>Ga0255780_10000972_pt1 | contig 27055 bp, 12 predicted proteins | sample 071ome_32_FD_179978 | JGI IMG/M metagenome (GOLD analysis project Ga0255780, IMG submission 179978) | Coastal salt marsh microbial communities from the Groves Creek Marsh, Skidaway Island, Georgia - 071405AT metaG (version 2) | ecosystem: Environmental > Aquatic > Marine > Intertidal zone >... | reverse complement strand
ACGAGCGACCCCCCCCGCTCCACCACGAAGGCGTAGTCGAGCCCCCCTTCCTCCGCAGCCCCCAGCGCGTTCTCCAGGGTCCCCCCCCGGACCGTGAGGTGCACGCCGGCCCCGACGCGCACCTCCCGCGTCATGTGGACCACACCGTAGAGCGTCACCCGGCCCCCGACGGACCCGATCCCCTCCGGCAGCACGTCGTCCTCCTGGCGCTGCGTCGCCCATCCTGCCAGGATGCCCCTATCCACGACCGTGTCCTTCAGCGCGCTGCACGTGCACGCGAGCGACAAGGCCTCACGGGCGCCCCCGAAGTGGACGAGCATGTGCTCGATGACGTCGTGGGGCAGTCTCCAGAGTTTCATGGTTACCCACCCGTTGAGCAAAAACGGTATTTGTCCCTCTTTCGACCGATATATCCGAGAAAACTACCCGGAGGCGGCGGCAGGGGAGTACAGGGGAGGGGGGCACCCCAGAGAAAAGCCCCACCCACCCGTGCGTGCGGAAACTTTAATTTCGAGCAAAATAGGTATTTGTGCCCCTCTATGGCTCCCTCGCGCTAAATTTCGGCCGATTTCGTGCGTTTTTCGGAGAAAACTGCCCAATCCCGGCGGCGGGAGATCGCTATGAGGGGGCTGGGGGGAGCGTCCCCGTGGGCCCGTGAGCCACGCGTCAGACATCGCGTGTCAGACACCGCGTGTCTGACATCCGGTGAGAACTAACCCATACCCATACCCATACCCATACCCATACCATACGCGCGGACATGACGAACAAAAACAAGACACAAACCAACCATGAACACGCGTACGGACGCGGGCACGGACGCGGGCACGGGCATGGGCATGGGCAACGCGGGCACGGGCACGGGCATGGGCAACACGGGCACGGGCACGGGCATGAGCATGAGCATGAGCATGAGCATGACGTCCTTCCTGGACCGCTTCAGCGACGAGATGTTCCGCCCAGTCGTGTACGAGCCTCTCCCGTCCCGCCTCGTGCGCATCCGCGTCGCGCTGTCCGCCGTGAAGTACTCGTTCTTCGCGGCCGCGCTCGCGGCGCTGACCGCCTCGAACCTCTCGATCCCCGTGCGCGAGACCCTCACGGTCGCGAGCCCGGCGGAGGGGGGCGGCTGGGAGTGCCGGGGGAAGGGGACCGCCTCGGGCGCGTTCGAGGCCGTCGTCCCGCTGCAGGCCGACGGCGACTGCGCGCAGCCGTTCGACATCGAGTCGCTGGACGGCGACGGCGCCGAGGGGCGGCCCTCCGGGTGCTTCCTGTGCACGATCACCTACGCGTTCCAGTGGGCCGGGGAGGACGACTGCCGGCGCCGGCTCGACATGTCGCGCGTGCCGGGGACCGACCGCGAGTCGAGCATCCCATTCACCTCCGAGCTCTCCTTCCGGGACGGCGGCGCCGCGACGTTCGACATCGCGCTCCGCCTCACGGACTTCCCGTGGCTCTCGGCGTCCTGCTCAATCCCCGTCGTCCTTCCGGAGAATATCCGTCGCGCCATCCGCGCGGACGCCCGAGGGAAGTCGCACCTGGTCGCGCTGCAGGAGTTCGCGACCGGCGAGTGCTTCGACCGGCGCGGCGGGCCGAGCGTGTGCGGCGATGGCGATGGCGACGGGGCCGAGGACCTCACCGGGCGGCTCAAGGTCTTCGTCCTCCGCGCGTGGGACGACGTGGACATGCGCTGGGCCTTCGACGAGAAGGTCATGCAGGCGCCCTCCGCGATCGGCCCCGCGTTCATGCGCGAGATCGACCCCCGCTTCGCGGAGACCAACCCGCTCGACTTCGGCGCGCGGTGCGCCGCGATCCCCCCGCCCCCGCCGTTCGAGTGCTCGCGGCTCTCCCGGAAGGGCGTCCTCGAGGCGGGGTCGATCGCGTTCGGGGGCGCGAGCTTCGCCGCGGGGGGGCTCTCGTACATCCTGTCCCTCGTGTGGGCGCGCGCGGAGGGCCGCCGTGCGCGGGGGCCCGAGGGCGGGTGACACGCGAGTGGCGGCGCCCCGCCCAAATACCCGGCTCACCGGCCTGACGTCGCTAAAAAACAATAGGCAGGAGGACCCGAAGGCTCGAGAGCCCGGCGTCCGTGATGCGGGTGCAGAAACTGCAGCGCGTGCGCCCGTGGCATGAAAAAGGTGTGCCAGTCAAGTCCTTAGGTTCCTGTTCACCCTGCTGGTCGACAGGAGGACCTGAAGGCTCGAGAGCCCGGCGTCCGTGATGCGGCGGCACTCGTCCAGGTGGAGCACCAACAGGCCGGTGAGCCGGGCCAGGTGCACGAGCCCGGCGTCCGTGATGAGCTCGCAATAGGACAGGTCGAGCGATGTCAGGCCGGTGAGCGGGACCAGGTGCGCGAGCCCGGCGTCCGTGATGCCGACGCACCTGGACAGGACGAGCGACGTCAGGCCGGTGAGCCTGGCCAGGTGCACGAGCCCGGCGTTCGTGATGCCGTAGCACCTGGACAGGCCGAGCGACTTCAGGCCGGTGAGCCTGGCCAGGTGCACGAGCCCGGCGTTCGTGATGCCGCAGCACCAGGACAGGTTGAGCACCGTCAGCCCGGTGAGCCGGGCCAGGTGCGCGACCCCAGCGTCCGTGATGCGGCGGCACCCGGTTACGTTGAGCGACGTCAGGCCGGGGAGCTGGGCCACGTGCGCGAGCCCGGCGTCCGTGATGCGGCGGCACTTGTCCAGGTCGAGCGACGTCAGGCCGGTGAGCCGGGGCAGGTGCTTGAGCCCGACGTCCGTGATGCGTTCGCACCTGGCCAGGTTGAGCGTCGTCAGGCCGGTGAGCTGCTGGGCCAGGTGCTTGAGTCCGCGGCCGCCCGTGATGCCGTCGCAATCGCTCAGGTCGAGCGACGTCAGGCCGGTGAGCCTGGCCAGGTGCTTGAGCCCGGCGTCCGTGATGTGGCGGCACCCGGACAGCTCGAGCGACGTCAGGCCGGTGAGCCTGGCCAGGTGCACGAGCCCGGCGTTCGTGATGTCGCACTGGGACAGGTCGAGCACCGTCAGGCCGGTGAGCCGGGCCAGGTGCACGAGCCCGGCGTCCGTGAAGCGGCGGCACCGGCCTTCGCCACCCATGTGGCGGTCGCACCCGCGCAGGTAGAGCGACGTCAGGCCGGTGAGTCCGGCCAAGTCCTCGAGCCCGGCGTCCGTGATGTCGCAGCACCAGGTCAGGTCGAGCGACGTCAGGCGGGTGAGCTGGGCCAGGTGCGCGAGCCCGGCGTCCGTGATGTCGTAGCACCCGGACAGGCCGAGCGACTTCAGGCCGGTGAGCCGGGCCACGTGCGCGAGCCCGGCGCCCGTGATGCGGTGGCACCCGGACAGCTCGAGCGACGTCAGGCCGGTGAGCTGGCCCACGTGCGCGAGCCCGGCGTCCATGATGTTGCGGCACCCGCCCAGGTCGAGCGACGTCAGCCCGGTGAGCTGGGCCAGGTGCGCGAGCCAGGCGTCCCTGATGCTGTAGCCGGACAGCTTGAGCGACGTCAGGCCGGTGAGCGGGGCCAGGTGCTTGAGCCCGGCGTCCGTGATGTCCTCGCACCAGGACAGGTTGAGCGACGTCAGCCCGGTGTGCTGCTCGGCCAGGTGCGCGAGCCCGTCGTCCGTGCATTTGCACGACCGCAGATTGAGCTCCTCCAGGCCGGTGAGCTGGGCCAGGCGTGCGAGCCCGGCGTCCGTGATGTCGCGGCACCAGGACAGGTTGAGCGACGTCAGGCCGGTGAGCTTGCCCACGTGCGCGAGCCCGGCGTCCGTGATGTCGCGGCACCTGTGCAGGTCGAGCGACGTCAGGCCGGTGAGCTGGGCCAGGGGCTCGAGCCCGGCGTCCGTGATGCCGGTGCAGAAACTCAGGTCGAGCGTGGTCAGGTTGCTGAGCTTGGCCACGTGCGCGAGCCCGGCGTCCGTGATGCGGCGGCACCAGGACAGGTCGAGCGACGTCAGCCCGGTGAGCCGGGCCAGGTACTCGAGCCCGGCGTCCGTGATGCGGTGGCACCTGGACAGGTCGAGCGTCGTCAGCCCGGTGAGCCGGGCCAGGTGCTTGAGCCCGGCGTCCGTGATGCGGTGGTACCCCAGGTCGAGCTTCGTGAGGCCGGGGAACGTGGTCGCGACGCGTCTCATCAACTCATCTGTGACACGCGTCTCCCGCAGGTCCAGCTCCCGCAGGTCCAGCTCGCGGACGTCCAGGCGGGCCGTGTCCATCAGATCCTTGAGCGCCTTGCTGCTCTGGGACAGGGCAGCCCAGGTCCTCGCCACGTACCCGGGCCCGCAGAGCACGAGGACGCGCCCCGCGATGTCAGCCGAGAGTCTCTCGACTCTCGAAAGCTGGTTGTTATTGTTCGTGGTCATTGCGCGTTCGTTGTTACGAGACACCGTGCGTGTGGGAGCCCGAGGATGGATGCAACATGCAACATGCAACACGGCGTGAGGCGGTATTAAATGTTTGATGGTATACGATATACATCCCGTCCCGCATTTTTTGACCTGTTTTTTGGATTTTGAATCGAATCGTGCCGTTGGGGCCGGTGCGGGTCTCTCAGTGGGAGGAAAAAGCTGAAGGAAGGCCAGACAGACATGCGAGACATGCGAGAGAGACACTAGCACCGCCGTACTTCGCACCACGGCAGGAGGTCTCGCAGGTGAGCGAGCCCGGCGTCCGTGATGCCGGTGCAGAAACTCAGGTCGAGCGTGGTCAGGTTGCTGAGCTTGGCCACGTGCGCGAGCCCGGCGTCCGTGATGCGGCGGCACTTGTGCAGGTTGAGCGACGTCAGGCCGGGGAGCCGGGCCAGGTGCGCGAGCCCGGCGTCCGTGAATTTGTCATGACGCAGGTCGAGCGTGGCCAGGTTGCTGAGCTTGCCCACGTGCGCGAGCCCGGCGTCCGTGGTGCCTTTGCAGCAACTCAGGTCGAGCGTGGTCAGGTTTCTGAGCTTGCCCACGTGCTCCAGCCCGGCGTCCGTGATGCCGGCGCAGTATTTCAGGTCGAGCGTAGTCAGGTTGCTGAGCTTGCCCACGTGCTCCAGCCCGGCGTCCGTGATGCGGTCGCAATGGTACAGGCCGAGCGTGGTTAGGTTGCTGAGCTTGCCCACGTGCTCCAGCCCGGCGTCCGTGATGCGGTTGCAATGGTACAGGTCGAGCGTGGTCAGGTTGCTGAGCTTGCCCACGTGCGCGAGCCTGGCGCCTGTGATGTCCTCGCAGAAACTCAGTCTCAGCGTGGTCAGATTTATGAGATTGCCCACGTGCTCGAGCCCGGCGCCTGTGATGCCGTTGCAGTAACGCAGGTCGAGCGACGCCAGGCCGGTGAGGTGGGCCAGGTGCGCGAGCCCGGCGTCCGTGATGCGGCGGCACCCACTCAGGTCAAGCGTGGTTAGGTTTCTGAGCTTGCCCACGTGCTCCAGCCCGGCGTCCGTGATGCCTTCGCGGCACCCCAGGTCGAGCGACGCCAGGCCGGTGAACGTGGTTGCTACGCCTCTCAGCCACGCGTCTGTGACACGTGTCCCCTGCACGTTCAGCTCCCGGACGTCCAGGCGGGCCTCGCGCATCATGTCCCGGAGCAGCAAGGAGCTCCGGGACAGGGCAGCCCAGGTCCTCGCCACGTCCCGGGGTCCGCAGAGTTGGAGGACGCGCCCCGCGATGTCAGCCGTGAGTTTCTCCTCGAGTGGTGAACGCTCGTTGTTATTGTTCATGATCATGGCGATGGTCATGGCGATGGTCATGGCGTTGTTACGAGCCCCGATGACACGGCGATTTTTTTCAACTTGTCTCAACTTGTCTTGAATATCGAATACGCGCGCCAGGACGCGTTGTCATCCGGCCCAGTCACCGCTCGCAGGGAAGCCTCGGAAAACGCGGCGGCGAGCGTCACCCTGGTCGCCAAGTCTGACCTCTGACAGCCCTCTTCTGCTCTAACCCTCGTCAAAAGTAGTTAAAAGAGGGTCGGTTTTTCTTGTATATTATTATTTGACGACTCACCAGTACTGACCATGAGCGTCAGCGCCACGGGAACGACACCGCCAGCGGAGACCGTCATCGTCTTCACGGACGGGGCCAAGAACAAGAGGGGGTGCGGGGCAGCGTTCTGGATCCCCGGTACCGGAGAGAGCGGGTCCGAGAGGATCACGGAGGGCGGGACGAACAACGTCGCGGAGTTCACCGCCGTCCTCCTCGCGCTCCGCCATCTCCGGGGCGTGGCGAGGCGCGTCGATGTCCGCTCGGATAGCCAGTATGTAATCAACTGCCTCACCACCTGGTTCCTCAGATGGCAGCGGAACGGGTGGAAGACGGCGTCGGGGTCTCCTGTGAAGAACAAGGACCTCATCCAGCGCATCCTCGCTCTCCACGAGGAGTTCGAGGGGGTGACGTACCGCCATGTCCGGGCCCACACGGGAAGCGGGGACCCCGACGCAGTGAACAACGACATCGTCGACAAGCTGGCCGTGGCCACCGCGAGCGGAGAGGTCTTCGACCCAGCGACCGCCGCACGGATGACCGCCGCGCCGCGGTCGCCGCACCCCGTCACGCTCATCGGGGACCGGCTCCGTGCGGAGCGCCGCGCGGAGCTCACGGAACAGGAGCGTGAGACCCTGCGCGGACTACTGGGTGCTCTGTGAGTGGAGTGACGGCCGACTGAGTACGAAACGAGTCCCCTACCCTGCGGCGTCCGCCCGAGCGCGGCCGCCGTTCCTCCGGCGAAGGCTGCTTCTAGGGGGGCTGCGCCCCCCTACCCCCGTCTGCCAACCGTACGGCCGAACCCAAAAAAAGGGGGGGGGTTGATCAATCAGGGTGTTTCAGATCCGCAACGTGAGGGGAATCATGGCCTCGAAGACCCAAGAGTTCGCCGCGCGCGTCACCCAGACCAGGCGCGAGCGGGGCAACAACCCGTTCGCGTTTCTGGAAGCGATAAAGGACTTCGAGGGGCTCGACGACGCCGTTCTGCGTCTCGCCCCGGACTCCGAGCCGCTCAGGGAGGTCCTGAGAGCGCTCCAGTTGGGGACGATCTGCGTGATCCGGAGCGATGGGTGGGCCCAGATCGCCGAGGGGCTGGGCCGCAAACCGACCGCCGACCTCGTGCAGCTGGCCCGGGACTTCGACTCCGGCAGCGTGTTCACGCCCCTGTTCGCCGCCCTCCAGGCCAAGTACCCCGACTACGCGAACGAGCGCTTCCCGAAGAAGTTGTTCGACTAACTTCAACTTCGACTAACTTCGAACCGTGAAGAGCGCCGACAACGCCCATGTCGCGGCCGCCAAGGCCGCCAAGGCCGCCAAGGCGGCCGCCGAGGCCGTGTGACCGCCGCTTTGGCGGTTCCGCACCTCTCTTTTCCTTGGTCTCGGAGAAAGCGCGTGAGTTTTCGGGCGCCAACATTCCGTGGGAATCTCGCGGGGCCCCGGCTCATCGATTAATTAATTAATCGATGAGCCGGGGCCCCGCGAGATTCCCACGGAATGTTGGCGCCCGAAAACTCACGCGCTCGGGAGGGGGGAGACAAAACGTAATGTCGAATCTCAAGCCACCCCGTGTTGGAATCCAAACGCGGCGACGGAGAAGAGAGCGGCGCATGAGCATGCGCATACGACGATCCCCTTCCCGGAACGCACGTCGTAGATCTCCGCAAGCCGATCGAAGGTCCTCGCCCAGAGCGCGTAGGCGACCAGGACCGTCAGAGACAGCCCCCACTCTACCGGGAGACCCTGGAGCGTCCAAACCACGCAGGCCGCGAGAGGGATCCAGTGCACCAGGAGGTCGATCGCGAGGAGCCGGAGACCTGTCCATCCCAGGAGCGGGTGGCCGCGCCGATTCCACGAGTCCGGATCCCCCCAGAAGATCCACTGCGCCCCTCCCGTCGTGGCCGCGACCAGAGGGAGAACGTTGAGTCCGGACGCCGCGAGGAAGAGGCCTATGGGACTCAGGTGCACCCTCGTCAGGTACATCAGAGCGTCATACATGCGCCCGTGCGCCCGTATGCAACAAGAGCAAGAGAAAACTGCGCTCACGGCGTCCGCTTCGCGCGGGCTCGCTGCTCACCTCGCATGAGCGAGCTTCTTGAGCTCTTCGACGAGGCCACCGGGGATCCGCTTCTCGTGCAGGAAGTCGACGACGGACGTCGTCTGGCCGCGCGCGAGCGCGACGCTCGCCGCGGACGCGACGAGCCGCGCAGCGTGGTCGGGCTCGACGCCCAGGGCGGAGCGGAACGACGCGGCGGTCCGGGACTCCGCGGGGAGCCGCGCCCACATCAGGAGCTTACCGAGGATGTCGTCGAGCCTGGTCACGGTCGCGGGCATGCCGAGCTCTCGAAAAAAAGTGCAGCAGTTCGGGCCGACGCCGCTGCTGTGGACATGTGGTGGAAGTGGAACAACATAGTTCCGGAGAGGTCACGGATTTCCGTAGGTTGCAGAATAGAGCTCTTTGAAAAGTTCATGCCGGATACCGTGCACTTCGAGGAATCCCACGAGGGATGATTCCTCTGGCGAGCTGTTTGACTTCATTGCCTCTTCGATCTTTCCCATCAGGTACCTGTAGAGGTTCTGGGGCGACTGTCCTGTTTGTGCTGTCAAGTCATTGACATGAAGGTTCTTACCAGAAAATGTCGTGATATCGAGGGTCGACGTCATATTGATTGAAGAGAAAATCATTTCCAGCTTCCAGCTCAGCTCCAGACCTCGAACTCCACGATGTTGTAGTTGTACGTGGATCCATTCTCAGGTCCGATCGACTGGTACGAGTATCCTGACCCGCCGCTGTTTCTTACTGTAACGGTCGACATGTTTGTGAACTTCAGATCGTTACCCCCTCCCCACGCAAACGTGCTGAGACTACCGGTACTAGGGACGTAGTACGAGTACTGATACAGACTCCATCCGTTGTACACCTGCTGGTTCCCCTTGGTTGGACTGTCGAGTCGGAAGATGAAAGCGTTGCTGTCAGAATGGTACCCGGCGGACTGCTTCGGGTTAATAGACACGTATCCTCCAAGAATGTATCCCTCGGCCGTCTTGCAGACGAAGTATACGTTTCCGCCGGGAGTGTTGTTGTACATCGTGGTGGTGTCCCATCCGTCCCTAGTGGCGCGGAAGTGAAGAGTTGTCGGATTGATTCCGATAGACGGGCCGTTCTCCATGAGCCCACGGTCTTCGGCTACGAGCCACACCTCGACCTCGTCAATGCCGACCGAGCTGGAATAGAGCCCGGACATGTTATTCATAGAGTACCCCGACCGCTGCCCGCTGTAGTCGTACCCGGCGGCGTAGCAGTACCCGGTCTTGGTGTCCAAGTCGACGGCCAAGTCGTGGCCGTTCCCGAAGGTAGGGCCGTAGCCGGAGTTTGTATAGATCGAGTAACGCGTGTTGCTGATCGGGTAGACCTGGTTCGCGTACCCCCAGTTGTCCACCAAGTTCGTGAGTTTCGCGTTGGGGTCTTTCTTGTAGCCGGAGCCGCTCCACGACGTCGCGGTGTACCCCGCGGAGATGTTCCCAGTCGACCACCGCACGAGCGTCAGCGTCATCGGCGCCGAGTCGCACAGGATGTGGAACGTGGCGTTGGACCACCCGTCGCGGGACGCGCGGTACAGGAGGTTGCTCGGGTTCGGGATCGCGAGGTCGAAGTTGGAGCACGCCTGGTTCACCTGGGCGCTGGTGATGCTTAAGTTGGCGGACTCGCTCACGCTGCAGCTGACGTCCACGGACTTGTACCCGTTGCTCGCGCGGAACTGGTACGTGTAGCTCGTGTTGCGCCACGCGCCGGACACCGACACCTGCACCTGGCTCCCGTTCAGGCGCGTGAGCGTGACGTTCCCGTACGGGTCGGACAGCTCGACGAAGGCCATGTTGTTCAGGTTGTTGCCGAACGTCAGCGTCCGCGCGAGGACCGATCCCGAGCTGGTGCCCAGGTTGAATGTCGTGCTCCCGCTGCTCAGGTACGGCGTCGGCGCGGCGCCCTCGGTCACCGAGAGCGTCAGCGACGCGGACGTGCCGTAGGCCGTGCTGGCCGTGACCGTCACGGACCACGTCGTCCCGCGGTACGCGAGGGCGCACACCAGCGCGTTACCGGAGATCCACGTGAACGAGTGGTTCTCGGTGAACGTCAGCGGGGCGGTCGAGCTGAACAGCGTCCGCAGGTCCGACACCAGCGTGTAGGACGACGTCGCCTGCGAGGTGGTCAGCACCGTCGTGCCGTCGATCGAGGCGCCCTCGGCCGACAGCGTCACGGGGGGCGGGGTCGGCTCGGTGATCGGGAGCGTCCACGTGGCCGTCTTGCCGTAGGCGTTCGTGGCCTTCACCGTCACGTCGTAGCTCGTGTCGCGGTAGGCCGGCGCGGTGACCAGCGTGAACGACACGACGTCCCACTGCGGGTCCGCGGCGGGGTCCGTGGAGGTCCCGCTGACGACCACGTTGCCGTACGGCGAGGACGCCGAGATGACCAGGCCTTCGCGCGTCTCGTCGCGGAACGTGCCGGAGGACGTCAGGTTGGTCGCGTCCGCGAACGTGTACCGCGAGAGCGTGAACGCCGTCCCGTCCGTGAACAGCGGGCTCGACCCCGTGGTCGCGAACGAGTCCAGGAGCGGCGCGGGCGCCGCGGGCTCCGAGACCGTGAACGTCAGGCTCTCGGACAACGCGTCCGGGTTGGTGGCCGTCACCGTCACGCCCAGGGACGCGTCGCGGAACGCCGGCGTGTACGTGAGGGTCGACCCCGACAGCGCGGCGGGGGCCCCCACACTGGTCATCGGCAGGGGCATGTCGTCCACCGCGCCGGGCCTCTTGTAGCCGCCGCCGCTCGTGCGGCCGAGGCGGCCGGCCCCGTTCGTCCCCCAGGAGGCGAGAGTCCCGTCGCGGAGCGTCGCGACGGCGAAGTACCCCCCGGCCGACACGGCGGCCACGCCGCCCGACCCGGCGGGGAGCTGGGAGGTGTCGGCCTGGACCGCCGTCCAGCGGTGCGTCGTGGTGTTGTCGCCGAGCTGCCCCAGCTCGTTCCGGCCCCACGCGTACACCTCGCCGGTCGACAGGACGGCGAGGGATTGGTTCTCCCCGGCGTCGACGCGCTCGACGGTCGCGCCGGCCGGGAGGCCCGACACGAGCACGATGGCGCTGGACGTCTGGTTGAGCCCGTCGCCGAGCTCGCCGTTGGTGCTGTTCCCGACGGCCGCGACGGTCCCGTCCGACAGGGCGACGAGCGAGTGCCACCCGCCGCACCCGATGGCGACGACCTGCTTGTCCGCCAGCACGCTGCTGGTGACCAACGCGGGCGTGGACCTCGAGGCCCCCGTCGCGTTGGCGGAGTTCCTGCCCCAGCCGTAGAGCTGGCCGCCAGACGTCAGCGCGAGGGCGTGGCTGTGCCCGGCGCTCACGTCCACCACGTCGCTCAGCCCGGAGATCTCCGCGGCCATGCTTTCCGTGGACCCCGAGCGGCCGCACTGGTAGTCCCAGTTCGCGCCCCACGAGAACACCCTGCCATCGTCCGTGATGGCGTAGCCCGCGAACCAGCCCGCCACCACCTTGATCACCCGGTCCGAGGGCCCGAAGCCCTGGACCTGCACCGGCGTGGCGGAGTCCCCCGCCGCCCCGTTGCCCAGCACCCCGTGGTTATCCTGGTCCTTCCCCCAGGCCCACACGGTCCCGTCCGCCAGCGCCGCCACGGTCCACGTGTGCCCGCACGAGGCGCTCACGACGCCGGTCAGCCCGCTCGCGTTCGCGGGGGCGGTGATGCCCTGCCCGGCCGGGAGCGTCGTCCCGTCGCCCGCGCCCTCGCCGAACTCGTTGGCGCCCCAGGTGAAGAGGGCGCCGTCGGACCGCACCGCGGCGGCGTGGGCGACGCCCGCGCTGACCTGCGTGACCGTCGTGGGAATGGTGGCCGCGTCGCCGCTCAGGGCGTACGTCAACGCGCGGCCCGCGTCGTCCGCGAAGAGCGTCGTGAGGTCCCACGTCTGGGCCAGCGCCTGCTTGGCGTCGGTCGTCACCGTCGAGCCGTTCAGCGCGGCGCCCGCCTCCGTCAGGACCACGCGGGGAAGGTACGGCTCCGTCACCGAGAGCGTGACGGACGTCGCCTTGCCCCAGCGGTTGGTCGCCGTCGCGACGAGCTCGTACGTCGCGTCGCGGAAGGCCGGGGTCACCGTCAGCGTCCCGTCGGCCGAGAGCGTCGCGCTGCCGACGGCGACGGGGTCCGACGGCTCCGCCAGCGCCAGCGCCAGCTGCCCGTCGCCGGTCGTGTCGACGAACGACAGCGCCACGGTGCGCGCCGTGAGGCCGTCCTCCGCCGTGAACACGATGCCGGTCTCCCGGACGTCCGGGGTGACGGACGCGAGCACCGGCGCGGGGGCGTCCGGCTCCGCGACGCTGAGGGTCACGGACTGCTGGGAGCCCCACCGGTTGCTGGCGGTCACGGTCAGGTCGTACGACGCGTTGCGGAAGTCGGGGTCGATCGTCAGGGACGTGGCGCTGCCCGTGGCCGGGTCCGTGACCACCGTGGCGTGGCCCGCGGGGTCGGACACGCTGACCACCACGTCGCCGATCGGCGTCCCGTCCAGCGTCACCGTGTCGGAGAACCACGACGTCAGGTCCGGGTACGTCACGGGGGCCATGCCGTCCGAGACGTCCACCGTCACCGCCGCGCCCGGCGCCGAGGCGGTCAGCGCCGGGGCGGGCGCCGTCTCCTCGAAGAACGATAGCGTGAGCTCGCTCGCCGCGCCGAAGGGGTTGGTCGCCACGACCGTGACGAAGTACGTCGACGCCGCCCCCCGGTAGTCGGGCGTGACCCTCAGCAGCCCGGTCGCGGCGTCGATCGTCGCCTGCGCGGGCGATGCGCCCGCGGCCAGCGAGAACGTCAGCGCGCCGCTGGGCGACGAGAAGTGCTGCGACATGTCGTACTCGTACGGCTCGACGCCCGGCAGGAACGTCGTCGTCGACACCGCCGGTGCGTCCGCGCCCACCACCGCCGGCGCGGACGCCACCGGCTCGACCACCACGAAGGTGTAGTTGGCCGACTTGCCCCACTCGTTCGTCCCGCGCACCGTCACGTTGTACTCGGTGTCGTACTTGCTCGGCCGCAGCTCGAGCGTCCGCCCGTCAGCCGCCAGCGCCACGCGCGACGCCTGGCCCGAGGCCGCGCCGCGCAGGACCGTCACGCTCTGCAAGGCGTAGCTCATCGCGCCGCCCGCCGCGTCCTCGAACACCGTGTCGAGGTCGATCCCGCCCGCGAAGGCCGCGCCGCCGTCGGCCGCCGCCGCCAGCGCGTCGACCTCCGCCTCGGTCGGCTCCACGCGCGTCGTCTCGGGCACCTCGGCGCGGATGATCGGCGGCTCCGCGTCCGTCTCGGACACGGTCACGTCGACCGAGGCGGACTCCCACGCGCCGTACCCGGGCACCGTCACGGACGCCGTCACGCGGAGCTTGTACTCGGTCCCGCGGTAGTTCGGCGACAGCTGGATGATCTTCTCCTCGGTCGTCGCGCCCGAGTCGGGGTCGGTCACCAGCGCGACCGACTCGTGCGCGATGGCCGCGATCTCCTCGGGCGTCGCGCCGTCCAGCCCGGACACGGCGGACACCGCGTACGACACCGTCGCGCCGTACCCGAGCGCCAGCGCGAACATGTCCGAGAGCAGCAGCTGGTTGCCCAGCGTCGAGCTGATCACGGCCGTCTCGGCGTAGTTGGCCGCGACGTGCGGCCCGAGCGCACGGACGCGCGCGCCGAGCGCCGCGATCGTCGCGGCCACCGTCTCGAACTCGCCCGCGCCGATCATCAGGTCCGCCTGCCGCCGCAGGTCGCGCAGGCGCGCGAGCAGCGCGGAGCCCTGCCGCGCCGACAGCGCCACGGTCGCCGAGTCGCACCGCGGCGCGTCGATCGACATCACCGGCCGCCCGCGCGCCGCCACGCCGAGGTCGACCATCGCCTCCTTGGCCAGGTTCGACAGCGCGGAGAAGTTGTAGACCGCGCCGTTCACGTCGGAGGCCGCGAGCTCGTGGCCCGCGACCGACACCTTGCTCCCGAACTTGGCGTCGGGGTTCGCGGGCCCGGACAGCTCCTCGCGCAGCGCGAGCGTCCGGGCGTCGTACACGAACACGTTCCCGTTGTCGTAGTCGTTCGGCCCGACGTACTGGATCAGCGCCAGCCCGGGCCCGCCGGGCGCGCCGGGCAGCCCGCCGCGGCCGTACCCGCCCGCGGCCAGCGCCGCGTCGGCGGCCTCGAGCCCCGCGCCGAGCGACGCGACCGCGCCGCCCTCGGGGGGCACGCGCGACACCGGCGCGCCGCGGAGGGCGGACGGGTACATGACGTACTCCCACTCGGTCCGGCCGGCGCGGCACTCGTACAGCGTCCCGTCGCTGTACAGGAGCACGGAGGCGTACCGCCCGACGTCGGCCGCGACCGCGTGCGCGCCCGGCGCGGGCGCCTGGCCGGCGCGGAAGCGCAGCGGCCGCGGGACGGCCGCGCCGGCCGTCGTGCCGATACCGATCGCCGAGCCGTACGTGCTCGAGTCGCCCCACGCGAACACGTCGCCGTCCTCGGTCGCGTACACGATCGCGGAGCCGTCCGAGCTGGACGTCACCCACTTGCCGCGCGTGTCGACGAGGACCCACCGGTTCGTGTGGCGGTACAGGCGCTGGTACCGCGCCACGCCGGGCCCGACGTTCGGGTTGCCGTTCAGGCCGGTGCGGCCGAACGACATCACGCGCCCGATGGCGTCCACCACCGTGATGACCCCGGTCATGGCCGCGACGCTCCGCAGCGGGAGGCGCAGGCCCTTGGTCGGGACCTCGATCGGGGTGAAGCGGTTGAAGTCGGAGGTCTTGTAGCCCCACGCCCAGAGGCGCTGGCCGTCGGTGACGACCTTGTGGTCGCCCGAGAGGTCCCAGTCGACCAGCGGCGAGGACGCCGGGTCGTGCAGCGGGAGCGGCACCTGCCCGAAGCCGTACGTGCGCTGCGAGCCGCGGCCGGTGAGGTAGTACCCGCTGCCCCAGGACCAGAGGCCGTCGGCCGTCACCGCGAAGAAGGCCTCGCCGATGTAGCCCGACGAGCCGTCCGCCACCGCCACCGCGCCCTCGAGCTCGGGCACGCCCGCACACGGGACGAAGTCGGCGGTCGTCCCCGAGCTCGTGTAGCGGTACTCGCCGGTGATCATGCCCTCGTTCGAGCCGCGGTACACCACGCGGTGCGCGGTGCCCGAGGCGCGGACCAGCCCGAGGGCGTCGGCGCCCGCGCGCCGCACGAGCGAGGTCACGGACAGGAACTGCGGCTGCGCCGAGGGCGTCCACAGCACCGTGGCGTCGAGGTCGCGCGTCATGACGAAGCGGTTGCCGTCGAGGACCGAGACCACGCCGGACCGCGAGGTCGTGACCACGTGCCGCACGAACTCGGTGTTGACCACCTCGACGTTGCCGGCGCCGCCGGCGGCGCGGCTCGCCACCGCGCCGGACGCCTGCCCGCCGGCGCCGCCGGCGCCGGCCTCCGCGCGCGCGAGGACCTCGCCGGTCGCCTTGCGCGAGATCTCGGTGGCGCCGGCGGCCAGCTCGTAGACGAGCTTCTCGCCCGGCTCGACGGCCACCACGCCCCACGCGACGCCGCCGCCGCCGCCGCCGCCCGACGCGCGCCCGGCCTCGCCGGGGCCGACCGCCGCGACGGTCACCTGCGTCACGCCGTCCGGGACGGTGAAGATCCCCGACTCGGCCGGGAGGCTCGCGGACACCTGCGCGGCGCCCAGCGTGGGCGGCGCGGCCTCGCCCGACACCGGGTCGACCGGGAGCGCCTGCGCCTCGGTCGTGGGGAACTCGGGGAGCGCGACCACGACGATATCGTTGTTGGCCGCGAGGCGGAAGGGGATCCCGTCGTTCGCGGCGTGGAACTCGTTGGCCATCGGCGTCGGCACCGGGAAGAGCGCCTGCGTGTCCCCGCGGTCGACGCGGTACGCGCTCGACTCGCGCGAGTTGCCGCGGACGACCAGCGTGTCGGTCATCGCGACGTCGCGCGTGGTCATCCCGGGCGTCGACACGGAGGTGAAGACGGTGCTCACGTCCGTCCCGCCGACGGTCGTGGCGGTCCCCGCGTGCGCGACCGCGAAGCGCCGCCCGTCGGGGCTGACGGCCACGCCGGTCACCTCGTCGCCGGGCGCGAACGCGACCGCCTGCGCGAGGCGCCACTGCGACACGACCTCCGTCTCGGTCCACGAGTCGTCCGTGAAGCGCAGCTGGTCGTAGCGCGTCCAGGCCGACACGAGGGTCGGGCCGTCGCCGTCGTTGTTTTCCACGGGCACGGAGGCGGGGTGCGGGTGGATCGTCCGCACCAGCTCGCCGGAGTCCTCGCTGTACCAGACCACGTCGCGGGAGGACACCGAGACGGGGGCGGGGGCCGCGTCGTCCGTGTCGATCGCCACGGGCGCGACGTCCGCGTCCACGGAGCTCTCGAGGGCGAGGACGCGGCCCGGGGCGGCCGGGTCCGAGCCGACCACGAAGACGCAGCGGTCCGAGGCGCGGATGCCGAGCGTCCCCGCGGCGGCGCCCGGGGAGGCAGCCGCGGAGAGGCCGGGCATGCCGCCGTCGGCCAGCTCGCGGCGCAGCAGACCGCTGCGCGTGAGCCCGGCCCGGAGGACCTCCCCGTCGGAGCGCAGGAGGAAGGCGTGGGTGCGCGTGACGCACGCGCCCGTGTAGGTCCAGGCGTACTCGGGCTCCTCCTCGCCGAAGAGCGCCGCGACGGGGTCCACCACCGTCCAGGCGGGGTCCCCCGGGGCGGCGCGGACCATGGTGCGGACGCGGCCGTTGGACAGGAGCCCGAGGAGCTGCGGGGTCTTGTTCATCGGGGTGTCGGGGTCGACGTCGGCCGCGAGGTCGTCCTCGAGGGGGTTGGTCACCGCCACCGTGCCACAGAGGTCCGAGAAGCGCAGGGCGGGCGCGCCGATGGCCTCCTCGTCCAGGACGGTGCGGCGGCCGTTGCCGTAGCGGTCGGCGGGGTCGGCGGGGTCGGCGAGCAGGAAGGTCGTGGCCACGCCGTCGGCCGCGAGCGCGGCGAACGCGTCGGGGTGGCCGGGCAGGGCGACGATCTTGTCGACGTCCGCGAGGTCGATCGTCTCGAAGGGCACGTATGTCCCGCCCCCGTCGTCCCGGAGATCGAACACGGTCACCGCCGCGTCGTCCGCGACGGCGATGCGCCGGCGGTCGTCGCCGAGGAAGGCGACCGCGCGGCCCCAGCCCGGCGCGGTCACGTCGGGGTCGGCGGGCCCGGCGACGTCCGCCACGGGCGCGCCGACCAGGTCGAACACCCGCACCGCGACGGTCCCCGCGCCGAAGTCGCGCACGACGCCCGCGAAGGCGTCGCGGCACGCGGCCGTGCGGAGGACGGTCGCGTCGGCCGTCGCGACGGCGGGCGCGCGCACCTCGACGGGCGACAGGGCGGCGGCGCCGGGGCGGGCCGCGACCACCACGACCGCGGCGTCGTGGGACACCTTGATATCGTACGCGCCCGCGAGGGTGCCCGCCTGGGGCGCCACGTCGTCGAGGGCCTGGCCCGCGGCGTCGAGGACGGTGAAGCCGCGGTCGTGCGCGACCGCGACGGTGGCCGCGTCCGCCGAGGCCGCGAGCGCGCGGCCGAAGCCGGTGGGCGCGACGAAGGCCTCGCCGACGCGCTGGCCGCCGCGCGCGCGCACGAGCATGCCCTCGGACGCGAGCGGCGTGAGCTCGACGCGCGCGGCGGTCCCCGCGGGCGCGCTCTCGAGGCGCGCCATGACCCCGGCCGAGACCGCGACGTCGCGGTCGAAGGCGCCGCCCGCGGCGGCGGGCGGCTCGGGGTCCTCGAGCAGCGCGCCCGTGAACCCGTCGTACACGGCGGTCCCGTCCGCGTCCGAGGTCGCGAAGACGAGGCCGTTGGCCACGGCCATGCGCTCGACGCCGGCGGCGGCGAAGGTCGCGACGGGGGCCGCCAGCGCGTCGGCGCCGAGGGCGTCGAACACGCGGACCGCGCCCGCGGCGTCGGCGACGGCGAGGACGCCGTCGGCGCCCACGGCCGCGATGGCGATGTCCGCCCCGGCGGCGACGGTCACGGTCCCGAGCTCGGAGACGGCCGCGATCGCGCCGGTCGCGGGGTCGACGTCGACCTCGAGCGCGATGGCGTCGGCCGGGGTGTACGACACGAGGAACGGGCCGGCGGTGTCGATCTCGCTGTCGACGATCTCGGTGCCGTGGACCGCGGTGCGGATGGTCACGGCCGCGGCGCCGGCGCCGGCGGCCGCGACGTCGCGCCCGGCGAGGGCGATGCTCGCGCCGAGGCGGCCGTCGGCGCCGGGCGCGCCCTCGAGCGCGCCGACGCGCGCCGAGAGGTCCGCGTGCGAGTAGAGCGCCACCAGGCCGTCGTCCGAGTAGTCGATCGCGTCCGAGTACTCCACGAGGACGGTACCGGGCTGCCCGGACCCCGCGCCACCGCCGCCGGCGCCGTACCCGCCTGCGCCCCCGGGGGCGGTCGCGGTGGAGTTGAAGCCGAGGCCGGGGGCGTTGGGCCCTGTCCAGTTGGCGGAGCCTCCCCCGACGGCAGGGGCGATGGGGAGCGAGACCCTCCACCCGGACGGCAAGTCGCGGACTATACGCCACGTGGTGGTCTCGTCCGAGAAGTTGACCGTGTTCCCGAATTTTCCCGTCGTGTACACCTGCCCCGAGCTGAAGACCGCCACGTGCAGACCGCTGGCGTCCCCCGCCACGCTGATGGGGACCCCCGTCGGAGGGACGTCGAAGAGGCAGGGGAGGGGGCTATACGCGCGATTCGAGCTGTAATACGCCCCGAGTCCGAGAACGCCCACCTGGCTCCCCCACGCTTTCAGGACACCGTCGGTGGTGCAGAGGAAGTTCGAAGACGTGCCCCTCACCCCCTTCACCCAGCGGATGCCAGTCCTCATGAGTTTCCAGTAGCCCGTGACGTAGTAGCTGTTCCCCCCGTTGCCGATGAAATTGACGTTGTCGTTGAAGTATCCCCGGGCGTACAACTCCCCGTCGCCCGTCACGACGAACCCGAACGGCCCGACGTAGCGCGTGTTCTGGATGGTCACGCTGACGATCGTGGCTCCCGCGGGGAGGCCCGTCTTGTCGACGAGCGTCGGGGTGTACGAGTACGTGGTGACCCCCGTCGACCCGTCGACGATCTTCCCCCAGTACCACATGTCCGTGCCGTTGGTCATCATGGTCCCCTCCGTCCCCCTCATGTCGATGTCGACGACCTTCCCCGTGAATCCCGGGAAGCTCAGGAGACGAGCATACGAAGTAGAGCCCGTGAACTGGTAGCCGAGGTTGGTCGGGTAAGAACCGGACATCCTCCCCCCCCAGGTAAAGACCCGGGTCCTGGTGTCGTCAACAGCTGTCACGACGTTACTCTGCCCCGGCCCGGAGGTGAGGATCTGGTCGAGCCTAACGCCGGAGAGGGCCCCCGAGCTCCGGCAGTTCGTCCACGAAGGGATAGGCCGGTCATCCCTGTACGCAGTAACGCCCGACACGTAGTAGTCGCCGCGGCCGACGAACTTCGCGACCCCGTTCGCGTCGACCCCCATCGCGAAGTCGCCGAGCGACCCGTCCGACACGAACCGCACGTCGGGCACAACCGTCCAGTCCCGCGTCACGATGGGTCTCGGCACGGGGGAGAAGGACGTGATGTCCGAGAAGGGGACGACATAGGAAGAGGTCCTCGGGAGGGTGTACGAGAAGGTGCTGAGGCCCAGGACGCTACTGAGCTCCCTCGTGCCACTAACTCGACCCGCCGAGTACCACACCGAGTTGGGGTTGTAATTGACGGCCTTCCCTAAGGTCTTCGACCAGTACGACACGCTCATGATGAACGTCTGCTCGTCGGTGCGAGCCGTCCCAACCGTGCGCGAGTCGTACCCGTTCCGGTCCCTTCCGTACCCAACCTCGTACGTCCATGTTCCGATGTCGCTTGAGAGGCCGGTGTACATGTGGAGGATGACGGGGATGTTGTTCGCGACGGCGTAGTCGATATCCTCACGGTTGATCATCGCATGCTGGATTGCGCGCGTGAAATGGCTATACTCGGCGAAGCCGGTGGAAGACCCCCACGAGGTGCCCCACATATCCCCGGTGTCCCGCCAACCGGACATATCGGTGATGATGTACTGCAGATTACCCTTGATTTTGAATGCACTGTAACTGAGACGGACACCGGTCGCCACGTTATAGCGGACGACACCGTTCGAGGGGGCGCTCCCGAGACTGAACGTGCTGCCGATTCCTGACACGAAGCTCTTGAACGCGGCGATGTCACTGTTCTGGGCCGCGCTCACCGCGGAGTCGATGCCACTGTCGCTCACGCCCCACGAGGTCGCGTGGACGCCAGTCATCATCACCGCGGACTGGCCCGTAGACTCGTTCTCCACGGCCACGCCGACGGAGGACCCCATCGTCCACACCCGGCCATGGACGGTGTCGGGGACCGTCGACGCCGTCCCTACCCCGGAGGTGACCGCGACCATGCCTTCCGGAGCGGTGCCGGACACGGACGACCCGGGCCCAGATGCCGACCCCGCGGTACCGCCGGCGGCGCGGGCCACCTCGAGACCGTTCCTCGTGAGGACCGTGTCCCCGCCGCCGGTCTCTACCCCGCCCCCGGTCCCGACCGACCACGCGACGACGTCCCCCGCGGACACGGCGATCTTCCCGAACACCTGCCCGCCGCCGGACCCGCCGCCGGCGAACTGGTCCGCGGATCCGCCGCCCCCGCCGCCGAGGAGGGAGACCGAGAGCTCCGTCACGCCAGCGGGTACCACGAAGGTGTCATCCGCCAGCGAGGCGATGACGGGGGCGGCCACGGGGAGGCCCCGCGCCTCCTGCGGCACGGGCCCGGGCGCCTCGGTGAGCGCGAGGGCCACGCGGTCGGCGCCGGCGACCACGCGGAACGGCACCGCGTCGTTGACGTCCGTCCCGTGCGTCTCGAAGTACTCGGCGGCGCCGAGCGCGCCGCCGGGCGCCGCCGGGAGCGCGTGCCGCGCGGCGCGGTATGTCGACCCGCGGTACACGAACCCGCCGCCGAGCGCGACGTCGCGGCTCGGCTCGGCGTGCGTCGTGTCGGTCGCGGCGCCCGAGGCGACGTGCACCACGCGGGTGGCCGTGTCGCCGTGCGCCACAGCCATCCACGCGCCGTCGGGCGACAGAGCGACGCACGTGACCTGCGCGGGGAGCTCCCCGGCGCCGACGGTCTCGTCGATCGCCCAGGCGCCAGTGGACGCATCGCGTCGTGCCACGACATACCGAGTGTCGCGCGCCACGGCGATGAGGTTGGACGCGGATGCGGACGCGACGAGGGATGACGCCGCCGCGAAAGAGGCGGGCATGCTCGTGCCAGGGAACATCTGGATGTCGGCCTCCTCGGCGAACGCGTACGACGCCGCCGTCGCCTGGCGGAAGACGCGGACGTCCTCCGGGCCCTGCCCCCCCTCCCGCCCGACCGCGAGCGTGAGGCCGTCGCCCGAGACGGCGAGGCTCGCGGCGTTCACGCCGGACAGCACCTGGCGCTCCGCGAAGTCGCGGTCGTACACGCGGACGCTCCCGTCCGCGCCCGCCACCGCGAGGCCGTCGGCCCACATGGCCAGCCCGGTCACGGCCGCTGGCGCGGAGGCCAGGGACGGCCCCTCCACGAGGACGTCCACCGAGCGGGAGGCCACGCCCACGTTCACGTCCAGGGGCGTGGACGCGCCGGTGGCCGGGTCGACCGTCCGGACCGCGCCGGTCGCGGGGTCGCGCACCACCGCCAGGCGGTCCGCGAGCGCGCCGACCAGCTGGCCGGGCGACACCGCGTCCGCGGCGGTCGCCGCCCACGTCCCCGCCTCGGCGTCGAGCGCCAGGAAGGCGTGCCAGTCGGCCCCGCCGACCGCGAGCGTCCCGTTGCCCACGAAGCGCGGGCGCGCGAGGACCTCCGCGTCGGCGTGCGTCCCGGCGGGCAGCGTGACCGGCGCGCCCGCGGCGGCCCAGCGGGACTCGCCGGCCGCCGCGTCGTGCGCGTAGCGGAACATCCGGACGCTCCCGGCGCCGCCCGCGGCGGTGCCGGTCGCGTGGACCGCCACCCACAGCGAGTCGGGCGACACCGCCACGCGCGCGGCGCCGTCCGAGCCCGCCGCGAGGAGCTGCGTCCCCGCGACGAACGCGAGCGGCGTCGGCACCGGGTCGAGCGCGCGGACCTCGCCGAGGAAGCTGCCCCCCGCCGCGGCCTCGCCGTCGCCCGACAGGGTCACGGCCACCACGCCGTTCCGCCCCGCGGAGCGGTACATGACCGTCTCCGGGAGCAGGAACAGCGCGCCCGCGCCGAGCGTGGCGCCCGAGGCGGCCACGCCGTTGCGGGTGGCGGCGCCCAGGGTGCGCGTCTCGCCGGCCGGGACGGCCTCCAGGCGCGCGGCGACGAGCACCGCGTGGCCCTCGGCGCCCGCGAGGTCGAGCGCGTCGAGCGCCGCGTGCGCGACCAGGCCGGCGAAGGACGTGGCCGCGACGCCGACGCCCGCGCCGCCCCACGCGCTGCCGACGCTCACGCGGTCGGCCGCCGCGGACAGCACGCCGCGCAGGACGACGCCCCCCGCGCCGCCCGCGACCGCGCCCGCGGCGGCCAGCGCGGCGGCCAGCGCGCCGGGCCCGTCCGCGGCGGGGTCGACGTCCACGACGACGGCGTCGGCGTCCTCGGGGACGTAGCCGGCGGCCCACGCGTCCCAGTCGGCGAGCTTGGTGCTGGTCAGCGGCACCGGCTCGAGCCCGTCGGCCGGCGCGATGACCTCCGCGGGGCGCAGGGACTCGGCGGTCACCAGCGCGGCGCCGGGGGCGGGCGCGCCGGTGCGGTCGAGGTACCGGACGCTCCCGTCGTCGTACGACGCCACGAAGCCGCCGCGGTGCTTGGCGAAGTCGACCAGCGACAGGCCGGGCTCGGGCGCCTGGAACGCCGTCCCGGCCGTCAGGTTGCCCTCGAGGACGCGGGAGAAGACGGGGTCCGCGCCGTGGTGGACGTGCCCCTTGACGGCGACGTCCGCGATTGCGGGCACGGTCGCGCCCGCGCCGTCGGCGTGCGTGTGCGGCGCGGGCGGGAGCCCCTCGGCGGGGGGGATGGTCGTCCCGAAGGGGACGCCCGTCGCGTCGATGGAGAACTCCGCGAGGGCGGAGTCGCCGGCGGCGGTCCGCAGGACCCCGTCCTGGTAGGTCATGTTGAGGACCTCATAGAGGATCGGGACGGTCATGCCCCGGCCCGCAAAAAATAATGGGCCCGGGAACAACGACGACATGACTGAAAAGGGCACGAAGAAGACCACGCAGCAGATCGAGGCGCGGAAGGAGGCCCTCGACAAGAGCCTCGGCGTAAACTTCGAGCGGCTTGACGGAAAAGGGACGGACAAGAACGCGAAGGCGACGGACCTGCTCGCGGAACTGACGAAGATCGTGTCCCTGGGCGCGCGGAGCGGGAAGTTCGACGAGGTGAAGATTGCGGTCAATCATGCAAAACAAGAGACCGACAAGACCAAGGCGTTGCAGAAGTGGGGGGCGGTACGGGACCTGACCGAGCGCATCCGCGACATCGGCGCGTACACCGCGCGGTGGATGGAGTTCATCGGCAAATCCCTCCGGAACGAGGTCCCCCAGGACGAGGCCGTCGGCGTGGCGGCGGACCTCCTCGAGGAGAAGATCAGCCCGGAAGACAAGACCGTCGGCATCTCGCCCGCCGTGGAGGAGCTCGCGAGCGTCGTCGGGGATATCCACATTGCTATCGACAACATGCGCGAAGGCGAGGCGCAGTTCACGACGTGGTACTCCCTGGCGGACAACCAGGTGCGCGCGAAGATCACGGTCGAAGAAAAGAAAGCACAAAAGACGACGAAGAAAGGTGGCACTACTGGTGCCACTACCCCTGGTGCCACTACCCCTGGTGCCACTACCCCTGGTGGTCCCCCTGCCGGTGCCGGTGCCGGTGCCGTTAATGGTGCCCCCCAGGGTTCTGTCCAGAACAATGTCGATCCTGCCGAAGAAGAGAAACTAAGGGAATTGGGCGGTCGTTGGGAGGACGCGATTCGATCGCTCAAGGCTCACATCGGGAAGCTCCGCCCGGTCCTCCGCGACGTCATTGAGGATTCCGCCGCGGGCCGCGGGACGCTCTCGAAGGGGTCCGTGGCGGAGGACACGGAGTACATCCCCACGATCCTGGACTCGATCGTCCGCAAGTACGCGCGCGATTCGCGGAGGCTGGGCATACCCGAGGCCAACGCGGGCCTGCGCGCGGCCATGGAGGTCCACGGCGTCGACCCGCGCGCGGTGGCCGTCACGACGCGCGACAAGGTCATCTTCCTGGGCGTGACCTTCCTCCTGCGGATCGTGATCCTCGCCGCGATCGGCGCGCTCGTCTCGGCGGGCGCGATCCAGACGCTCTGGGGGGCGTTCGTCGCCTTCCAGGTCATCTACCTCGTGGCCGTCGTGGTCATGTTCGTGGTCGTCAACCTCTCCGACACGTCCTATCGCGTCGCGTTCGGTTTCCTGAACATCAATGGCGGGTACGGCGTGATGCTCCACGCGATCGTCACGACGGTGGTCGGCTACATCGTCCTGGACGTTGCGGGGCGCGCGGCCCGGACGCCGACCCGAGCGCGCTTCACGCCTGACTACGCGAGCGGGACGTCGCGCGTGTCGCGCCTCGAGTCGCAGGTGATGCTGATGACGCAGCTCAGCGTCATCACGCTCGTTACGTGGGTCACCGTGTCGGTATTCACGATGACCATGTGACATGATCAATCATCCGTGGCCGCCGCGACGAGGCACCGCTGGTTGACGCGACCCTGGATCGCGATCGCCCGGCGGAGATCCTCCCGCTCGGACTCGACCGCGGCCAGCTCGCGCTCGCGCAGCATCTCCGCCGTGCGGCGCGCGCTGGACGCCACGGCGCGGTCGTCCACGGAGCGGTACCGCCGCGCGAGGTACCGCCGCGCGGAATCTGGGCTCGCGGTCGCCTTGACGCGGCGCTCGCGGCGCGCCATGGCGTCGAGCTCCTCCTGCGTCACGAGGAACCGCCGCTCCGCGTGGGCCTGCACGAGATCCGTGGCCGCGATCCCCGCCGACACCTCCACCGACATGTCGCGCGGAGTCACCGAGCCCACCTCCACCGCCCCCCCGAGCCCGTGGGCGGGGAGCGGGTCGTGGTCCGGTACGAGCGCGCGCGCGCGCGCGTACCGCCGGCGCCTCTCCGCGAACCGGGCGTCCATGCGCCGACGCGGGCTCCCCTCGCCCGCGTCGGCGCCGCTGACGTCCTCCGCGGCGTCCTCCACGGCCTCGTTGCCGCGTAGGAAGGCCTCGTACCCGTGCGCCTCGGCCCCCGAGCGCACGTGCGTCTCCTCGAATATGCGGTGGAAGTCCCGCTCGAGGCGCCGCTGCGCCTCCGCGTCCTTGGGCGCGAGTCCGGACTCGGCCGCCGCGCGCGCCGCCGCGTCGCGCCGCCGCGCGACCTCCTCGATGCCGCCGGCCGCGAGGCCGGAGACTTCGTCCGTGGCGCGGTGCCGGAGCTCGATGGAGAGCGTCTGGAACGCCGCCGTCACGGCCTCGAACATCTCCTGCGTCCCGCCGCGGTCCGGGTGCACCACGCGCGCGGTGTCACGGAACGCGGCCTTGAGCTCGTCGCGGGAGAACCCCGCGCGTACCCCGAGAACCCCCGCACAGCCGGCCGGCGTCGCGAGCGCGCGACGCACGAACTCGCCGGGGTCCGAGCTGTCGGCGTACTGGACGTAGAGGTCGGACTGTGCCTGCCCCATCTCGCGCGCTCGCTTGGTGTGGTTTGGTTGGAGCTACGGCATAAAAACGGAGGCCTTCCTCTGACGCGCCATTGCCTGTCAGAGCCCGTACCAGACAGGCGGCTGAGCGGGCTGAGCGGGTCTGGTACAGCTGGGCGTGTTGTTCATGCGCAGCCATGCCAGAGTCTCGAGAGCGTCCATCTCCTCCGTCGGAGGAGGTACCAGGGCGATGGGGTTGCCGTCATGGGTCACGTAGAGCGGGGCCTGCAGTCCCACGATATTGATTGTGCGGGTCGCAAACCCTAGGTAGCCCAGCGCGCGCACCACGAAGAGGCTGAGTTTCCGGAGTTCTTCCTCCCTCCGGCTCCCTTCTCCGTCCAGTCCCCCGGACCATCGAACATCTACTGTGGGATCGTAACCCATCGCCCTGGCTGATGCCCGTGTAAGACGCACCTCGCAGTTTTTTGCCTCCCGGAACCGGACTTGCCTCCCGGCCGAGTTGCCACGCGGTGCTGCCGTCCCCAGGGACGTGGGGGCTCCCTGACTCCCCGTCCGCCCGCCTCGTGTGGGCTCGAGGACTTGGCGGTTATCGGGTAACGAAGGTCACACCGTCTTGCTATCACCCGTGAGGCTACTAACAGTCTGGCGATTACGGATCGCCTCCCGGTTACTGCGAGCACTCGACCCATTCGCGACGGTCGCCCCCGAGTTACCACGCGTGTTGGTCGCCGCCGTCGGCTCCCGGCTACCAACCGTATCCGAGTTACCGCGCGAAGGTCACACCGTCTTGCTATCACCCGTGAGGCTACTAACAGTCTGGCGATTACGGGTCCGCCTCCCAGTTACTGCGAGCACTCGACCAATTCGCGACGGTCAGATCCGTACTGCTATTACCCGTGCTGATCGCCCCCGAGTTACCACGCATCTTGGTCGCCGCCTTCGGCTTCCGTCTACCGTCAGGCGGTTGCCCCGAGTTACCACTCGTGCTGGTCGCCGACTCCTGGCTACCAATACTCTGGCGATTACGGGTCGCCTTCGGGTTAATGCGAGCAACCGGCAAATTCGCGACGGTCAGATCCGTACTGCTATCACCCGTGCTGATCGCCCCCGAGTTACCACGCATCTTGGTCGCCCCCGAGTTACCACGCGGGCTGATCGCCGCCTTCGGCTTCCGGCTGCTGGGCCCCACCGGCGGCTTCCGGCTGCCGGGCGCCGCCGGCGAAACCGCGAAGGTGTTGGTCGCCCCCGAGTTACCACGCGGGCTGATCGCCGCCTTCGGCTTCCGGCTGCTGGGCCCCACCGGCGGCTTCCGGCTGCCGGGCGCCACCGGCGAAACCGCGAAGGTGTTGGTCTCCCCCGAGTTACCAC
>Ga0255780_10000951_pt1 | contig 27299 bp, 21 predicted proteins | sample 071ome_32_FD_179978 | JGI IMG/M metagenome (GOLD analysis project Ga0255780, IMG submission 179978) | Coastal salt marsh microbial communities from the Groves Creek Marsh, Skidaway Island, Georgia - 071405AT metaG (version 2) | ecosystem: Environmental > Aquatic > Marine > Intertidal zone >... | reverse complement strand
AATTACCAAGACCATGAGATTAGCAGTTGGTCTGAGGCTGGGGTTATACAATTACAACATTAATCTTTCTCAGTTAGAGAGAGATGACCCAACTGATATTGGTTTTGTAAACAATGATCTCAACATCAATGCACCCATGGCTGGGTTTGGAGCATACTTGTACTCAGAAAAATTCTTTGCTGGTCTTGCCGCCCCAAGAATGGTATTTATTCCAAGCAATACCGTAAGCAATGTAGACATTAGTTATGCAGCAACCACCCAGTTTTATTTAGTTGCGGGTTATGTTCACGATATAAACGAGGACATTAAAATCAAACCGACAACGCAAATTAAAATGGCTGAAGGTATGCCTGTACAAATTGATTTTAACGTTCACGCTATATACCAAGATGATTACTCCTTAGGTTTATTTTATCGTACCGGAGGAGAAGCGGGTATCATGGCAATGGCCAAGGTTGCCAATGACTTTGCTGTTGTTTATTCCTACGATAGTCGTTTAGCACCTGTAAATCAATATGTGAACGGATCACATGAATTTGGAATACAATACACGATTCCTTACGTATCTAATAAACGTGTAATTACACCTCGTTATTTCTAACATTAAGCAAAGCACAGTAATGAAAACATTGCATAAATATTTAAGTCTAGTACTAGGGTTAATAGCGAGTGGCAACCTTTGGTCACAGAGCAAGGTCTTAACATTAATAGAACAAGAGAAGTATGAAGAGGTTGTTCGTTTAAACGGCAACAGAACCTTTGCTAAAAGAGGAGACTACATAAATCAATCAGCTTTGGCTTTCTCGTATGCTAAAATGGAAATTCAAGACAAAGCATTTGAAGCTTATATGGAATTGTCCGATAATTTTCCAAATGAGATAACAGCCACTGATTTGTTGAACTATGCTTTATCAGCAAGGAAGATGGAACTATACGGATTCTCTGATTCGGTTATCCTTATGTTAAAAGATAATTTCTATCAAGGTATTCCACTTTTTGAGGAATTGACACCTGCATTCTATTCTGAAAATAAGGACAAAAGGGGCGACTACTGGGAAGAGTTCAACTTTACGGAAAACTACCGTATTAAACCCATGGATGGGGGAACTGGTAATGGTAATTTTGGCTTATTGACGCTACCAAATGGTTCAGCATATATGACTGAAACCAAAAAGGAAAAAGGATTATGGAAAATTCGTTCTGCCCATCAAAACCAACCTTATATGGTTATTGTATCGGGTAAGTTTAACGATAGTAGCATCAGTGCAACCAAAGAAACTAGTTTCAATTGTAGCAGTGCCCATCAATACGCTTCTTGTTACGACGAGGCTACGGGTATTTTGTATGTTACCAAAAATGCCGAAAAACCCAATGACAAGAATGAAAGAGTCCTACAAGTTTTCGGACTTATTGAAGAAAATGGCAAGTGGAAGGAAACCCCTTTTGAAATAAATAGCGATAAGTTCAATGTTTCTGATTTGGTTATTTCTCCTGATAGGAGCAAAGTTGTCTTTGTTTCAGATATGCCTGGAGGATATGGTAAATCTGACTTATATGAGGCGCCTATTGTTTCAAATGGCCCAGATGGTATCAAAATAGGAGAACCTGTTAATATGGGTCCTGAGGTAAATACCATGCTTAGAGACAACTTCCCTCGTTTTAGTGAAGACGGTAATTTCTACTTTTCCTCTGAGGGGCATTTGGGTTTTGGAGGTTTAGATATCTATACTATTGATCCGAGTTCTGGAATGATTTTAAATATGGGTAAGCCGGTCAATAGCAACATGGATGACTTTGCACCTTGCTTTATGGTAGGTAAGGGTGTTTTATCTTCTAATAGATTGGGTAATGGAGCAAATGATGTCTTATACTATTTTGAAGTACTTGGAGCAGACAGCAATATGGTTCAACCTAAGCCAACAGATAAGGAAATATTAGTTGAGATTTATGATAAAGAATCAAGCACTTTACTTACAAATATTGGTTTTGCTTTAGACAACATGAATGATGAAGAGTCTGCGATTAAGGCTTTTACGGATTCTACAGGTTTTGCAACTTATTCTGATATTCCGGTTGATAATAAAGTTCAGATAAGTGCTCATCCTTGTGGTTATAAGTATGCTTCAACAAGGAGTTATATGGTAAATGCGGCTGGGAAGCGTGTGATTAAGTTAGAGTTAGAGAAGTTTAAAGAAGGAGAAGACCTTGGTGAGATCTTTGAGGTTAAGCCGATTTACTATGAGTTTAATTCTTTCAAATTAACCAATCAAAGTAAAAGAGAATTGGATCGAGTGGCGATTGTTCTTCAGGATAACCCAAGTTTACAAGTTGAGTTAAGGTCACATACAGACTCTCGTGGTTCAGAAGAAATAAATGATAACTTGTCGAATGCTAGAGCTAAATCTGTTTACGATTATCTTACATCTAAGGGTACGAATACACTCCGTTTGAAATATAAAGGTTATGGTGAATCCCGTTTGCTTAATCGTTGTAAAGATGGCATCGAATGTAGCGATGAAGAGCACGCTGTAAATCGCAGAACAGAATATATTATTAGTGGAATTTTGCCTTGCGATGATGCATTAATTGCATCTAATGTTCAAAAGCCACGTTCAGCCAGATCCAATAAAATTGATCCAAAAGATTTAGAGCAAGGGCCTATGAAGGTTGGTGACGCTGACGGTGATGGTATCCCTGATTACTTAGATTTAGATTCTGATAATGATGGTATTCCTGATGCCTCAGAAGGTAGAAGAGATTCTGACAAGGACGGTCTTCCAAACTTTATTGATAAGGATTCCGATAATGATGGTATACCTGACATTATAGAAGGAGCCGAAGATTTTGATCGTGATGGTAAACCTAACTACATCGATACAGATTCTGATAACGACGGCATTAAGGATTCAGACGAAGGTCTTGATGATCCAGATAATGACGGCAATCCTAATTATTTAGATATTGATTCGGATGGTGATGGTGCAAAAGATAGTTCAGAAGCTACTAGAGATAGCGATGGCGACGGAATATTGAATTACCTTGATCAGGATTCTGATAATGATGGTATTCCTGACAGTGTAGAGGGTATTAAAGATACCGATCGTGACGGTAAACCAAACTATCGTGATGAAGACTCTGATAACGATAATATTCCAGATAAAATTGAGGGTACAAAAGATTCTGATAAAGATGGTAAGCCAGATTATTTAGATACCGATTCTGATGAAGATGGTATTCCAGATAAGTATGAAGCACCTGCTAATTACGATAATTATCCGACAGAGGTTGTTACAAAATCAGCCAGTAGCCCGAAGTCAGATGCAGTTTCTGAGAATACGCCAAAGGAATCTCCTGCTCCGTCTGTGACACCAATTGAGAAAAAAGCTACAACAGTAAATAGTAACCGGAGCACTGGCGGTATTGAGTCAGGAACCGTTTACAGGGTGCAGTTTAAGATGTCTTTAAAGCCAATTAGCGATAAGAAGTTTATGGAAATGGGCATAAATCAGTTATATATGTACAGAAGTGGTAGATATTATAAATACTGTACCGGAGAATTTTCAAATGAAGCCGAGGCAGATGCATTAAAGAACAACCTTCGTCGTAATGGTATGAAGGATGCATTTGTTGCCAAGTTTAAAAATGGCAAGCGTGTTTTGAAATAAATTAAGCTTAAACCAAAAAGAAAGGCGACCATTTGGTCGCCTTTCTTTTTTACTATTAATCCGATTAATCTCGGTTTCTTCTTCCTCTGTCGTTTCCGCCGCGACGATCATTTCTGTCACGATTGTTCGGACGGTTACCACGAGGACGTGGTTCAGGTTCTACGTAACCCTCTGGTTTTGGTAATAACGCTTTTTTACTCAAACGGAATTTACCTGTTTTCTTATCTACTTCAACCAACTTTACTTCAACCATTTCACCCTCTTGGTACACTCCTTCCATTGAAGGGGTCTTTTCCCAAGAAATCTCAGAAATATGTAGTAAACCATCTTTACCTGGCATGAATTCAATAAAGGCACCAAAGTCCATTATGTTTTTCACAGGACCAGTATATGTTGCTCCTACTTCAGGTACGGCAATGATTGCTTTAATCGCTTCTAAGGCAGCGTCCATGTTCTCACCGTTGTTCGATAGGATTTCAACATATCCTTTGTTGTCTTTTTCCTCTATAGAGATAGTGGTTTCTGTTTTTTGTTGTAATTCTTGGATGATTTTACCACCAGGCCCAATAACAGCACCAATAAACTCTTTATCAATTTCTAACACTTCAATACGAGGAGTATGTGGCTTAAGCTCGTTGTTTGGAGCTGTGATAGACTTAGACATTTCACCAAGAATATGCAAACGACCTTCTTTGGCTTGCTTCAGGGCTTGACCCACCATATCCCAGTTAAGTCCGTTGATTTTAATGTCCATTTGGCAAGCAGTGATTCCGTCTTCGGTACCAATTACTTTAAAGTCCATATCACCTAAATGGTCTTCATCTCCGAGGATGTCTGTAAGGATTTTGAAGTTACCCTTATCATCGGTGATTAGTCCCATTGCAATACCACTAACGGGTTTCTTTAACTTGATACCGGCATCCATTAATGCCATAGAACCAGCACAAACGGTTGCCATACTTGAAGATCCATTAGATTCAAGAATATCACTAACGATACGTACCACGTAAGGAACATCGGTAGGAATCATTGGCTTCAAACCACGCAATGCTAATTTACCATGTCCTATTTCACGACGTCCCGGTCCGCGATTAGGTCTAACTTCTCCGGTAGAGAAACCAGGGAAGTTATAGTGTAGCATTAAGCGGCTGTGTCCGTGTAGCATAGGTGAGTCAAGCAACTGTTCGTCTTGTTTTCCTCCTAATGTCACGGTTGTTAATGATTGCGTTTCTCCACGGGTGAATACAGAAGAACCGTGAGCTGCAGGTAAGTAATTAACTTGAGTAGCAATAGGTCTTACTTCGTTGGTTGCACGACCATCCAGGCGCTTACCTGATTCCAATACCATTGCACGCATTTGATGGTATTCTGCTTCATGGTAGTATTTCTTTGTTAAACGAACCAAACGATCTTGGTCTTCGTGGCCTTCAAATTGCTCTAAATATTGATTTAGAATCTCTTTAAATGCTTCTGAGCGTTCCTTTTTAGACTTTCCGCTCTCAGCAACTTCTCTAATAGCCGCAGAATTATCGGAAATTACACGATGGCGTAATTCTTCATCGTTGTCTTCATGGTTGTATTCACGAAGCTCCTTGCGACCACCCATTTTTTCTAACAATGCGTGTTGTTCTTGACATTGTTTTTGGATAGCGGCATGACCGAACTTCAATGCTTCAAGAAATTCTTCCTCGGAAAGTTCCTGCATTTCTCCTTCTACCATATTGAGGTCTTTCTCTGTTCCACCTAATAGGATATCCAAATCAGACTTCTCCAATTCATCTGCCGTTGGGTTGATGACAAAATTTCCGTCTACACGTCCTACACGTACTTCAGAAATAGGCCCTTGGAAAGGAATATCTGATAACATAAGTGCAGTTGATGCAGCCAATCCAACGTAACTATCTGGAATGATGTTCTCATCCGAAGAGATAAGAGACAACATAACCTGAGTATCGGCGTGATAATCTTCTGGGAAGAGTGGACGCAAGCAACGATCTACCAAACGAGAGATCAATACTTCGTAATCAGATAAACGTGCCTCACGACGCAAAAAGCTACCAGGAATTCTTCCTACTGCAGCAAATTTTTCTTGGTAATCAACACTTAAGGGTAGGAAGTCAACGCCGTCTTTGGCGTCATAACTACTCACAACGGTGGCAAGGATCATGGTGTTACCCACTTTTACCACACAGCTTCCGTGAGCTTGACGGGCCAGTCGCCCGGTTTCAATTTCAACGATACGGCCGTCGCCGGTATCGAATTCGGTTTTTACGATATTATTCATAACTGTGTTTTTTATTCAAACAAAAAGCCCCGCTTCGCTTGCGCGAACGGGGCTTTTCTCTTCATAAAATAAGGATAGGATTACTTACGTAAGCCTAGTTCCTTGATTAGATCACGATATTTGAAAATATCCTGTTTTGCTAGGTAATTAAGTAAACTTCTGCGCTTACCTACTAACTTGATTAAGGATAATTCCGCACTCTTATCTTTTCTTGCTCCTTTAAGGTGACCACTAATGTAGTTGATGCGCTCGGTGAACATGGCTATTTGAGCTTCAGTGCTCCCGGTGTTCTTCTCGCTTCCACCAAACTTGGCAAAAATCTCTTTTTTTCTTTCTGCTGTTAGATGCATGTTTTAGTCAATTGGACGGCAAAGATACGAATATTGATAGAATGTGGAAAGCTTTGGGGTGGAAATTCCAAAATTTCTTCCAAACCATACATTCTCCCATAAAAAGCAAAATCCCAGGAACTACCCCAGGACCTTGCCAGCTATGAAAACTTAAATCTACCCCAACTTAATAACAGAACAGATCCATAAAAGTTTTAAAATAGGCAAAAATTTAAGGGGTACCTTTGTATTTGTTTTGGGACAACTAGCATCATTAAACAAGTATTTACTACGCTATAAATGGTTGATTTTAGGCGGAATAGTTTGTGTGATAACAAGCAACCTATTCGCTATTTACGTGCCCGTTTTCGTTCGTTTAGGAATTGACAACGCCATGGCAATCTCAATGTTATTGCCAGTGTCAAGTTCTACTGTTTTGTATGGCATGTTTTGGAAGCAGGTCCTATGGTTTGGTGTTGCTATTTTGATAGCATCTGTCATCAAAGGGGTATTTATGTTTTTGATGCGACAGTTATTGATCGTTACATCTCGAAACATAGAGTTTGATCAGAAAAACGAGATTTTTAGAAAGTATGAGCGGTTAGGTGAGTCGTTTTATCGTGAGCATTATACAGGTGATTTGATGTCGCGCATTACGGAGGATGTTTCTAATGTGAGAATGTACATTGGTCCTTCCATCATGTACTTCGTGAATATTCTCTTTTCCTTTATTATGGTAATCGCTCAGATGTTGAGTATAAATTCATGGCTTACACTTTGGGTGTTGATTCCCTTGCCTTTTTTGTCATATTCGATTTATGTAGTAAGCAAGAAAATTAATCGGGGGAATAAAAGAATTCAAGAGCAACTGTCAGTTATCACCACAAAAGCACAGGAGACGTTTGCAGGAATCCGAATCATCAAATCCTTTGGGGCTGAAGAAAACTTTAGTCGAGATTTTCGTGAATCGGGTTTGGATTTCCAGAAGAAAAACCTGGATTTGGCCAAAATCAATGCCATTTTTTTCCCGTTAATGACTCTCTTAATGGGGTTGAGTACCATCATCGTATTATATGTGGGTGGTTGGGAAGTTCAGGCAGGCAGATTTACACCAGGGAATGTGGCGGAATTCATTATCTATTTAAATATGTTGATTTGGCCAGTGGCAAGTCTGGGATGGACAACAGCATTGGTTCAAAAAGCAAGCGCAAGTCAAGGACGAATCAATGAGTTTTTAAATCAAAAGGAAGAGTCTCAAACAGGTTTAGATGATATCAAATGGGAACAAAAAATTTCCCTTAAGAATATCAATTATCGTTACGCCGATAAAAATGTGGACGCATTAAGCGGTGTTGATTGTGAAATAAATAAAGGCGAATTTGTAGGAATTGTCGGGAAAACTGGGTCTGGAAAAACAACCTTGATTCAATTGTTAAGCAGACAATTAGACATACAACAAGGGCAATATTTAATTGATGATGTTGAGGTCCAAGACTTCTCACTCAAAGCATTTAGGAGTAGCTTGGCTTATGTTCAGCAAGATGTCTTTTTATTTAGCGATACCTTGCGTGAAAACATTGCATTTGGGTCTGAGAGTCAAGTGAATGAAGAGAAGATTCAAGAAGTTGTGAGGTATTCGGGTCTCGGAAAAGACATGAAGCTATTTCCTGATGGGTTGGAGACCATTGTGGGCGAGAGAGGTGTTTCTTTATCTGGTGGACAAAAACAGCGAATGTCATTGGCGAGGGCCTTGATGCGTGATGCGGAAATCTACTTACTTGATGACTGCTTAAGCGCCGTGGATGCGGAGACTGAATCTACCATTATTGAAGGTTTAAAAAAGGCACTTTATGGGAAGACGATTTTAATGTCAAGTCACCGAATTGCACCCATCATGCGTGCCGATAAAATCATGGTCATTGAAGATGGTAAAATCATGGCTGTTGGAAAACACGAAGAATTACTCGAAAGAAACGAATATTACCGCTGGTTATTTGAAAACCAATCGGTTGAGTCTTAGTGTCGCTCTGTCACTAAGTTTACACGAAAATTTGAATTTCTCTAGAAGTAGACAACCCAAAATATGTGTACGAAAAGCGGCTCAAAAATGTCATACAAATGTTGTCTGCCTCAATATTTTTTGCATATTTGTTAAATCAACAGAAAGGTCATGCCTATGAATGAAGACAACTACAAGACAAATAATCATCAGGAAGAGATTTTTTCCCGTCGAGTAAGAGCAGGTAAGAGGACGTATTTTTTCGATGTAAAAGCTACACGGAACAATGATTACTACATTACCATCACCGAGAGCAAGAGAAGCCGTTTTGATGATGGTAGTTTTACCAAAACAAAATTGCACCTTTACAAAGAGGACTTTAACAAGTTTACTGACGCTTTAAATGAAACAGTGGGACATGTTAAATCCAATTTGCTCCCCGAGTATAATTTTGATGAGTATACTCGACCTGAAGGCGAAGATGAATAAACTGAGATTATTCGAAAAAAGGCCAACCATTGTGTTGGCCTTTTTTAGTTACAACCAAATTACCTGCGTACCTTTGTAATATGTACCGCCGCGTACTCATTTACGGATTTGCTTTTGGCTCGCTAAGTGCAGCCATGATTTTGATTAATTTTCTTAATCGTTTGTACCTCGAGCGGAATTGGATGTCTGCCATTCCCACGCTTGCTAACATCATTATTCTCGGTTTTGGAGTTTTCCTTTTTGTGAAAAGTTTGATGCAGATGCAATTTGAAAAACCATTAACACTGGGTAAAACCCTCTTTGGAACCCTTCTGATGGCTTTGGTTGCAGCGCTATTTAATATTGGAACCTATCAGCATATTTTTTCCAATGAAAAAGAGGCGTTTAATGGTTTTCGCGACATGCAAGTGGAGCGGATAAAGACGCAAATCAATGCCGATAGCACCTTGAAGGCCGAAGCGACTGTTAAAATAGATGAGGCCATTCAAAACCTAGATCAAAACCTAAGTGTAGGTACCTTTTCGAGAATTCAAATTCAGATGTTTTTATCGGTGGCTTTGGTCATCACCTTATTGGTTTACGTAGCGAACAAAAAGTAATCATGAGGAAGATTCTAGGGTATATCTACATCGGTTACTATGGCTTGATTTTCATTGGTCTGTTTCTGATTTTATATCCTTTTTTATGGATTTTGTTATCGCGCAAAAGCACCTTTTATTACGCAGACAAGCTTCGTAAGTTTTGGGGTCATGCATCTAGTTTGCTTGGTGGAATGTTACCCGTTATTGATTACGAAGAGCGTATTGATCCCAGAGCACAGTATGTTTATTGTGCGAATCATATGTCTTATTTAGACATTGTTCTAACGGGTGGTTTCCTACCTACCTTGAATTTTTTTATGGCGAAAATGGAGTTGAAAAATATTCCATTGTTCAAAATTTGGTTTGAGACCATTGACGTACCCGTAAAAAGAGAAAGTTTACGTAGTTCGCATGGCGCATTTGTTCAAGCTGGTGAAAAGCTAGACGATGGAATGAGCTTAATTATTTTTCCGGAAGGTAGAATTCCCAAAGACACACCCAAAGTTAAGTACCCGCTCAAGTTGGGTGCATTTAAACTAGCAATTGAAAAACAATTGCCGGTGGTTCCGGTGAGTATTTTAGATAACTATAAACGCCTGGATTCCTATACATGGAGCGCTAGCCCAGGTAAGATGAGAATGAAGGTTCATAAACCAATAGAAACCAAAGGTTTATCGATAGATGACTCTAAGGAATTAGCAGAAAAGGTATATTCCATTATTAACCAAGATTTACAAAACGCAGGTATTGTATGAAAATCACAGATGAGAAAATAGATGCATTAGCTCACCTATCTCGACTTTCTTTTGAAGGAGATGAGAAGGAAAACATAAAAAAGGATCTCGAAAACATCTTGGATATGTGCGAGAAGATGAAGTCAGTAGATACCGATGGAGTAGAACCATTGATTTACATGGCTGATTCACAAAATATACTTCGCGATGATGAGGTGAAACAAGAAATTTCGCGCGAGGAAGCATTGAAAAATGCACCGAAGAAGGATAGTGATTTCTTCCGGGTTCCAAAGGTGATAGATCAAAATGACTAGTTCACTGATTGAAATTGATGGCGTAACCAAACGATATAAACTTGGAGAACAAATAGTGTACGCGCTCAATGGTGTTAATCTAAACATAGAACGTGGCGAGTATACTGCATTGATGGGACCTTCCGGTTCAGGAAAGAGTACATTGATGAATATCATCGGTTGTTTAGACAGCCCCACCGAAGGAACTTTTTTTCTCAATAACAAAGAGGTCAGTAAAATGTCGGATTCGGCTTTGAGCGAAGTGCGTAATACAGAAATTGGATTTGTATTTCAAACCTTCAATTTATTGAATCGTTTGAATGCTATTGAAAACGTTTCGCTTCCTTTAGTATATGCGGGTATCCCCAAAAAAGAAAGGGAAGAGAGAGCCAAAGAGGTTTTGGATAAGGTAGGTTTGGGCGATAGGATGAGCCACAAACCCAATGAATTATCGGGTGGTCAAAGACAGCGTGTAGCAGTCGCACGCGCACTGATTAATAACCCAAGTATTTTGCTTGCGGATGAACCCACAGGGAACTTGGATACACAAACAAGCCATGAAATTATGGCATTATTTGAGGAGATACACTCCGCGGGTAATACCATTGTATTGGTTACTCACGAAGAAGATATAGCCCAACATGCAAAACGCATTATTCGCTTGCGAGATGGTGTCGTTGAGTTAACAGATTGATAAATTTCATACCGACACGTATCTTTATGCCTTTATTAGCTCGAGCATGATTTCGTCTGCAATTGGTTGGTACTTTAAACAACGACATCAGGAACTTTGGTCTCTTGCGGATAAAGCCATCAAAAACCAACACGAGTTATTAGAATACTTCACAGATAAACTTAGTAGAATTGTTTATGGCCATGATCATCATGTAAGAAACCGATTGTCATATTATGAATTCCGATCGGCATTACCCGTGGTAGGTTATGAAGAACTCAAACCATATATCCAGCGAAATATGGAGGGCGAACAACAGTTGTTGTGGCCTGCAGATATCACCTGGTTTGCAAAATCGTCGGGCACAACCAGTAACGAATCAAAGTTTATTCCCATAACATTTGAAGCCCTTGAACACACCCACTTCAAAGGAAGTAAAGAACCTATCACACAGTTTTATTCCTTTTATCCCGAGGCAGATATTTTTAGTGGCAAAGGAATTTTAATTGGCGGTTCCCATAACATTAACCAAGTAAACGAATCTTGCTATTATGGAGACTTAAGTGCTGTTTTAATGACTCACATGCCACAATGGGCGAATTGGAAGAGTGCACCTGATGTGCATATTTCCATCATGGATAATTGGGAAGAAAAGGTGGAGATGATGGCCCAGTCAACCATTCATGAAAACATAACCAGTATTTCCGGGGCGCCTACGTGGTCTATGGTATTGTTAAACCGAGTACTTGAAATTACCGGAAAATCTCACATTCATGAAGTTTGGCCCAACATGCAGTTGTTTATACATGGTGGAATGAGTTTTGAACCGTATCGAGAGATTTATAAAAAGCTGATACCTGGGGATCACATGCGATATGTTGAAACCTATAATGCCAGTGAGGGTTTTTTTGGAGTTCAGGCATATAAAGAGCAAAAAGACCTCTTGCTAATGACCCATCACGGGATCTTTTATGAGTTTTATCCCGTAAATAAAGGGCCTAAGTATGCGGTGCCTCTTTGGGAAGTTGAAACGGGTGTAAATTATGCCGTTGTGGTGACCAATAACAGCGGACTTTGGAGGTATGTAATTGGTGATACCGTTGAGTTTACCAATACTGAGCCCTATTTATTTAAGATAACGGGCAGAACCAAACTCTTTATCAACGCATTTGGGGAAGAGTTAATCATGGAGAATGCAGAAACAGCCGTTGCAGAAGTATGCAAAGTCATGAATTTAGAAGTCGTTGACTACACGGGAGCTCCTTGTTTTGAAAAAGGAAAAGAAGGTCACGAGTGGATATTTGAGTTCAAATCAAACCCCAACAATCTTAATGATTTTATTCAATTGTTTGATGATGAACTTAAAAAGGTAAATAGTGACTATGAGGGTAAGCGTGTGGGTGAATTACTCATGAAACCACCAAGAATTCATTTGTCTTCACCGGGTGGTTTTAAGCGTTGGCTTCAAGACAAGGGTAAACTAGGAGGTCAAAATAAGATTCCTCGGCTTGCAAATCATAGAAAATACCTAGAAGAAATACTACATTTCATTTAGCCCTTAGGTTGCTTATTTTTGTATAAAATAAAGCAATCATGTACGGAGCTATCAAAGAACATTTACAAAAGGAATTAGAGCAAATTGAACAGTCTGGGCTTTTGAAAAAAGAACGGATTATTACTTCGGCTCAGGATGCCGTAATCAAATTAGATGATGGCTCTGAAGTGATAAATTTTTGTGCAAACAACTACCTTGGGTTAAGCAGTCATCCGCGAGTGGTAGAAGCAGCAAAAAGTGCGATTGATACCCATGGATACGGCATGAGTAGTGTGCGTTTCATTTGTGGAACTCAAGATATTCATAAAGAGTTAGAAAGAAAGATTGCAGAGTTTTATGGAACGGAAGATACCATTCTTTATGCAGCTGCATTTGACGCCAATGGCGGAGTATTTGAACCCCTTTTTGGGCCCGAAGATGCGATCATCAGTGATTCGTTGAATCACGCGTCGATTATTGATGGAGTAAGGCTGTGTAAGGCTAAACGTTTTCGATACGAAAATAACAATATGGACGATTTGGAAGCCAAGCTTCAGGAAGCAAACGAAGCAGGTGCAAGGTTTAAAATCATCGTTACCGACGGGGTGTTTTCAATGGATGGCTATGTGGCCCAATTAGATAAAATCTGTGAATTGGGGGAGAAGTACGACGCGATGGTCATGACAGATGAGTGTCATGCGGCTGGTTTTATTGGTGCAAGTGGAAAAGGCGTTCCTGAATATTGTGGTGTTCACGGCAAAGTGGATATTGTCACCGGTACATTAGGAAAAGCATTGGGAGGTGCGATGGGTGGATACACAACAGGTAAAAAAGAAGTCATTGAAATATTGAGGCAAAGAAGTCGCCCGTATTTATTTTCAAATTCATTGGCTCCAAGTATCGTGGGAGCAAGCATTGAAGTGCTTAATATGTTGACGGAAACCACGGAACTGCGCGATCGGTTGGAAAACAATGTAAAGCGCTTTAAAGCAGGAATGAATGCCGCTGGTTTTGATTATAAAGACGGTGATAGTGCGATTGTACCTATTATGTTATACGATGCAAAGCTGAGTCAGACGATGGCTAACCAATTACTGGAAGAGGGTATTTATGTGATAGGATTTTTCTATCCAGTCGTGCCAAAAGACCAAGCGAGAATACGCGTACAACTTTCAGCAGCGCATACCGATGCACATATAGATAAAGCAATTGAGGCCTTTACCAAAGTGGGTAAATCCTTGGGTGTGATATAGTTTTAATCGCTTTTTGCGGGTTTCTTCAAAACTTTAACAAAGAAGAAAACGGTTACAGCAGTAACGAAAACCTGCGTACTCACCATGGTTATGATTGCGCTTGTACTCATATCAAATCTTTTCTTTTCTTGTTGGCCACTCTTACTAAGATGGCGAGATACACGAATAATCCCAAGAGCATAACGCGAGATAGGTAGCGATAGAAAATGGGGTTAATGTGCCATCCTGCGGCAATAATATCTCCACCACGAATAAAATCGCCGGGTTTAACCTTGATTTCGTCTGTAGGATTTAAGGTGACTTGTGCCGTTGTTGTTAACGAAGATATCTCATCCTCTGCTAAGTTATCTGCACCTTCTTCGGGTACCTTGGCAAAGGAAATACTAGGTGATGATTCCTCTGATCCAGGGATGGTTTTAATGACCACTACATTGTCGTAGTCTGACTCATAGTCTGTTGAAAACAAAGACCTATTGTGTTTGATGTCGTTATTACCGAGCTGCCCGATGATGCTGTTCTTTTCATCAAATTGCCAATCGCCTTTGAATGCTTTCTCCCAATCTCCATCTTGAGGAAGAATTAAACTTCCCATAAAAATGATGATTAGCATGGTGGGCGTAATGTATTTCAGGATAGGTTTATATATTTTAGGTAGTTTAATGTCGGCTCCATCGTTGATTTCATTCCATCCTTTGGTTATGCCGAAGACCCAGCCAAACAATATACTTTCTGCCAGCGCAAATACAACTAGAACCACCGTTCCTGCCCAATAATCGTACTGGTCAAAAACCCCTTGGTTGAAGAAGATTACCGTGGGTAGTCCCATAATCAGTGTGATTAATCCAAAACTCCAAGCAGCCTTTTTCAGGCTGTAACCAAACTCATCTTGCATAAAGCCCATCCATGGAGTTCCCATGGCCAGCGATGACGTGATACCAGCAAAGAATAATAAACCAAACCACATAAAGCCGGCAACAGTCGCTAAGACCGTTCCCCATTTACCAAATAAATATGGCATGGTTTGGAAAGCCATAGAGAAGGATGCGTTTTCTTTAAGCCAATCCAGCCCTAAATAACCAACGGCGATGGGTATTACGATAGATGCTCCAAGAACAATTTCTACGAATCCGTTCATCCAACCAGCGGCCATTGCGTTTAGTGCAACGTCATCTTTGGGCTTTACATAGGCTGCATAGCAATGAATGGTTCCCATTCCCACAGATAAAGTGAAAAAGATCTGACCTGCTGCTGCAAGCCAAACTTTTGCATCCCATAAGTTAGAAAAGTCGGGTTTCCATAAGAAATCTAGGCCCAAGAATGCATCACAATCGGCGCAATCTGCCGGTGATCCGCTATCACCAAGAGTGAGTCCTCGTATAGCTAAAAATGCACCAAAGGCGATCAATAATGGCATACCGATTTTGGCCACCTTTTCTACACCGCCTTCGAGCCCTTTAGATAAAATATAAATATTGATAACCAAGCAGATAAGGTAAAGAATTACAGGTTCTAAGGGTATTCCGAGAGTGCTTGTGTTAAGATCTACAAAGTTTCCAAAGTAGGAAGATACTTGGTATTGGTCCATCCCTGTAAACGTTTGTTTTACAGAGTGAATCACATAACCTAAGGTCCAACTTTCTATAAAAGTGTAATAAGCAGCTACCGCAATATTGGTGAATATCCCAAAAACGCCAATGTACTTCCAAAGGCGTTTTTTCCCCATGTCGTTTAAGATAAATGGGGTACAATGATTTCCATTTTTACCACCATATCTACCTGTGGACCATTCAATCCATAACAATGGTATCCCCATTAGGAAAAAACAAACCAGATAGGGTATAATGAAAGTTCCTCCACCGTTTTGAACGGCTTGAACGGGGAATCTAAGAAAGTTACCTAAACCAACGGCATTTCCGGCCATTGCGAGGATTAACCCGACGCGGGTTCCCCACGATTGATTGTCGCTACTCATGCTCGCCCCGAATATAACGAACGCATGAGAGTAAAACCAAAATTAAGAAGGGATATTTACGGCTGGACCTTGAAAATCAAACCGTCTATTATCGATAGAAGCAGCTTTAACCAGACGCTTTTGAAGCGTTTCGAACTGATCGAGGTAAATAGATTGATCTCCATCACTAAGCGCTTCTTCGGGTTGGTTGTGCACTTCAATGATTAATCCGTCAGCACCTGCCGCTATGGCCGCAACAGATACGGGATCTACGATATCTCTGACGCCCGTACCCTGACTTGGGTCAACGATCACAGGTAGATGACTCAATTGTTGAACCAATGGCACGGCTGCAATGTCTAAGGTGTTTCTAGTAGCTGTTTCAAAGGTGCGAATTCCTCTTTCACAAAGGATAACTTGTTCGTTTCCACCAGATAGAATATACTCCGCAGCGAGTAACCATTCTTCAATGGTACTGCTCATTCCTCTTTTTAATAAAACGGGTTTATTTATTTTTCCAAGAGCTCGAAGCAAAGGATAGTTTTGCATGTTTCGAGTACCCACTTGAAGGATGTCTACATTCTCAACAAATTCATTGAGTTGACTGGCGCTCATTATTTCAGAAACCACTGCCAACCCATGATCGTCAGCGGCTCTTCTCATGAGTTCCAGACCCTCTTTTTTTAGACCTTGGAAAGAGTATGGACTTGTGCGGGGTTTGTAAGCACCACCACGCATGAAGCGAACGCCTTTTTTACTTAGGAATTCACTAATGGTGTAAATTTGTTCTTCATTTTCAACTGCACAAGGACCTGCAATCATGAGTAGATCTTTTCCTATTTCTACGCCGTTTATTTCAAAAGTGGTTTTTTGTGATTTCCACTCGCGGCTTACTAATTGGTAGGGCTTACGTGCAGTCATTCTAAATAAAACGAAACAGGTTTAATTTGGTTTGGAATAAGTGATGTGGACTTTTGTCTTGGAATGGTCTATAACACATCTAGCACCTATTACCGGTTGGTCGGTCGGCACTGCCAAAAACAAACCATCATTGGTGTCTATTCCATTGAAATATTGTGAGTTCAGTATGTTTTGAACGTGTCGTGTTATGTCAAAAGTATAGGTGCCATCGGTTTCATCATAGTTTCCGCCATAATTGGTAGAAGTAACAGCATCTTCGATAAGGAAATTTCGGTTGGACGATTTACTAAAGGGTTTAAACAAGGATAAGCGCGGTGGTGCAAAAAAGAATTCATCGTAATTCTTTACGCTAAAGGAAATTTCTGCTTTATGAATGGCCACATTTCCCTGAGAAATTAAGTTATACAAATAAGGAACCTCTATTTTGGTTTTAACCCCACTTAATGCTTGAGCATATGTTTCAGTATAATGTTTATCTGGCTCGTTGAGCTGTGCTTGAATGTCACTTGGGTATGGGCCCGTTTCCCCTTTATTCACTGTTTGATTTTTTCCAGAGAAGCCAAAGACAAACGTGTTACTATCTCCGAAGTAAAGGAGGATTTTAGCTCTGTAATCGAGAGAAATGGTATTATGAATATCAAACACTCCAATTGCACCCTGTGAGGGAGCGACATTGTTTCCTTCGGGTATAATAGCAATACCCTTAAAATGTTCATCCAATCCATTATTGGTTTCATAGGCTTCTTTGGGTAAGCTCATGAGTTTGTTGGCAAAGTCTTGTGATAGCTTGATCTTTAAACCATCGTATGGATTCAAGGTGTCGTTTTTATACAGGATAGAATCGGTGTAGACATTGATAAGTTTTCCTACGTATTCGGTAGAAATCGTTTCATCTATGGAAAAGCTATCTGTTTGATAATAGGTTTCTCCTGATTCTATATTTTGCTGAAGAGGATATACGTTTAATTTTAGTGGATACAGGATGTTTCCATAATTATTCAACCCCTCAACTGATGGAATAAAAAGTATAGCAGAGTCTGCCTCTTGGGTGTTAGGAAAGTCGGCATAGGGTTCAATTAAATCTAGATCCGCATATATACTTGCTTTGGTTCTTCCTAAGATGGGGTCGTTTAATTCACCCAACATGAAATAACTCACTCCGTTTCCCGGAAGAGAATCTTCATCAATGGTTTTGGCTTGAAAAGTGAGGGTATCGGTAACAAATAATTCTATTTCCGACCCGCCTTGGCCTGGCAAGGTGATGTTGTCTTGTCTTCTTTCACAAGATACAACGGCTACGCCGGTGATTAAGAAGAGGGGAAGGCGATGAAATAGCTTCACGCTGCGAAGGTAAGCGAACTGCGCTATCAGGACATTAACTTTTCGTAGAAGGATACGTATTCTTCTTCGGTATTTTCATCATTGTGACGCATCACCAGTTTCCCATCTAGGTGGTTTTCTACAACCTTATGAGCTTCATCGCATGCGGTTACAATAGCGTCAGAATGTTTTACCGCTCCAATATGAATTTTATTGATGTTGGAATCCTTGTAGCATTCTAAACAAGCGTCATCGATGCTATTTAGGCTGGCTTTTCTAGAGAAGTCGTCTCCTAAATTATCGTCACATTCTTCGTGATATACACTGTAGACGATTTTAGCATCTTTAAATACGGGCTCGTCTTTGTACATCGTTTTTAGATATAATGGAATTAGCGAGGTCATCCAACCTTGACAGTGAATGATATCGGGTGACCAACCAAGTTTCTTCACGGTTTCCATCACCCCTTTACAGAAAAAGATGGTTCTCTCGTCATTATCTTCAAAAAACTTACCGTCTTTATCATTGTAAACGGCTTTACGGTGAAAGAAGTCCTCGTTATCCAAGAAATAAACCTGCATCTTGGTGTTAGGAACAGATGCAACTTTGATGATGAGAGGGTTATCGTTATCGTCAATGGAAATGTTAATTCCAGAAAGTCGTACAACTTCATGTAGGCGATTTCGGCGTTCGTTTATCACACCGAAGCGTGGAACGAGGATACGAATTTCATTTTCTTGCTCCTGCAATGCTTGTGGCAGCATTCTTGCAATGGTTGCAACGGGTGAAGTCTCGAGAAAGGGAGACATTTCAGAACTTACAAACAGAACTCTTTTTTTTCTAACTTCCATAGGCTGGTTGATACTCCTCAAAAAAGTAGCATACAAAAGTAACGAAAAATTCGGTGAATATCAAAGCTTTTCGACGTCTTATGCCTTTATTTGCAAGCCTTTCCGAAGATGAAGTTGTTCTACTCAACCCGTAAGTTAGTGTCTTGGAGACAATCAGAATCAGGCTCGGTTGGATTTGTACCGACGATGGGCGCACTTCATGATGGTCATCTTGCGTTGATGCGAGAATCAATGCAGAATAATGATTTCACCATTGTGAGCATTTTTGTAAACCCCAAGCAGTTTAATAGGCAGGAAGACTTCGATAATTATCCGAATACCCTTAAGACCGATTTGAAAAAACTTCAAGAAATAGGCGTTTCTGCGGTTTTTGTTCCCACCATGGAAGAAGTTTACCCCACGGAGGACACCTACAAAACAGCGAAGCCGGGGGCGTTTGCTATTGGTTTTGAAGGTGATTTTCGCCCCGGGCATTTTGAAGGGGTAGTGAATGTAGTAGATAGATTATTTTATTGGACGAATCCCAACCAAGTTTATTTCGGACAGAAAGATTTGCAACAGTGTCTGGTGATATCAGATCTGATTAAAGAAAAGTATAAGGACATTCGGTTTAACTGGATTCCTACCGAAAGAGAATCCGATGGACTAGCCATGAGTAGCCGTAACAAGAGACTATCCGAGAATGGCAAGCATATAGGTCAGCAGATTTATGCCAATTTGTTTAAATGTGCGGAACAAGAAGGTGTTAAAGCAGCTTTAGATAATTGTAGAAATTCTATAGTCAGTTCGGGTATAGACGTGGAATATCTTGATATCATTCACTGGAATGATATGCCAGTCGAGCCAAAGACGGGTAGAGCTATTGTGTTTGCCGGCTATTTAGAAGGTGTACGATTGATAGACAACATTATCCTGTAAGGTTTTAGTTTCTTTGTTTACTGTCGATTTGAATGCTCACAGGTCCGTCCAACTGAGTTTCAATTTGCATATCCTCACCAAAACACCCTGTTTTTACTTTGTTGGGCAGCCGATTGGCTACCTTTTGGGTAAAAAGTTCAAAGAGCACTCTCGCGTTTTCAGGTCGCGCGGCATCGATGAACGATGGCCGATTTCCTTTTTTCGTTGAGGCAAACAATGTGAATTGACTAACCAATAAAATCTCATAACCTAAATCAGAAACGCAAAGGTTCATTTTATCATTTTCATCTGAGAAAAGCCGCATATTGGTGAGTTTGCTTGCGAGCCAATCAAGGTCCTCCTCTTGGTCTTCATGGGTTATCCCCACCAATACCAAAAGCCCCTTATCTATTTCGCTAAATACACGATCATGCACTTTTAAAGTGGCTCGTTTTACTCGTTGAATGATAAGACGCATAGTGTAAAATAAACGAAAAAAGCGGGCATTGCCCGCTTTTTTATGTCCTAACCTGTTAGTTTATTCGTTCATCCAGATAACCTTATTTTTAAAGGTTTGACCTGTTTCCGAAATCATATGTAAATAGAGCATTTGGGAAGGAATATCCTTTGATATCTCGGTTACATAGGTGAAGTCTTTGGTTTTTGTTGGTTGATTTACATCCTGCAATACTTTGCCTGTTTGATCTAGTAATAAAACGCGATGGATTTCTTCCTTAAAAGGGGTTTCTATATGAATTTTTCCTGTTTTTACCGGGTTTGGATATATCTTAATACCAGGTACTTTTTGAATGTAGTTTATACTTGATTGCTTGTCTACAATTAGACGCACTTCATACATTACGCTGTTGGCTTTGGTTTCTTGAGGTGTATTATCGGTGAAAGGATTCGCTGAATTACTTTCTATTCCACCAAAAATGTAGCCAATGGTTATTGAATCTTCTGTGAAGCTATTGATATTGATGATTTCGTGCTGGATCTGATCGATTTCTTGATTGATAAAGAACTCTGCACCACCACCCATTAATTTTGGCATGGACGTACCAAGTTTGAATTCTTCGTAGGTTCCATTTTCGCTTTGAGTGAGTAGGCTAATGGTCTTAACAAATGGTACTTGATCATCTTTGATGAGTTTCTCGTTTTCTAGGTCATATTGACTTAATCCACCAAAGAAAAGAGAGTGCATTTTTTTGTTTTGTTTGTCGTATAACCCAACAGAAGCCGAATGGTAATTGCTTAGGTATTGATTAAAGTCCGTAACAGCAACAATTTTATCCTTTCTTACTTGCACAGGGTACAAAAAGGGAAGGTCGACATCCTTTTGAAAAACACCAGATGAAATAAGGAATCCAAATTCACCATCCTCAAAAATTTGAGGTACTAAGTTATAATCCCTTCTTCTTAAATGGTCTTCGTTATGAATGCTCGCATAATTGTTAATTACTGGATTAGCTCCGCTATTATCAATGGTAAATGTGCGCACTTCATGCGTGTACTGTTGTGTGTAAGTATTATGCCCCATGGGGTTATATCTACCAACAAATCGATGTCCACCAACCAAATAAAACGTACCCTCATGGTGCGCCAAATGACCACCCGTTACGGCTAAGCTATCGTGTTTGATTTGTGAGATAAACCCACTAACATCTTGTTGATTAACAATGGCATCAATGGTTTCCTTGACGTTAATGGTTGTTAAATATGGGTAGGTAATGTGGTCTTGTGCCGTACCGGAATAACCATAACCTCCAATAATATAAAGTGTATCACCCTCTTGATGGAAGTTCATATTGCTAGAGCTCAGTTGCTCATAAATATCGGTCTGTAAGCTGCTTAGAGAAGCGGAATAAACTTGTTTATTTTTAACATCGATGACATACGCCATGGTGTTTTTATTAGCCTCATCAAAGGCTGCCCAAGGCTGTCTTGGGTGAATCCCATCTTTACGGCCACCAATAACCAAATATTGGTCTTCTAATTGTGCAAATACATAGGAATGTAAGGAGGGTAGATTATCAAAACTCATGGGTTTGATTTCAACTCGGTAATCCCATTGAGAGTTCAATAATGTGGTCATTGAAAAAATACCCAGAATGAGCAGTTGGATAGATTTTATGTTCATAATCTTATGATTTTAAACGCAATGATATTGTATACCATTGTTTTTAAACATGATAAATATCACATAGCGAGGCTTCTGTTAATGAATATCTTACTTTTTTAACTCTTGTGTCCAGATGATTTTGCCTGTTTTATCTTTGATTTTGACAGCAACTAAACGATTTTTTCTTGGACCAGACACGTTTATTTGGGCGTAATTTTGTTTTCCAACATACGTTTCAGGAACCCGAAGTCCATTGATTTCATCACTCATGTGAGCGCTACTTGTCAACGGTGATACGGTGATATCCCAAATAGTGGGCTTTCCCTCTGAGGATAATTTACTGAGTTCCGTATGATGGCGATCGCCATCGATAAAGATCACACCTTCAATGTTTTCTGCATATATGAAATCAATGATATCTTGCCTTTCTTTATCGAAACCATAATTGGTATACGATTCATATACGCCCGCATCGTTTAAGAATTGACCACCCATGGCAACGAATTTATAAGGTGCTTGAGATGAGGCTAAGGCATTTTTTAACCATTTCAATTGTTCTTTTCCAAGGATGCTACGTTCGCCGGTTTTTCTTTCGTTTACACTGCGGTTGTAACGATTATCTAGTAAAAAGAAGTCGATATCATTCCAAGTAAACATGCTGGAAATACCTGGAACCCCAGCAATCCCATAACTTGGATTAGCCCAGAACAAACTGAATATCTCCTTTGAGGTTTCTTTATTCCAAAAAGAAAGGTCGCTGTTGTTTGGTCCATAATCATGGTCGTCCCAAATAGCGTAATGATGCATTTTTGCCAAAAAGGGCTGAAGGTCTTTTTCACTTCGCGTTTGTGTATTTCGGTATAACATACCGGAGCGCGTATTCCAGTCCACTTCTCGGTAATAGGTATTATCACCTAACCACAACATAAATTCGGCATCTTCGGAACTCATATTTTTGAAGATGTCCGTAGATTGACCGTAAGGTTTTCCAGGTCGATCCGTTAATGAATCATTAATATAAACACAACTTCCAGCCAGAAAAGAAAACGCTGGTGGATCCTTTCTATACTGCCAATGTTCTTGTGTTTTGAAAGTTAGGGGATAGGGTATATCTAACCAGTCACCTTTTACAGCAATTTTGTATTCGTAAGCGGTAGATGGTTTTACCTCATCGGCTATTAAAGTAGCAGTGTAGCCATCTATCTTTTGTGTGGTTACTGAAGCGGTGTAGTGTTTTTCTGTGGGGTTACTTTTTGGGTAATACTCTATCTGTACTTCAGCAGGACCATCGGTTTGCAGCCAAATGGCAACTTCTTGAAAATCTGCGTAGCCCAGCATTGGCCCGGATTGGAGCTGAGCTTGTAAAATTGAAACACATCCGAGTAGGATGGTAAATAAAAGCTGTTTCATTTGGGTAAGTTAGTGGTTTATTTTTTTAAAGCTTTAACGTATTGCTATCATCTATTTTATTGGCTTAATCCAGTTGATTTCCAACGCGTTGTTTCTGAGTTCATCTATGAACGGTTGGTAATCATTTTTGAGGAAATCTTCCAAATTTGTAGCTATTAATTCACTGGATTTTTTCGCATTTTTAATGGCATTAGATACATTTTCACCCGGGTTTTCGGATGATCGGAGTAAAGACCAGGCGTTTTGCAACTCATCATTGAGCCTGACCGTTGCTTCTTCATAGTAGCGATATCCTTTTGGTAACATGAAGCGCAATTTGAAACTATCGATGGTCTGAATCATGGGTTTACTTCGATTAATGGTTTCCTCTTTAATTCCATCGGTAGCGTAGTTTAATCCAGCAAGCGCTTTTAGGTTGAGTTCACAGGTTTTTAATGTTTCAAAATTTTGGTAGGCCTGATCAATGATTTTAGATAATTTATTGAATGCCTCAAGCTTTTTCAAATGGCTTTTCTGATCCCATTTCCTCAAAGGACTAGGCAATACTTCACACCAAGTGCTATCTAGAAATAGTGAAGTGTCTCCTTCATTGCGAAGAATGATTTTATATTTCCCTGGTGCTACAGATACACCACTAGGTAGGGTGGAGTCAATTTTTGTGTTATGCATTGGAAAACGCACACCATCCATACGCATGTTCCAATAAACCCGATGTAATCGGCTGCTATCTACAGAGAAATGTTGTTTACGGATTCTTGCTCCTTGGGTATCGTAAACCTCCAACACGCATTTTTCCTTTTTCTTTTCTGAGGATAACCAAAAGTTAATGGCAACTTGACTGTTTTTATTTGGGGCCGTAAAAACACCTGAGGTATTGTAGTGACCTCCTTTATTTCCAATATAATCAACCAATAAACCAGCTTTGGTATGGTCAATATGAATGATTTTAGTCGGGTTTTTATTCTGAGCGATAGATTCCAAAACACCTAAGTCATCCATGACCCAAACCCCTCTACCAAACGTACCAATGATGAGGTCATTTTCTCTCGATTGTATTTTAAGATCTGAAACCGGTACTGCAGGGAAACCTTCTTTCCATGGACGCCATGTTTTTCCTTTGTTTAAGCTAAGCCATAGGCCTCGATCCGTACCCATGAATATTAAATTTGGAGTATTCGGGTGGGGCAACACACACCGTACGTAACCCATCTCCTTTTCAATCTTCTCCTCTTTTTCCAGGTCATTCCAACTTTTAGTATTTTGTATTTTTCCATTGGCTTCAACTCGGTTGTGGTTGACTATTCGCTTCCAGTTTTTTCCGTGATTTCCACTGTAAAACACGTACGATTCCCAATCGTTTTGACGGTAATTATTGGCCACAACCCAAATTTCATTTCCATTGGGTGAAACATGGATATACGGAATCCAAGCATTTTGGGGGAGTTCTTTGATATTGCTGGCTTCATTCAACCAAGATTTTCCGCCATCTAAGGTGTGTTGAATATTCCCATCATCGGTTCCAACCCAAATTTCATTCTTGATTTCTTTAGGCACGGCAATGGATAGAATACTGCAATAGTTCTCGGCGCCCGTGGCATCGACGGTTAGACCTCCACTTTCAGCTTGTTTTAATTTAGAGCTGTCGTTTGTGGTCAAGTCTGGGCTTAATATGCGCCATGTTTTACCCTTATCCGAACTATGATGCAAGTATTGACTTCCAAAATAAATGCCGCTAGGATTGTGTGGGTCTACCAACATGCCTGCATTCCAATTGAAACGCAGGGGTTTACCGCTTGGGTGTTGAGGTCGTATGGGTTGTGAAACATGAGTAGCGGTATTAATATGATATACATTTCCACCTTGCCACATAGCATAAACTTCTTTGCTATTATCTGGAAGCGGAGCGACATCAAAACCATCACCAAAAAGGACCTCTTGCCATTCATGATTTTTAATGGGTCCTCGATTGAAATGATACCCAGGACCTATCCAACTTCCATTATCCTGAAGTCCACCATACACGTTGTAGGGTGTTTCATTGTCGACATCGATGTGATAAAACTGTCCGATGGGAATATTTTCAGCAAAGCGCCATGTTTTACCTCCATCGTATGAAATATTTAAACCTCCGTCGTTACCATTAATGATATAATCTGGATCATCAGGATGAATCAAAAAAGCATGGTGATCAGGATGAATACTACCCCAATCGGCTAGTATTTTCCAATGCTCACCAGCATCTTTAGAATAGCTAACTTGAGACCAAATACTAAATACACGGTCCTCAATCAAAGGGTGCGCATAGATGTCGTGATAATAGAAAGGGCGGTTTCCAGCATTGGCCTCGGAACTGATTTTTTTCCAATTTTTACCACCGTCTTCACTGCGATAAAACCCGCTGCTTTTAGACTCAATGATGGCGTATACACGATTGGGATTAATTTCTGGAATGGCCAACCCGATGCGGCCTAATTCACCTGTAGGTATGCCATTTTTCTCGGTTAGTTTATCCCAATGATTTCCGCCGTCATAAGTTACGTATAAACCACTCCCTGGTCCTCCACTGCGAAAGGTCCATGGTTTTCTTTCATGATCGTAGAGTGCCGCAAATAGTTTGTTGGGGTTTATCGGGTCCATGATCAAATCAGCACAGCCGCTATTTTGATTCGTGTATAGTATGCGTTCCCATGATTTCCCCCCGTCGTTACTTCTGTAAACACCTCTGTTAGTGCTTTTCCCCCAAATACTCCCGAAGGCGCCAACAAAGATTTCGTTGCTATTTTGTGGGTTTATCACAATTCGATGGATGTTTCTTGTTGCCTGCAGCCCCATGCATTTCCAAGTTTTTCCGCCATCTAGACTTTTGTAAATTCCTTTACCGCTATTATGGCTGTTTCTAGGGTTCCCTTCTCCAGTTCCCACCCAAATAATATCGGGGTTATTCGGATCAACCGCTAATGCGCCAATACTCTGAACGTTTTGCTTATCGAATATGGGTTTCCAAGATGATCCACCGTTTATGGACTTCCATACACCACCACTCGCAGCACCTACGTAAATGGTATTTCGGTTCATTTTTCCTTTTGGACTTTTAAGAGGAACCGCAATGCTAGTTATTCTACCACTCATGGCTCCGGGTCCAAGGTTTCTTTTAGGGGTTTTGGTTAAAACATCTTTAAGCGGATCTTTATAATTGATTTGAGCATTTATACTTTGAGAGCATAAACCCAGGATAATTATGAGAAATGTGTAGCGGCGGAAATTCATGTTTTTCAAATTTAGGAATCCTTTCTATTGAGAGTAAATCATCAGGAAATAAAAAGCTAGCGAAATACTTATGGAGGAGATTAGGTTCAAGATTATCCCATTTTTAACCATATATCTAACCGAAATCTTTCCACTACCAAATACCAACGCATTGGGTGCGGTTGCTACAGGAAGCATGAACGCACAAGAGGCACTCAATGTGGCTGCTCCAAGTAAAAACAGTGCGGGAATATGGCAAATTTCAGATATGGGAAGTAAGATGGGTAACATAACAGCGGTAGTGGCTAGGTTAGAGGTGATTTCAGTGGTAAAGTTGATCAAAAGAACGGTTGACATGATGACAAACAGCGGATTCCAATTTTGCGCGTATACTTCAATGATTGAACCCAACCATGAAGCCACTCCAGTTTGGTCAAAAGCCGAAGCGAGACTCAACCCTCCACCAAATAAGATAAGGGTCCCCCATGGTAGTTTTTGAGTATCTGACCAGGATAAAATGGGTGCCGCTTTGTTTTTATCGTAGGGAATAATCAATAACGATAATCCCCCAATAAGCGCAATATGCGTATCATTTAGTTGGGGTATAAAGACATTCAATAAGGGTACACGAAGGATCCAAGAAAAAGCTGTTATTATAAAAATCAGAAGCACTGTTTTTTCAGATCTCGTGATCGTAGAATTTTGTTTTAGATCCTTGACTTTTAATGAGATGTCGTTCGTTGAAAA
>Ga0255780_10000948_pt1 | contig 27335 bp, 20 predicted proteins | sample 071ome_32_FD_179978 | JGI IMG/M metagenome (GOLD analysis project Ga0255780, IMG submission 179978) | Coastal salt marsh microbial communities from the Groves Creek Marsh, Skidaway Island, Georgia - 071405AT metaG (version 2) | ecosystem: Environmental > Aquatic > Marine > Intertidal zone >... | reverse complement strand
CCCAACAGATCTTCCAAGGCGCAATCATGATACCAACGTTCGGCAGCTTCCAGTTCACTCTTGTTGTCGCAGAACCGGGCGATAGTCAGGATGCAAGCGACTTGATCCCATGCCACATGTTCGCCACCCGGTTCGATGAGTTCCTCAAGGATCTTGTGGAATCCAAGACGGCGCCAAAGCGCCAGGGCAAGGTAGACTTGCCCGAAATCGCGCATCCGTTCCACACTCATACCGGTGACATCCACCTGTGCCCATTGAGGGCGTGTCGGGAGTTCGGACGCGGTCTGGCCGAAGCGGAGTTGGCGAGGGCGTATTTGGGGATCATTTCCCTCCAATAAATCGATGATATCTTCCCAACCCCGGCGGCAACCTTCATCGAGTCCTGGAACTTTTCCAAGGCAGGCGACAACTTGATGACGAGGCCCCTTGGGTGTGCGCAAGGTTTGGACCAGATTCCAATATTCGTAGGTCTGGCCTTTGGCTTTTCGTCTGTTGCGCTTGAGGAACATTGCCAACAGTATCGCACGCCAGAAATCCTATTGGCAACAGGGTGTTCTAGACTACACGGTTGTTTTGGCTGATTTACGGGATTTTGCAACAGGTTACGTCGAAAATCGGAGCAAAAAAGTTACTTTCATCGTCCTTGGTGACGAACTTGGGTTAGAGCAGGGAACGTTTCTGCTATCCTTCCTGTGCTTATGAAAAAATCGTTTCTGCGCTTGTTTCGTTTAATGCCTCATCTGGGAGTGGTATGGGCGGCTCTGGTCGGGATTGACTCTCAAAGTCAGGCTGCCCCTGAACCAAGCCAAAACCTTCACGCCTTTTACTATCCCTGGTATGGCAATCCTCAAACAGACGGTGACTACGTCCAATGGAACCATGCCGTGGCTGTTCGACAAGGTCCGCCCAGGTCCTTTCCCGGGGGACACGACATCGGGGCCAACTTTTACCCATCCCTGGGTTGTTACAGTAACAATGATGAAGCCACCCTTGTCACCCATATGAAACAATTGAAGCAGGCTGGCGTGGGGGTGATCAGTGTTTCATGGTGGGGTAAGGATTCCTTCACCGACAAAGCCCTCCCGCTTCTCTTCAGAGTAGCTGGAGAACATGGGATCAAGATTAATTTTCATATTGAACCCCACCTCGGTCCTGGTGGACGCAATGCGACATTGGTTCGGGAAGGGCTGGTTTATCTGATTGATCGTTACGGGGCTGAAACCGCCTTTTACCGGGATCTGAAACGAGGCAATCGCCCCATGATTTATCTCTATGACTCTTACCTCACCAAGGCTGACGAATGGTCCACCATTCTGGCACCCGGCGGGAGTGACACAATTCGGGGAACCCCCTACGACACGGTTGTCATCGGTCTTTGGGTGAAGGCAAAGGAAGAACGCTTCTTTTTGGATGGTCACTTTGACGGATTTTATACTTACTTCGCCTCGGATGGATTCACCTATGGGAGCACCCCGTCCAATTGGTCGACCATGCAGGCCTGGGCCCTGGAACATCAATTGCTTTTCATTCCTTGCGTGGCCCCCGGCTACAAAGAAACACGGATACGACCCTGGAACGGGCGCAACACGCGTCAACGGGAGCAGGGGGCCTATTATGATCGCATGTTTGAGGCTGCCATCCGGATCAATCCCGAGCTGATCGCCATCACCTCCTTCAACGAATGGCATGAGGGCACTCAGATTGAACCGGCTATTCCCAAAAAAGAAGGCGATTACCAATACGAAGATTACCTTCCACGCCCTTCCGAGTGGTATTTAAATCGCACCGCATACTGGCTAGATAAATTTGTTTCTCTGAAATAATTAGTCCGGAATTTTACAAGTAGAACGATGGAAAAAGAAGCAAGGTCGAAGGGGGGGCTTGCGACTGACGTTTTGGTGAGCCCTGAGCTGAATTACTTCAACTCCTGAGAGGTTCTTCGTTTGTCTCAACCCATTTTCGCCCGAGAGGAGAACCAGATCTGTAAACTTTGATTTGAATCTATTTCTCAGGCAAGCCAGAGTTACCCAACTAATCTTGCTTTAAGAAATGCTGAGACGAATCAATATAGAACAATATCTCTACGACTTTGGCTCTTTGCCCGTCGTGGACGTGCGCTCTCCCGGGGAATATGAAAAGGGGCATATTCCTAATGCCGTCAATATTCCAATATTCAGTGATGAAGAACGGGCGATGGTCGGGACTGCTTACAAGCAGGTATCCAGGGAGCGGGCTATCGAAATTGGAATGGAATTCGTTCAGCCCAAGCTTCAAGGTTTTGTCAATGATGCACGACGCGTTGCTCCGGATAAAACGCTTGTCGTGCATTGCTGGCGCGGTGGCATGCGTAGCCAATCCTTTGCACAGCATCTGGTGGACAATGGATTTGAGCGGGTATACGTCATTGAAAAAGGTTACAAAGCCTACCGGACCCAAGTCCTGAATGGGTTCAATAACGATGCTCAATTGGTTGTTATCGGGGGCTTCACAGGGAGCGCTAAAACCGAATTGATCAAGCACATTAAAGATACAAGTGATCAACAGGTGATTGATCTGGAGCGCCTGGCCAATCATCGGGGGTCCGCCTTTGGGGGGATCGATCAAGGTCCGCAACCCACCACGGAGCAATTTGAAAACAACTTGTTCTGGGAGTGGAAAGATTTGGATCTGGATCAACCGATATGGATTGAAGATGAAAGTCGCGCGGTTGGAACCAACGTGATCCCGCAGGCATTGTTTGAAAATATGAGACGATGTCGTTTGTACTTTCTGGACATTCCAAGAGAGGAAAGAGCCAGGCACCTGGTTAAAGACTACGGTGGAGTCAATAAAGAGGCATTAAAAGCTTCGATCATGCGGATCTCATCCCGATTGGGTGGGCTGAATACTCAACGCGCATTGCATCATCTGGAGCAGGGAGAAATGTATGATGTGGCAATGATGATGCTTGTTTATTACGATAAATATTATTCAAAAGGCGTTGCCAAAAGAGATCCAGAGATGGTGACAAGCATTCCATTAAAAACCGCTAATCCCATTGAAAATTCAATTGAAATTAAAAAAATCTTGAGTGATTTCCTCCTGCGGCTTTAGTCCCGTAGGATGAAGGCGCTGATCCAGGTAAAGATGGCCAATCCTACCGCGCACATTCCGAATGTTCCGTGTGGCTCGATTGATTGGTTGAGCAGGTCTGAAACGAAGCCACGGATGGCGAGGCCTGCAAAAATGAAGAAGATGGCTAGTCCAATTCGTCTTTTACTTGGTTTCTCCACGTTGTAGGCGGAAGCTATGGGGATGCAAAGAAATGGAAACAGACCAGCCCAATAATAGCAGGCTGTGGAACCAATCTTCGTCAATGCACATCCAAGAAAGGCCAAACCGGCAAACAGGCAGGTGGAGCAAAGGATGGATGCCCTCTTCTCATCCCTGTTAAGTGCGTGACGACCCAGTGGGTGAAACCACAATGTCGTGTTGAAGATCGACTGCCCTGCCCAGGCGGTCAGGACAAAAAGCATGTAGCCCGCTATCACGGCGATCAACAGAGGTCTGAGAGCTTCATTGCCTCCAAGGGCTCCACGAGCGAATTTGAAGAGAAGCCATGCTCCGATAATGACGCCCCATCTGCCTCCTTCGGAGAGTCGACTGCACCAAACAAAGTATGCCAGGATCGGGCGATAAATGACGGATCTGGCTTTCAGCGCCTCTATGATGCCTTGCCGCGCATATTCGTTTCCGGGATCGATTCTCAATGACTCCTTGAAGTGTTGAATCGCCGTTTGATGATCGCCTTGTCTCAGGAAGTTCCATCCTTGGTTGGCATGCGTCCAGGGGTTTTCCGGAGCATGATCCAGCGTTGATTCGAGCGTTACGCCCGCTTCGTCATGGCGATTGAGCATCTGGAGCGCGTGGGCGCGAAAGTTATTGCAGGCGATATGTTCCGGGTCCAACGCCAGCCCTTGTTCCGCGAATTCCAGAACGGATTTCCAGTTCCTGCGAACCTGGAAGATTTGAGCGAGCAATGCCGGCAGGTCTGGATCCTCCGGATCCAGACTCATTGCCTCGCGGGCGGCTTCTTCGGCTTCTTTAACCTTTTTCAGTTCCAACAGGATTTCGCCAAGAACATAATGTGAGTAGGAAAAGTCAGGGAGCAATCCGACGCCTTCACGCGCCGCTGCCAGCGCATCGTCCGGGCGTTTTTGTCCCAGAAGTGACATCGCCAACTGGCTGTGCGCCAACCCGTCGTTCGGTTCTTCGGCCAGATGCTGCCGATAGGCTTGCTCCGCCATTTCAAATCGTTCCTGTTGTATCAGAAGATTTCCGTGTTCGAGGTGTGTGGACATGGTGTGCTTTATCGCATTTTGAGGTAATCAAGAATATCGTCGTAGTGCCCCCCCTGGTTCGAGTAGAGCGCGTAATTCTTGGCGGTGGAAAACCATTCTTTGACCGAAGGGTGAACTTGTTTCAGGCTCTTGAGCAGTTCTTTGGTTTGGATGGGAAGAATCTCCCCGGTTTCTGCAGCTTTTTCCAATTGTGCTTCGACCGCTGAGTCTATCACCGCTTTAATATCGGCTCCTGACAATTCGTTGGACCGTTTTGCGAGCGTTTCCCAGTCGATTTCACCCTTGGGTTTGTTTTTCATTTGTATCTGAAAAATGGCCTTGCGGGCTTCGTGGTCTGGCGGTGGCGCCAACAAGACCCGATCAAATCTGCCCGGACGGCGAAAGGCGGAGTCCAGATGCCATGGAGCGTTGGTCGCGGCTAGAATCAGCAAGCCTTCATTCGATGACTTGATGCCATCCAGTTCGTCCAGAAACTGATTGATGAGTTGGCGACCCGCGCTGCGTTTCATATCGGTTCGACTGGCCGCCAAAGCGTCCACTTCGTCGAAGAAAAGCACGCAAGGCCGATTAGCCCGGGCTTGCTCAAAAAGTTCGTGAAGATTGCGTTCGCTTTGACCGATCCACATATCGAGCACTTCGTGGATGCCGATGGCCATAAAGCGCGCTTTGACTTCACCCGCAGTGGCGCGAGCCAACAAGGTTTTACCGCAGCCTGGGGGGCCATACATCAGAATCCCGCCGCCAGCCTTCGCTCCGTAAGCTTTGTAAATGTCGGGATTCTCCATTGGCAGAATGATTTTGAGCCTGATTTGTTTTTTAACCTCCGTCATGCCTCCGACGTCCGCAAAGGTGATGGTCGATTCTTCAAAGGGAAGGTCACTGGAAACGGGCTTGGCTTCTCCCGTGACCGGTTCTGTCCATTCTTCCGCCTCCTCCGGGGCTGTGCGCAGGTAATCTTTGAGTGTTTCCTCCAATTCAGAATCGACTAGTTGAGGGTTGGTTGCCTTTGCTTTTGAAAAGGAAGCGGCTGCTTGAGCGAATTTTTCACTCGTGACCAAAAGCTGAGCGTGCAAATGCCAGGCCTCGGCGGGCACGTTGGGGGAATCAATAAATTGCTCGACAATGACAAAAGCTTCGCTCAGGCGTCCAAACCGCTCATACGCTCTGGCCAGAGCCAGCAAAATGCCGCTATCCTGGGGGGCAGCCTTGAGACATTCTCGGTACGTTTCTACCGCTTCCTCAAAATGTCCGTATTTCAGGAATGCATCCCTTAGAAGTTTTCGTAGCGGGCCATTTTCTGGTCAAACCCGGATTGCCTCTTTCAGTGCCTGTAACTCTGCGTTGACTTCGTTCATAACACTTTTACTAACAGAGAGTCAGCTAAGGCGACAATTGCATGCTTTGCGAGAAAAAAATCATGATAGTCTTCATGCGTCGGTTTGCTACTGTTGCCGAGGTGTGCCTACCGGGTCACCAGGTAGCTGATGATGCGAGGAGCCAATGTGAGCGTTGTTCCAGTTGATATTTCATCCGTGGTGTGTCCGTTCAGGTCGAGTGGCACGAATCTCACTTCCTGCTGGAACCGGACAGATCCTTCCAACTCCCGAACACGCCACGGATCACGGCCGATGTCGGTGATACGATGTAACCCATTCTCAGCAGGTTCAGTTTGGAAGTGGGTTGCTTTTTCTTCGCTCATGACCTGCAGTAGCATGCGTTTGCTTTCGGAGATCGGGCGGTTGTCCAGAGAAACGAGAACCATGTGGGCGAGATCCATAGGAGAACTTATGGTGATATCGCGCAACTTGATCGATTGACGAGCCGCCAGATTTCCTGATGCCCCCTGGACCCGGGCAGCGTTGATCATGAGAAGACCGTTCTGGTAATCGAGTTCCAATTGACGATGACTCGACGTAACCGTTTTCTGAGGTCGCTTGATGTACTCTTGCAAATCCTCAAGATGCATTTCACCGGCCTTGTCAGTGAACTCGACTTTTGTGCGTCCGACAAAATGAATCAGTGGATCAATCACCTTATCCGCCGGAATGGGGGCGTCATCCGGTACGTCTTGCAGACGGAGCACGTCGAAAGAGCCGTCTTGTGGTAGTGGGGTTCCTTTGAGCGAAAACAAATCCTCACGCGACAAGCGAAGCTCTGCCATCACTTTGCCGGGATCGATCAGTCCCTTCCGATAAATCAAGGCAGCAGCGGGAAACTGCCCCGCCATGGTGGGTGCCATGAGGGTCCAGGGTTGCATCCAAAATCCTGGTTTCACCGACCATCCCGAACCGTCGAAAGCGAAATGGACGATGGCGTCGCTTTCCTGTAGCGCGCCATAACATGCCAGATAGAGCGGAGCTTCTCCGCGGAAACGGTTGGGGCGGTTCCATGTCGTTTCCGAGATCATGGATGGCAATCCGTTGTATTCCACATCCATGACTGGATGCACGAACGCCTTGGGATCGCCTGGTTTTGATCCTTCAAAACGCAGGGCACTTCTGTTGGCAAAAACGTGCCCATTACGGATGGACCAGGCGGCGTTGTCTCCCTGGTGCGTTCCCGCAAAGTATCCGTGACGATCAATGAAATCGCCGACGGTGTAGCTCATGTTTTCAATAGGGCCCAGCACTTTGGCGTTGGCGGTTTTCCAATTGCTCGTCGTGACAAGTCCTTTGAATCCGAGATCGCGTAAGAAGGCGGACTGTTCACGGTAAAACCCTTGCTGTGTGTCGTGGAGAAAACGGACGGTGTCCATGTCGCGAGGTGTTTGATCCGTGAAGATATTGTAGAGGCCGCGAAATGCGATGCGTTCATTGCCAATATCGTCTCTTGGGAGAGTGCTGCCGTTCCATCGTTCGACGGCGTTCGCAAGGGATCCGTATCGTTCAATGAGCCATCGGGCAAATTGTGCTTCCAGCATGGCCAGTTGAGGTTCCGGCAGGTTTCTTTCGGCAAATGTCCAGAAGAAGAACGAATCCTCATTTTGAATTTCAGCGCCAAAGAGTGCCGGTTCATCAACGAGTCGTCTGCCGGTCTCAGGACTCGGGGTTTGAAGGAGCGCGCGCCACCATTCCCGGTATTTTTCCTGAAAGGCTTCATTGAACATCAAAGCGGCAAACGGATGTTTGTCTCCGTCGTAACCTTCCAACCAGGAGTTGTCCGGTTTGGGGCGAAACCAAAGAGGGAAATAGATGGAAAGATGACTATAGATCCCTTCCTCTTTCATGGTTTCCACAATGTCGATCACATGTCGCACTCGGGTCAGATCGGGCTCCCCTTGATCATTGAATACCTTGCCATGGATGCGAACCATGTTGACGCCCATGCCGGCCAGCAAACGGGCTTCCCGACGTAAATCCTCGCGTGTCTTTGCCGCCGAGGAAGGCCCGTTGACTGCCCAGAAACGAACGGGCTCATCCGTCTCTCCATGAACAAACTGCCCGTTACGGGCCTTGATGTAACCACCTTCTCCGGCAAATCGTTCGTTGAGGTATCGGAGGTTGGTGACGCTGTTTTCGGGCGCTGTGTCCGGGGGCGGATTAAATGCGAACCAGCCGGCATCGGCTTCTTGTTCGCGCCGTATTATTTTTTCCAGTTCGTCGGGCTTTGCCAATCCTCGTGGACGAAATCCGATTTCGGCAATGACGAAGCAATCAAGATATCCGTGATGGCTGTTTTTGCTGTGAAACCTGAAATGAAGGGTGTTCGGTCCAGCAGCCAAGTCCAGCGGACCGCCATCGACCCAGGCGATAAAACGTAGATCCGGCTTTCCATCCGCTGCAGCATTGTCACTTTGTATGCTTTGTTCGACATTGAGATGCTGCCATTTCCCATCATTGATTTTAAAGGACATGGCAGCCTGAACTGGATTGAGCCGAATCCAGAAAGATCGCTTGCCACCCTCTGAAACATTGAATGTATAAGAAGCATGTCCATCACGTTCACGGTTGAAATGACTCAGGAAATCGCCACCGGAGAACAGTTCGGGTTTGACCTGGTCATACCACGGGTGACGCACAACTTCCGATTGGGTGGGTGCCTCACCTTCAACCCAAATATATGCCTGGGCAGCACATAGCACCATCGACATCCATCCGCCAACAGCAACCGTCAACCACTTAAAAACCTTCATTCCTCCAGACTAACCTCTCCATGGCATCGAAACCAGTCCTATGAATGTGGAAATCGAATGCAGAAGTAGTTTTCGATATATTGGGAGTAAAGGAATGGGGGGGCGTGCTACCAGTAGATTGGTCTCACAACGAGCAGCATGTTCGCTGTAAATAGGGAAATGAACAGGTATTTCATTTGGCCGGTTTTTGGATGGAGAATGTGAGAAAGACCGCTCGGGTGTTGACGGCGCGTAGGCCAACGCGGCCTTGTGGATAATGGCTGTCTTCGGTGGTGAGGAATTGTTTCCCGTTGTGAAAAACGGTGAAGCTGTTGCCTTTCGCCTCAACAGCGAGGCGCTGTGGTTGAGTGGTGTCGAATGTGGCTTTGGCGCGCGCCAGTTCGGTCCAATTGCGGCCATCGGTTCTGCCGATGACGATCAGGTTCGTTCGCGGAATCAGGCCAGCGAAGTAGCCGCGTTGTGCGTCGTAACCGACAGCCGGAGCGGTGGCTCGGAAGAGGATGCCCGCGTCCCGACTTTGCTTGCCTTCCGGAAAGCCAATGCTCACTTCGATGCGAAGATCATCCGGCACCGTGCGGTCGAGCATGACCTTTTCGCCGCTTTGGTAAATGTTGATCGCATGATCCGGGGACTGGCCGAGATGGAGCCCGTCGTCCCTGAAGGCGATGAGCTGGTGGTGTCCGTAGAGGCTCCAATTCGTGCCGGAGTCCGCATCCATTGAGGATTTAAACGGCAGTTCGGCTTTGGGAAACAGCTTCTCTCCCGACGGACGATTCAATGGAACATTCGGTGCCACCGGCCGGAAGAACATGGGGAATCCGTTTTCTCCGATTTCCATGGGTTGTATAAATATGCTGCGACGCCAGCCGTCGTTGCGGTCCCGTTTGGCGTGAAAAACATGCCAGAGCTGCGAATCGTCGGGAGAGGGTACAAAGCAGGAATGGCCTACGCCGAAGGTCTGGTCGGTTGAGGTGAAGACGGGGTAGTCATGTTTCACCCAGGCTTTGGGATCGAGTGGATTGCTGCCGGTCAATTCGAGCCGACCGAGTTTGTAGGTGGGTTTCCACGACGCGCCGCAGGAATAGATGACGAAGAGGCGTCGGTCTGTCTTGAGAACTTGCGGCGCTTCATTGAGGCCGCGTCCGTTCCCTGCATCAAGTGTGAATTCCCAGGGGAAGTCGTCGTTGGAACAAATCCGCACTCGGGGTGGGATGATTTCCGTTGGCGATTTCATGGCCGCAGCGTAGAGAAACTGACGATCGCTGCCAGGTTTGTCCCATCCGGACCAAATGGCGTAGTGTTTGCCGTCGTGCTCCAGCACGGTCATGTCGATTGCCCAGATCGGTTGCCCGGCGCGGTCGCCCGTTTCAAACGGACCACGCAGGTCGTAGTCTCCCAGCGGATCGGCTGTTTTGGAGACAAGAGCGTAGGCAAGGTGGTTTGCATTTTTCCCGTTGGAGGCCGCAAAGTAGATGTGCCATTTGCCATCGAGGAAGTGCAGTTCGGGCGCCCAGACCTCGCGGGAAAACGGGCCTTCTTCCGGCGCGGTCCAGACGGTGTGTTTTTCGCCCAATGACGTAAGGCGTTCTCCGGCATGAATGGCGATGGCGCGGTTGCCCTCGGACTGACACCAGAGGTAGCGATCTTCGTTCGGATCACGGACCACCCATGGATCGGCTCCTTCTGCGATCGGATTGACGAACTGGTGTGCGGGAAGGTGCCCGGGTGAAGCGGCCGCCTCGCGGACTTGATCCGGGTTTCGAACTTTGTCGACATGGGCGTCACCGTCAGGACTATTGGCCGCTGAAAGCGTAAAAGGGATAGAAGCAATCAACGTTGAAAGGACTATTGTGACACGGTTTAACCAGTTGTTTTTCATGATTTGTATTAGAATTCCTTTTGCGCTTCATCCAGACCGGGCGAGGCATAATGGGGATCCTTGGCCCGGATGTGGATTTCGCCGTTGTCGAGCATGCGCACGTCCAAAGGCACGATGGTCACGCCCTGCTCATTGATCGTTTGGGCGTTTTCACCGAGATCGCGATTCTGGATGCCCTTGAGTGGGACAGGGGGGATGTTGGCGTTGAAAAAAGCGGTGCACCACCAGCGGCCTTCCCGATCCTTGAAGGGCGTGCCATGACCAAGGAAACGACCCGCAAACTTCCTCGGACCGTAGGGGCCTGTGATCTTGTCCGCGACGCAGTAATAGAGATTGTAGGAACCTTTGCGGCCCTGATCCGTGGACCAGGCCGTGCCCAGATGCACGTATTTCCCCCCGATTTTCATCATGGTCGCGCCTTCGTGTCCGATGCGCCTGATCGGTTTGCCGTCCGGCCCCGGGCGACTGCCGGAAGGATCAATGCGGACCGGCTCTGCCGTATAACGCGAAAGATCTCGGCTCAGCGGCGCGACATAGGTGTTGCCCCAAAGCAGGCAGACTGTTCCGTCATCGTCGGTGAAGAGCGAAGGATCGTGACGGGGTTTCATGCCGCCGTTCATCGGATGCGTCCACGGGCCCTTGAGATCTTTTCCAGCGCTCAACACCAGACTGGAGTGTGTCCTAGGGCAATGCACCAACGCCCAGCGGTCGCCCATCCAATGCACTTCCGGCGCCCAGATCAGACGTTTTGCAATCTTCTGGCCGTTCCTCGCTTTCAAGGTGTCATCCACAGTGAAGATGGGACCGAGGTTTTCCCATTCGATCAGGTCTTTACTGCGCCAGGCCCGTACCTGATGCCCTACAATGCTTTCATCGCCCAGCCCGATATTGTAGGGGTTCTCGGCTTCGCGTGGATCGCCTTCGCGCGGTTGCGTTCCGGTGAGATAATAATAGTCGTCCGGTCCCAATGTGATGTAAGGATCTCGAATCCAACCGGCCTTGATGTAAAGCGCACGGTCATGGGACTTGAGCCCCTCACGAAGGGTCGTTGCATCCATGACGGGGCCGGGTTTGCGGTCGGTCTTTACCTCGCGAAACGCCGAATTGGGAAATTGATCGGCATTGTCCTCGTTCGCCACGGATTTGCGCACGTTATTGGACCCTTTATTCAAAATATCCTGGGCATGTGCAGCACCCGCGAGCAGAACGCCACCAACGATAAGAGTCAGTTTCTTCAACATAGGTTTCTTTTCCTGATACGGGTTCATTCGTAGCAAGAACGAAGGATTCCGTAAAAGTAAAACAGCTGGTGAAAGGATCTCATGACACGACCTTTGCCTGTTGAGTCTGACTTGTTGATTTCGAATGGGGTCACTTTTGAATGCTCAAGCATCAGGATGCTGGGGACTCAATCCCTTGAGTCCAAGCTGCGATTGAAGGCCTTGCGCAACCGCTCAACCCGGCGTCGGTTCGTTCCCAAATCCCAATAGCCTACTCTTGAGGCTGATCGAATATGTATCAACTGATTGGATGAATCCAATCGGCTTTGGAAATCGTCGACAAATTTAAGGAGCGGAGTGCGAAACGTAGCTCGCAAAGCGGCATCGTTGCTTTCAATGATCGTCGCCGTTTTTTCTTCTTTGATGATGTTCAGCCACTTTGCCCAGGCAACTTTTGCGGATCCTTTAAATCGAATGGGAGAAATCCAATGACCGTGATGTTGCCGATCACTGCATACGCAATTGGGTGAACTGGGGCAGGGCGGCAGCCCATTGGGATTATCGGATGTTTGATTCATTTTTGGAGCCTATGGTTTGATGTTTCGCATCTTGCTGAGAACCTCGATGAAAGCGAGCAAAAGTTTGCGGACACTACCCGGAACATGGCTGTTAACAAATGTGTGAGCAACTACTAAGTGATCAGTGAGCGTTGCAGGAGCGCAGGTCAAAATAGAAATCCATTATCGGAGGGGTAAGCTCCGTCATACGCCCACTTCAAACCTCAGAACTTTGGAACCATTTTCACGCTGCAATGGAAATGCAGCAGTCATTCGATTAACCTCAGTCGTCCTGCATGATACCATCTCTTTTGCTCAGACCCATTTTTGAGGGGGAAGTTTGGGGGCAAGTCCCGTGTGCGGGATCCCCCTCTCCATCGACTGAAAAATGAGATGCTTGCAACCCAGCAAATCCCAACCATTCACTCTTGCCAAGTTCATTGCTTAGTCTTTAGAATTTGAGCTCAGCTTGAGGTTACGGGGTTTCGGCCCGCCTCGTTGTATTACAACAGATTGAAAACATTGCAAATTTACCAACTCAATTAAGATCATTGCCCATGGCTGCTTCATCGTCAATTCTCCCGGATAAACTGCACGAGTACCCTCAACAAGATGTGATCGACGGATCCGGCGTTGGACCGGATTCGGTTCTCGATGATTGCCTGAACAAAAACGGCGGGGTATTGCAGCTTCTGCACCGTTATGCGGGCCGGACATTTTGCACGCCAGGGAAGCGTATTCGCCTTGATGCGGAGTCATACTACCCGGATTACATGGGCGGGACAGGACTGGATGAGCTCTGGATGTGCTGCACTGTGCCCATTGTGACCGGAGTCATCGACACCCGCACGAACAAGGCGCCGTTTCGTGAAGGGGAATCGCACGTTCTCACCCCGAATGGCCAGGTCATCTCGCTGCAGGATTTGATCGTCGCCAGCCCGGAAACGGTCATTGGGGAGAAAATGACGGCATTTTCGAAATCGATGTTTGGCGATCCGACCTGGCCGATCGTGTCGAAGAAATTCGACAATCTGAATCCGATTCCGCATCACCTCCACTGGGCAAAGTGGGAAGTGTACGACATCAATTCATACGACAATCCCGGAGTCAGCCCTTCGCATTATCACACCACGGCCATGGGACTGTACCCGTTTGTGACCAAGGACCAGTTCCTCGCCTGCATGAAACGTTTCGGGCAGGGTGAGTATAACGGCGTCCGGCATTTGTCGCCGCACACGATGATGCACATTGACAACGGCTTCGTGATGCCGAATGGAGTGCTGCACTCGCCGACCGACCTTTGCACACACGAATTGCACGTCACGATGGATGAGCACTTCCTGGCCGAAGATCTGACGCTTGATGGACGAATCGGAGCCGCCGATGCGTTTTACGCCTGCCGTGAAGAAGACTATCCGAAGGCCAAGCACGAAGACTGGGAATTCCTGGTGGATACCTTCGACTTCGAAGCGAATCAGGATCCGGACTTTGTGATGAAAAACTCTCGCCCCGCTATCACCGCCAACGAATTCGCAGGTGACGGAGTGGACGCAAAATGGATTGTTTATGGAGATTTCCTTGGCGACCAGAAGTGTTCCATTCTTCGTCTTATCGTGGCGCCCGGAGCCAAGACGAATTTCTGTCCGGAAAGTCCCGCGCTATTCCACACGAATGGCGGAAGCGGCCGCGTTGGACAACTCGAGGTGCGCTATCACCAGGACATGAAACTCGGCGAAATCTATCCCGAAATTGGATTCATCACCCAGGCCGCGCTTAACAATGGCGGTGTCGAAATTGAAAACACAGGAACCGAACCCCTCGTATTGACCTTCGACTTCCCGCAGCAGGCGCATTCTAAAACACCCGGTGTTGTCGTTACGAATTAGGGAACGTTCCAAGGTTTTTCTGTTGAATCTCGGCCAGCCTACTGATGCGTATTTGGCGTCAGTCAAAAGCTGTACGTTATCTGTTTACTGGGCCGATATAGCGGGAGGCAATGACCAGATTGTCGAAGTAGACAATGTTGGTTGGATTCTTTGTCCATCGATCGGTCACGTAGCTTTCAAGGGTCAGTGCATTGGCACGGAGCTTCGATGAAGTGCGCCATTGAAAGCCTTTCCAATGACCTCGCAACTCGCCATTGATCCAGAAAGCCTGCTCTCCATCCGCTTTGCCCGGTGTGTTGTGCTTCAGCATGAACTCTGCGCAGATCCATTCGTCCTTTCGGATGTTTGGTTGTGAATCGGGACGGAAACTGTTCCCCCAGAATTTTCCGTCTCCGCTCGCTTTCATTTCATGCCAGTAACTGTAGAAGTTCCATCGGCCCGGAGCGTCCCATCTTCCCCAGTTACCCCAGGGTTCCAATGCGGTCGAGAATCTTGCGTCGCCTTCAGGCTTGAGTCCGGCGCCGCCAAATCCGGACCATCGGTCACTGCCCGTCAGACCTTTGTTTGCCCGCAGGGTGACAAAATGGTGGATGTAATCACTGTCCTGGTCGAAGCGTGTGTAAAACCTGATGAAAAGAGTGTCGGCCGATTCGAACCATTTGGTCAGGCCGCCTCCGGTGTTCTTACCAAGCGTGGCCGTCACTTTGAGGCTTTGGCCGATGCCCTTGGTTTCGTCCGGGCCGACCAGTGAGAGCACCTTGCCACCGCTGTCCCGACTTTCATCCCAGTTCTTCTTGTATTGCTCCGACTCGAAGTCTTCAGAAAAGATAACCTCCGGCGCCTCGTTGATTCCTTTGTCCCTGACATAGTCAGAAGCCAGCCCAGATCCTTCAGGTAACTCAGAGTTCTCAACCGATATGATTTCCTGGGAAAAGACGGGGTATGAAATCGAACTCGCGGCGAGTGTTACAGCTGACAAGAATAGGGTGCGTATATCCATGATCGTTATTGAAAATGTTGCGAAAACTTTTGGCTTCAGTGTTTTGATTGCATATGTCTATTCCACGTTCAAGTAACCTTGCACCCACCCGCGTGAACCCTGGGGCGGTACCTGATCCGCGATGTCACTTCCGTCGGCGAGGGTGAACAATATGGCCAGGGGAAATTTTCCTTTGGGTGCGCCACGTGTGTAACGTCCTTCTCCCTTGAAATTTCCTTGGGCAACCAGTTCAAAGCTTGTCACTTTCTTACCGTCTGTTTCCACGGTTCCGCTCAGTTGGACGTCGAAGGTCCGATCTCCGGATTCAGTGGACAGTTTTGCATGACCCGTCACGCTGTTGTGATCCAGTCTGAAATCCACTTCGCGTAATTCCTTTGTACGCCACATGGGTGGTTCGCCCCTGGTATTGTCAATCAGGTGGAATCGTGCAATTCGGCGTTGCAGACTTCTGGGGAATTCCCCGCGGACCAGTAACTGATGCTCTTCTTTAGTCATCCAGAGATTGTCTCTGGAAATGGATTGTTGGAAAATTCTTCGCCACTTGGCTTGGGTTTTTTCGTATCCATTGATCACCTTGGTCTGCACGCGAACCACCATTCCGCCTTCAGGGGGAACCGGATTGTAACGTTCATCCGGATCACCTCGGTCAAGCGCCGCAACTTTCGAGGGTTGATACTGGTTTAAAGCCCGGGTCATTATTCCTTTAACCCGATCTGCACCACGATTGTTTGTAAAACCGAACAACTTTCCGTCAGGACCGGCTGTATACAATCCCTGGGTTGTGGACTCAAAATTGTTGCGAGGGCTTTGCCCGGCAATCTTGCGATAGAAATCGCCCTCGGCATCCTGTTGCCGCCGTTGATAAGCCTGATCAATGGCAACCGGCACGAAACGGGACATCAGTAATTCGATGATTCCTTTGTCAGCAAAAGTCGACGCACGGTCGAGCACACCATTGTTTCAGGTGCAGGTCAGTGGATGACCATCCATGGCCCAGATAAATATGGGTTTCTTTTCCTGAACGGCAATATTCTGTGCTTTGATCAGTGAGGTTTCCCATGGGATGGTTCTCCACGGCTCATCAAAGGAAGCCCGGCATGCCGTTTCGAATTGGTTGACTTCAAAAAGTTTGTTTTCAGCTGAAGCAAACACCGCAGAACAGAGCAGGATCATGAAGCTCCAATGGAAATTGTTTCTCATGGAACGAATCTCACAGATTCGCAGGTGAAGGTCAACCTAATGTGATTCTGAGGGCGCTTCTCTGGACTGCATATTCCGATGCATTTGAACTGCTCTGGAAACTTGTTGGCCAACCCAATGGTGTAAAAATGATTTGTGCAGCATCCAATTGCTCAAGCGGTTTTTACAGTTGGAAAATGGGACATCACCTGTGCCGTTTAAACCGGTAGCGTTGTCCTGAGGTATCCAAAGCTCCGATGTCCCGGAGCACTCCAAATAGCGCTTGCCCTATTCCAACCTTTCTGGAATGAACTAAGATGCTCCGGCGTTCTGATCGGTGTTGATGCCAATGTGCTAACCTGTTTTCTTTCTTTCTCCGATTGCTTAAGAAGCTAGATCCAGACATACTGCGAACCAATTGGTGGGACTTGATTTTTAAAAGTGTCCACCCGTTGGGGGCAGGTCAATATGAAAGCAACGAACAATAGGGGCGATGCTGTGACGCGTCGTCGTTTCCTGGCGGCTACAGGTCTGACGGCATTGGCCGCGTCCGTCTGTGCTCAAGAGCAACGTGCGCCACGCATTCTCCTGCGATCGTCCTGGCAGACGGTCAACATCGGGGATATCGCTCATACGCCGGGGGTTTTGAGGCTACTGGAGGATTACCTTCCCGAAGCTGAAATATACTTATGGCCCAGCCGCGTTGACAACGGCGTGGACCGGCTCTTGCTGCGGCGTTTTCCCACATTGAAGATTGTTCAGGGCGACAAGCCCCTGGCTGAAGCGTTTACCAGGTGTGACTTTCTGTTGCACGGTTCCGGGGCCAACTTCGTCGCTGAACAACACGTCGTGCAATGGCTGAACTCGCCCAAATCCAAAGGCAAACCCTTCGGTGTCTACGGCATTAGCTTTGCCCCGAAGCAATCGTGGAAGACGACGCCTGATCCGCCCGAACAAACCGCCCGCTCCATCGGAATCCTGAACCAGGCTCGCTTTGTTTACTTTCGCGATTCCCAGTCCATGCGGTTTGCACAATCCATGGGCTGTCGCGCCCCTTTGATGGCCTTTGGTCCCGATGGCGCATTTGCATGCGACCTGCGAAATGAAGCCAGAGCCGACGCATTCCTGAAAGCGAACAAACTGCATTCCGGCAAGTTCATGTGCTGCATCCCGCGAGCCCGCTACACGCCCAGTTGGTTGATGGCTGGAAAAAACTCCAGGAAGGATCCGGTTAAAGCCGCTCGAAATGAGGAGATGATGGAGCACGATCATGCGCCCCTTCGGGATGCGATTGTCCGCGTGGTCCGACAAACGGATATGAAGATTCTGATTTGCCCTGAAGACATGACTCAAATGCAAATCGGTCACGACATGCTATACGATCCTTTGCCGGCAGATGTGAAGAAACGCGTCGTATGGCGTTCGAACTATTGGCTGACCGACGAGGCCTTGAGTGTTTACATGCGTAGTGCGGGTCTTTTTGGAAACGAACTTCATTCCGCCATCATGTGCATTGGCAACGGTATTCCCGCTCTCATCTGTCGCTGGGCCGAACAGACCAGCAAGGGTACGATGTGGCGTGATATCGGCCTTGACGACTGGTTGTTCGATCTCGACGACGAAAGGCAACTCGAGCGTGTCGCTCCCATGGTTGTATCAGTTGCCAAAAATCCTTCCCTGGCACGCGAAAAGGTTCAAGTCGCCCGTGCCCGGGTTTTGAAACTTCAGGCCGAGTCCATGGCCGTATTGAAGGGTGAGTTGAAGCGTTGAATCGTCCGACAAAGATTCCTCTTCGGGCGAATCCGCCGTCAACTGTGAATTCGGGCAACATGGCCGAAGATTTACAGTTCGTTTTGAAAAATGAACTGTTCCTGCCGTTCACTTAAGCTGGCCAATTGATTGAACTTGATATTCAAACCAGAACCGCGAGCATACAATGGCACGATCCAATCACAACCAATGGGAGAAAATAATGACCCAGATTTCCATATTTAGAACCAGACAACCCTGCGTGATTTCTACCGTGGGTTGTATTTTGAATATCCTGATGCTGATTTTGTGCTCGGGCACCGTTGGGAGCGTCTCGGCGCAGAAGATCATCAAGGTTTCCTCAGTCACGGAGCTGCAGTCTGCCATGGAGCAAAGCAATCTGCATATTGTCATGCAACCCGATGACTACGAAATGGGACAACAATCCTTCAAGCTGTCGGGTGATCACAATACGGTTGATTTAACCGGTGCTTATTTTTCGTGGGTTGTCGGCGAGGCGGGACGAGGTCGTTTGAGCATTACGGGGGAAGGAAACACCATTCGAAACGGGAAGTTCGAAGATCTTTACCATAATGGCATGACGGAAGTGACCGATTTTACAGCCTACAATCAGGACCGCAATCGACTTGCCAAGGGTGGGGGGGCAAATGTTTCGATTACAGGTGACAACAATCAGTTGATCGGATTTAAGATGACCGTTCGAGGTTCCTATCCTTATGGATATGGAGCGATGTTTGGGATTGGGCCCGGCCCTGTGCTTCGGCTCGATAAGCACTGCGGGATTGTGATCAAAGCCAAAAACACGGTGCTTGACGAGGTGGAAGTGTATCAGAAGGCCTTCTGCCACGCCATTTTCATGCAGCGCCCGGCGGACAACACGCTAATCAAGAATTGCCTGGTCGAAGGTGCCGTCAGAGAAACAAATGACATGTATGCAGAAACGGATCCCAAGTCTCTGCCATATCGATTTGATTATAAAATGCCTTTCAGCATCGCAGGGGAGAGGCATCGCTCAGTAGTGCCAATCCCGAGAGATCGCGTTTTTACGATCACCGAAGATGGTATCCGGGTTTATGCGGGGGGTGGCAGTGTGCGTGTGGAGAACACGGTTGTCAAAAAGACGCGTGGCGGCATTCGACTGTATCTGGCAAGCAGCGCCACGGTGATCAATTGCACGGCGATTGATTGCGGATCGACGAATTTCAATCTCCCCCATGGCGGAACCATCAAAGGTTCAAGCGGCAATTTTGCCTATGGACCTCTCAGTGACTTCAGATTGGGCCGATCCAATCAGAACATTGACATGACTATATTGCCCTCCCCCAATGCCATGGGAGATCATCCCATAGCCGACATTAAAGGAAATGGGCATACCATTGTTTTCCGACGTGCTCCAGGCCCGATCGATCGGATAACCCGGCCCATCGTGGTGAGTGGCAGTGATTCCTCCATTCGAAATGAAACGGAAAATACCATCGTTTTAACTGCATCATCGAGTGGAAACACCATCGTCAGCCGTGGTGAAGTTACGGATCATGGAACCAACAACCTGGTGTCGTCCTTGGGGGGGGAATGATACATCAGTGATTTAAAATGCAGAAAGAAAGTGAATGATGAAAGAACTCACACGAAGACACAAAGTCACAAAGATTTCAACTATCTGGATGATCACACTGGGAATCCTAATCACCTGCTTTCCCGGGATGAAAGCATCTGACGTTCCCTATGATGGAAGTTGGGAGTCACTTCAAACCATGCCGGTACCGGCATGGTTTGATGATGGGAAAATTGGCATCTTTATTCATTGGGGGCCTTACAGTGCGATCGGTTATCGCAAGGGGGGGCGTGGTTACGCGGAGCATGTGCCGAAAATGTTGTACGCAGATCCGAAACACTATTATCCTTACATGAAAGAGCGATGGGGCAAGACGCCTCCTGAGTTCGGATACAAGGACATTATCCCTGAATTCAAAGCTGAAAAGTGGGATCCGGATGCGTGGGCCAGGCTATTCGCCAAAGTGGGGGCCAAATATGTGGTAATGACCGCAGAGCACCACGATGGCTGGGCCAATTGGGACTCGGACCTGACGCCCTGGAATGCCGTAGACATGGGGCCAAAGCGTGACCTGGTCGGTGACCTCGGTAAGTCTTTGAAAAAGCAGGGACTCAAATTTGCCCCCTCCTACCACCGAGAACGGCATCAGAGCTTTTTCGCAAAGAAACTCTATGTGGTGAACGCCGAACCCCAGGATGCCGTTGTGGAGGAAATCAGGCGTGTGCCCGAGGCAGCTTCCCTATATGGACCGTTTGGAACGACCAGGGAATTCGTGGACAGTTACGTTGCCCGCTGGAAGGAGATTCAGAGAAAATATCAGCCCGACTTTTTGTGGATGGATGATTTTCCCTTGTATACACGTGACGGGAATAACGTCCGTGCAGGCATCGCCAAACCGGCAGTTCAATACTTTGATGATCAGGTGCGCATGATGATCACTGATTTCATGAACGACGGCGCCGCTCGTGGAGCGGAGGTTTACGTCAACAACAAGGGCGCAAACCGTAACTGGCCGGATGGCGTGGGCAACCTGGAGAAAGACAACCTCAAGCTGAAGGTGATCGGTCCCAAGTGGCAGAGTTGTACCACCTTTGGAACTTCATACGGATATTTGGAAAACGATACATATAAACCGATCCAAAGTGTCATTCACGAAATGATCGAAGTGATCAGTCGTAATGGAAATTTCCTGGTGAACATCGGACCAAGGGCAGATGGAACCATCCCTGAACCACAGTTGGAACGGCTGCAAGCCATGGGGGATTGGCTGAGAGTCAATGCAAGGGCCATCTATGGAACTCGCTACTGGAAAGTGTCCGACCAACCTGACGCACATTTGGTGTTTACCACCCGCGGCAAGCATCTCTATGCGATCAAACTGAGCCAACCGACGGTTCCATTCACCATCACAGGAGCGGCAGGTTGGGAGGCGGACCAGATCCAGGGTGTTCAATTGCTCGGATCTGACGCCAAGATTGCATGGGAGTTGACGCAGCACGGACTGCGCGTGACACCCCCCGTGGACCTGGGACCAACAAAGCACGCCTGGTCGTTTGAGATCGCTACGAATACTCCGCAGCATCAACCGAATGCGCTTGAAACGGATGCCAATGAAGTTCTTAAGTAATCAAAAGAAGAGCTATGCATCCATACCGACTGATTCCAATCATCATTTTCACATCCACATTGGCAGGTTGCGCGACCAAGCGTACCTGGACAGTGGATACACAGAAGGAGTGGGAAGCCAATTTGGCTTCACAAACACATCTTGAATTCAAGGACGGAAAAGCGGCACCCACCGCGGCCAGCGCGACATTCCAGAGTGTGATGAAACGCTTTCCGAGCAAACAATCCATACAATCACTGACCCTTTACCAATCGCCGGCATGGCTGAACTGGAGTCCGGTTCCAAATGTGGGGCCGTCGAATCTGGGGGACGCACCGGTAGCACTGCAATTGGGTGAAGGAAATTACTGGATGTTTGGCCGGTATGGCCGCCTTGGAAGAAGAGGTCAAGCGGAGCCAGCTTTCACGCCGGAGGACGCAAGGCTGGAGGGTTTTGGGATGCCACTCAAAACCACGCCGGATCCGAGTCAATTCAATGCCCCCGGCGGACTCAATCCATCCCTTGGTGGCTACCATGCCTGGCAGAGCAAGGACATGGTTCAATGGGTGCATCATGGTCCGATTACGGACACCAAAGGACGTTGGATGACCACGGCGGAATACGCCGATGGAAAAGCATACTTCTATTTTGATTTCCCTAACGATCAGGATCCGCATCTTTATATCGATGATGATTTGTTTGATGGGAAGCTTGGGGAGGATATGGGCATGGCCTTCAACGATCCCTCCCACGGATCGGATTGTGGTTTCATTCGCGATCTGGAGGGCAACTTCCATGTCATCGCGGAGGACTGGAGTCCGATCAATGCCAGCACGCATGCCTGGGATTCACCTTTGGCGGTACACGCGGTCAGCGCTGATGGGATCGGGGACTTTAAGATTCTTGATCCGCCCGTGGATGAGCGTACCAAACCCACCGGCAAGTTCGCTGAATACGTACACCCACACTGGCACGCAGAAGATCCTGAGAATTATCCAGGAAAGCCGGCACCGAAAGACGTTCCACAACACCGCGTCAAGAAAGGGCAAATCCGTACGTATGCGACCTATGAAATCCACGAACCGGAACAGAATGCCTACGGAGATTGGGCGGTGATTTCCATAGGTGGTCAGTATTATCTCTTTGCCGATTTTGATCCGGCGGGTGGTCATGGAAGAAACAGCATGAGCGCCGCCTGGTTTACCTCTAATGACATCAATAAACCTTTTACACTCTGTGGGAACATTGGCAGCGGTCATCCCGATCCGGAAATACTCTTTGCAGAAGGTCAATTCTATTTGATTACCCAGATGCAAACCGATTATGTCAGTCCGGGACCATGGGTGGAAACCGTGCAGGTTCGAGTGGGGGTGGATTCCTCCAACGATGGGGAAGCGGATCAATTGACTGAGTGGCAGACGCTTTCAGAGCAATATGGAACCATCGAAGGATTCGCAAAACAGATAGCCAAAACCCCGGCCCAGATGGATCTCTCTGCACTACCGCAAGGTTATGGTTTTCAGTTTGAACTCAAGCTAAACGACACTACTGAAAATGAATCCAAACCGATTCTCGATAAAGTTGTCGTCACTTTTCATAAATAGACCAAGTGAAGTCCTTCTCGTTGCAAGTTATGGTATTCGACGTCTTGCTGCAGGTCTTCCTTGAAAAGAGGATGATAAAACGGCGGCTTACGTAGGATCGAAAAACATGAAACAACAGCTAACTTCTAACTCAAGTGCCGAGGAGAAAATCGCTTTGTTTCGATCCTTGTTTCGCGGAAGGACAGAGGTGTTTCCTCAACGTTTCGAAAGCCGAAGGACCGGACGTGCCGGTTATTCGCCAGCATGTGGAAATGAGTGGGTGAGGGGAGTCTGCGAAAAACCACGAATCAAATGTTCGGATTGTCCACAGCAGGCATTTCTTCCCGTCAATGAAGTCACCTTGCGATGGCATCTATCCGGTTTGGATGACCGAGGTAAACCCTTTGTCATGGGGGTCTATCCTATGTTGTTGGATGAAACATGCCATTTTCTGGCGGTGGATTTCGACAAGGAAACCTGGCTGGAGGATGTAGGTGCTTTGATGGATTCTTGCTCAGAGTTGGGGATTCCTGCGGTATTGGAACGCTCAAGGTCTGGTAACGGCGGACATGTGTGGTTCTTTTTTTCCGAAGCTCTTCCCGCGTCTCTGGCGAGGAGTTTGGGATCTGGTTTGTTGACGATGACCATGGAGCGAAGGCCGGACATTGGGTTGAAATCCTATGATCGTCTGTTTCCGAATCAGGATACCTTACCAAAGGGCGGCTTTGGTAATCTGATAGCTCTACCTCTGCAGAAGGAAGCTCGTCGACAAGGGAATTCCGTGTTCATAGATGAGCATTTTGAGCCGTATGAGGATCAGTGGACCTTTTTATCATCTGTCCAACGCATCACCCGTGATCTGGTGGAAGAAGTTGTCGGAAAAGCTTCTAGGCATGGCGGGGTAGTCGGAGTCCGATTGTCGCTTTCGGATAGCGAAGAGGATGGTCAACCTTGGATGATGCCTCCATCCAGAAAGCTGAAAGAGCCTCCTCTTTCCGGGACCATCCCAAAAGCGCTTGATTTGGTCTTGGGGGATCAGATCTATCTTGAAAAGGAAGCGCTGCCACCCAGTTTGCGAAATCGATTGGCAAGGCTGGCGGCATTTCAAAACCCTGAGTTTTATAAAGCTCAGGCGATGCGGTTGCCCACATACGATAAGCCACGCGTGATTGCGTGCGCTGAGGAGACGGCACATCACCTCGGGATACCTCGTGGCTGTTTGGATGAGGTGAGGGATTTTTTGAAATTGTTGAAAATTCGCGTTTCAATGCGTGATGAACGGAGCGTAGGAGATCCATTGAATCTTGTGTTTCAGGGACAGCTCAGGGATGAACAGAAAAAAGCTGTGGATGCGTTGCTGGCACATGAGACGGGAGTCTTGTCAGCTCCTCCTGCGTTTGGAAAGACGGTCCTGGCTTCCAAACTTATTTCTGAGCGCGGAGTAAATACCTTGGTGCTCGTGCATCGAAAGCAGTTGTTGGATCAATGGGTGGATCGTCTATCCCAGTTCTTGGGATTGTCAAAAAAAGAAATCGGAACCATCGGGGGAGGCCGCAGAAAACCTAAAGGAACGGTGGACGTTGCCTTGATTCAGAGCATGGTGAGGAAGGGCGTGGTCAATGATGTGGTCGCCAATTACGGTCACCTGATTGTTGATGAATGTCACCACCTTTCCGCGCACAGCTTCGAACTGGTCGCTCGGCGAGCCAAAGCCAGATACGTCCTCGGATTGTCTGCCACAGTGACGCGCAAGGATGGACATCATCCGATTATCTTCATGCAGTGTGGACCGGTGCGATATCGAGCGGACGCTAAGCGTCAGGCCGAATCACGTCCATTTCGGCACCATGTCATCGTACGCCCCACCGGGTTCCGTTCGGCTCCATTGGATGAACCGGATGCTCGCAAGGAATTTCATTTTCTATATGAGCAGTTGATTGCGGATGAATCGCGCACGGCTATGATTTGCAGAGATGTTCTGGATGCCATCAACAACGGTAGATCTCCTGTTGTGCTCACCGAACGCACCGAACATTTGGAAATGCTGGCCGATCGATTGCGGCCAGAGGTTCATCACGTGATTGTATTGCGGGGTGGAATGGGAAAGAAGCAATCCGAAGCCGCGCGTGAACAACTCATGTCCATTCCCGAGAATGAACCACGAGTTCTTCTGGCAACCGGCCGCTATCTGGGAGAGGGATTTGACGACCCACGATTGGATACATTGTTTTTGACGTTGCCTGTTTCGTGGAGAGGCACCATTGCGCAATATGCTGGGCGGTTGCACAGGTTATATGAGAGCAAACGGGAAGTTTGCATCTACGATTATGCCGACTTGGATGTTCCAATGCTTTCCCGGATGTTCGACAAACGTTGCGTCGGATACGAAGCGGTTGGATATACCATTCTTTTGCCAGCCAGCGCGCTTCCTGGTTGGCCGCCCGAAGTCCCATTGCCGATCGATCCGCAGTGGAAAAAGGATTATGCCGCCAGCGTGCGACGACTGATCCGGGATGGGGTGGATGTAACCCTTGGGAATCTGTTCGTCAATGTGACCCGCGCCCCTGGCCCTGGGACAGAAGGCATCGAGCGAGCCCGAAGCGCCTCCGAAGCCTTCCTATTCCGTCGATTGGAAACCCTCCCCGAAACCAAAGGTCGTTTCCAACTGAATGTCGAACTTCCCATACCATTCGATGAGCGCAGCAAAATGGAAGTGGATTTCTTATACTCCGATGTGAAATTGGTGCTGGAACTTGACGGAGATCAACATCTCGCCGACCCGGAAGCCTATCGACGCGATCGACGTAAAGATGCTCTCTTACAGGAAAATGGATATTTTGTTCTGAGGTGTCTTGCTTCTGATTTGGGGAAACAGCTTGACCTCGTTTTGGATGCCATCATGAGAGCTATGAATCATTGTAAGCAAAGAAAGCCAAAAGAACCCACTAAACCTACAGATTGACAAAATGACTTACATTCTGAGAAAGTGTAAGAAAATGAGGTGATCATGCTTGAAGCAACGACCATATCTACCAAGGGACAACTAACCATTCCGTCGCAGATCCGAGATCAACTGGGATTGGCGCCAGGCACCAAGGTGAGGTTTCTCGTTGATGATGACGGTTCACTCGTTTTGTTCCCGATTAAGGGAAAGCTCGAAGATCTTTACGGTCTCCTGGGTAAATCTGGTCGCAAAGCGCTGAGTAATGAGGAGATGAAAGAAAGCATTCGGAAAGCCGCGGTTGAGCGAGTCATGCGTCATGATCGGTCTTGATACCAATGTCCTTGCCCGCTTTCTCCTGGTGGATGATACCGCTCAGGCAAAACGAGCACGTAATTTAATTTTGAAGCAGGCGACGGTCGAGGAGCCTGCCTTTATCTCTACGGTGGTCATGGCTGAACTTTTCTGGCTTTTGGACCGAGGCTACAAGCTGACCCGTAAGGAAATCTGTCTGCTTCTTGACGGCGTGCTAACCAAGGCCGAGTTCGAGTTTGAGAGCATGGAAGCGGTGCTCTACGCTTTCAATGTCTATCGCACGGGGCGTGGTGATTTTTCAGATGCACTGCTTGGGAGAATAGGACGATTGGCAGGATGTCAGCATACGTATACCTTCGACAAGGGTGCTACGAAGCTGGATGATTTTGCTGCCACCTGATTCGGGTGGACTCGATTTGTTGCCGGTATATGTGAAATTGGTCCACTCCCCATGTGGTAATGGTATATTCATAGATACTCACATTGGATACTTTGTTTTTGACCTTGCCTGTTTCGTGGAAAGGCACCATTGCGCAATATGCATGGCGGTTGCACAGTCTATACGAGGGTAAACGGGAAGCTCGCATTTACGATTATGCAGACTTGGATGTTCCAATGCTTTCCCGGATGTTCGACAAACGTTGCGTCGGATACGAAGCGGTTGGGTATACCATTCTTTTGCCAACCAGCGCGCTTCCAGGTTGGCCGCCTGAAGTGCCACTGCCAATCGATCCACAATGGAAAAAGAATTATGCGGCCAGTGTGAGACGACTGATCCGGGATGGCGTAGATGTAACTCTTGGGAATCTGTTCGTCAATATGACCCGCGCCCCTGGCCCTGGGACAGAAGGCATCGAGCGAGCCCGAAGCGCCTCCGAAGCCTTCCTATTCCGTCGATTGGAAACCCTCCCCGAAACCAAAGGTTGCTTCCAGTTGAATGCCGAGCTTCATATTCCATTCGATGAGCACAGCAAGATGCTGTACCGATTTCGGACCAAAGTGGTCCGAAATCACTTTCCCTACCATGGCGACGCTGGCTCCGGCCCAGGCGGCGGCATATGCTTGATTGGAGACTTTTCCCCCGCAGTGTACCATGATGGCGGTTCCCGTGACGGGTTCGCCCGATTTCGGAAAGCGCGATGTGGATACCACCAGGTCTGCGTTTAAGATTCCAACCGATACGACGTCAAAGATGTATAAAGATACTGGCGTCTTCGATGTGATTTGTCATATTGCTGAATGGTATTGGCCGCCGCCTGAAAAACTGGCCCAAAGCGAGTGAGAAGTTTTGAATAAACAAAACAACTCACAATGAAGCAAAAAAGACACAAACCAGAAGAAATTATCCGCTTGTTGCGGGAGGCCGATAGTA
>Ga0255780_10000945_pt1 | contig 27379 bp, 40 predicted proteins | sample 071ome_32_FD_179978 | JGI IMG/M metagenome (GOLD analysis project Ga0255780, IMG submission 179978) | Coastal salt marsh microbial communities from the Groves Creek Marsh, Skidaway Island, Georgia - 071405AT metaG (version 2) | ecosystem: Environmental > Aquatic > Marine > Intertidal zone >... | reverse complement strand
ATTTTAGTTGGAGCAGGCTTTGACTTAGGAATATCTGCACCTAAGTTAATACCTGTAGTTGCAGGCTTTGTAGATACAGTAGGTGCTGACTTAGGTCCTTGTCCCATTGACATACCACCTTGTCTAGGATCTGCCATTGCTGTTTTTGTAGGAGCCGCCTTAGGTCCTTGTCCCATTGACATACCGCCCATTCTAGGATCTGCCATTGCTGTTTTTGTAGGAGCTGACTTAGGAATATCTGCACCTAAGTTAATGCCAGCACTCTTTGGAGCATTAAATGTCTTTTTGTTCATATTACTTTGTAGACCTACTCCTTTTGCAGGGTCTACTTCGCTAATTGTTTTTGGTCTTCTTAAATCTTTTTCGTTCATCGTCTTAACCTTAAGTGTATGTTATATTTATGCTAATGTGAACTTGAGCTTATCTGTTTGTTCACCGTCAATCCAAATGTTGCGTAATTCAAATGTGCCTAGTTCTGGGTGTAAGTTTTCTACTACAAACTCATGTTCTCCCAAACCCAGTGATACTTTTGATAACTCACGTACAAATGCTTTGCGATTATCAAAAGTATATGTACGTTCTGTTAGTAAATCACCATCACAATATAATCTATATGTTGGTGGTGCTTTAGACCACTTACAGTACAAATCAAACTGTATGTCTACTACTTTCATTTGCGCATTATAGCTCTAAAGATAGCACTTTCACCAACTGATTCTTTTCTAGTGCCGTATATTCTATCATTCCAAGTATCGGCCCCAGTTCTCCTATTATTGCGTTGTTGTCTCTTGCGTTCTGCTTCACGTTTTTCTTTTTCAAGTTCTTTTTCAGCTTCACGTGCTTTTTCTTCTGCCTCTTTCTTTGCTTTTTCAAGTTCTTTTTCAAGTTCACGTGCTTTTTCTTCTGCATCACGTTTTGCTTTTTCTTCTTGACGTCGTTCTTCTTGCTCTTTTTGTCTTTGCTCTTGTTCACGTTTTGCTTTTTCACCTGCTAAAGAAGCATCTGTTTGACCTCGAGCTTTTGATCTTTCACTTTCTTTACGAGCAGTTTCTTCTGCTTCTTTGGCTTTACGTTCTGCTTCTTTTCTGTCGTCTTCGGCCTTTGCTACTTGCATACCTGAAACTGATTTACCAATAGCACTTTGAGAATCACTTTGGTCTGCGGCTGGAACTTTGGCATTTGTTTTTTCTTCTGGCTTTGTTTGGGCTTTTGGTTGTTCTTTGTCTTTGTTAATAGACTTATCAACAATTGGTGCCTTCTTCTGAGGTTCGTCGAACTTTGCGTATGCTTCATCCTCAGCCGCTTTAATAGCCGCACCTAGTTTGTTACCACCATATAATTTATTGTATGTTACCATATCCTTATTTTTTAAAAGTTCAGCGGCATGTTTCTTTACACGCTCACGAGCATATACTGCCTCTCTATCTGGTTCGTCCATCATAAATGCAGGAGTTAATGGGTGATACTTGTCTTTGTAATGCTGTCTCTGTTTTGTGGTGTTAAAGTCCCCTGATATGTCATCTGGTTCAACCTTTTCAGGCTCTGGCTTTAAGCTAGCCTTAGGAGGAGTTTCAGCATCACCGTAGTTAAAGAATGGATCATCTGGATCTGCTGTGCCTACTTTAGACATATCTGCTTTTTCTTTTTCTGCACGTTCTGCTTCACGTTTCTTTCTGTCTGCTTCACGTTTCTTTCTGTCTGCTTCAGCAGTTTCTCTATCTAGTTTTGCTCTGTCTGATTCGGGGCTAACTTTAAATCCTGAATCTGTAACCTTTTCTGGTTCTGCTTCACGCATTTTATCTAATGCCGAATCGACTTGCTTTTCAACAGGTGCATCCTCTTCCTGACCTAGGTCAACGTATTGTATACCCTCTCTTCTAGCCGCTTCTGCTTGGTCTTTTACTTTTTCTGCTTTAGCACGAATCTCTGCCGCACGTACTGCATCACCACGTTTTTCTGCATCCTTGGCTTGTTGTTCAATATCTGCCGCCAATAAGTCTAAATCTGCAGGAGATTTTATTTCGTCTCTTGCAACCTCTTTACGTTTTCTATATCCTTCTTCTCCCTTGTCTTTAATAGTGCCTGCCCCCTCTTCAGTACTACCAAAGTTAGCATTGTAAATACGTGTAAGTCTGTTAAGTTCCATTTGATTCTTGACTGGATCTTTACGCAATTCTTCTATCTGCTTCTTTAGTTCTTCACGTCTTCGTCTTAGTTCAGCAGATGCTTCTGCTCTTTCTTCGTCAGTTAACGAGTAGTCCTCAGAATCTCGTCTTAAATCATCTATTGTCGCTTTTGTATCTGCGGCGTTAACAGTAATTGTAATTGGTTCTATTTCTATTTCTTTTTGTTTTTTGGAAACATCAGTAAACACTTTATCCATTGGGATACCAGCCGATCTAACTTGTTGAATCTTTGTCCTATAACTTCTTAACTGATTCACTCTTTCTTTAGAAAGATTTTTCATTTTGAGTTGTTCGTTGACCCAACTCAGTTCGTCATCTAGTAGTTTTTTTCTAGCGGCATCATCTTTGGCTGATCTGTGCGAACTGATTAAATCCGTTTGTCTTTCTTTGACGCCTTTTACTTTAGTAACACTAACAGGTTCCCAATCATCTGCATTTGATGCTGATTTACGCTCGGCTTCAGCATTTTTCTTAGCGTTTGACAAATATGTAGCAATATCTTTTCGTGCTTGGTTTCTGCCTTGCGGAGTATCTGGATACAATGTGTACAGTAAGTCCATCCAATCTCTTGCATTTGGATCAGTATCTACTCCTGTTATTTTATTTTTTTGATCAGCGATTCTCTTTATAAGTGATTGTCTATCCTCTTCTTCCTCATTGCCGATATCTTCTTCTTCGGGTGATGTAACCACTGTTGTTGGTTCTTCGTCTGGAACATATCCTGTATCCATACCAGCAAGACGTTCACGATACGTTGGTTCGCCTTCCTCTTCTCGAGCGTATGCTCCTATCTCCCCTTTGTTCTGAAGTGCGTCAACATAATCGTCCATGGTTTTTGCATCTTTAACCGCCGGCCAATTTCTTTCAATTTGTACCAACCAATCCTGTGTGTACTCTTCTAAACTATCGTACTCTCTGAATCCTGATTCTTCGCCTTCTATTGTTACCCCACCAAGGTTATTATTTTTAGGAATTTTATATCCAGATTCTAGTGCCCAATGGTCTAGAATGAACCTTGGGTTTATGCCCAACATTTTAGCCGCATGTTCTGCGTAAGGTTGAACTATTGCTAGCCAAGCCGCTTTTTCTTTTGCTGTGGCTTCAGTAAGTCCTAATGCTTTCTGATTCTTTTTAGGAGTATCAGGTCTTACGTCTTTAGTAAGACTGTGACTATATCTAGGATCTTTTGCTTGTTTTTTGCTGGCTACTACGCCAACACCGAAGGATTCTTTAAAGAGTTCAAATACGTTCATGTAATTACACCATATCTAATATATAGTGTATTTATTACATGTTTTCCAAAAGCCAAATATAAAAAGGTGTGCTAAAAGTAAGGATATATGTGCCGTTCCAGCCTAAATCAACACATTTTGTTAGTGTTTCTCTACTAGGGTCTTTGGGTTCAAACACACTACCTGTGTGCCTTATGTGTTCTAGGTCTATGTTATCAATTGAGATATAATCAATATGTAATAACATGTCTTTGACTATGTTACCATTATCATCTTGTACACAATCAGAATTATCTTTATTAATAAGTTCTATACGTAGCTCTTGCTCTCCATCTTGAACGTCTTGAGTAAATTCTACTGCTTCTTCTTGTTCACATTGTCCTTGTGATATAAATGTATCATTCAAGTAGATTTTATATTCAGGGACTTTATCCCACATGGTTGATTTAAGTTTAATATTAAATTTAAGTTTTTCCATATTAGTAATGCCAATCTTTAATAATTTTATGATGAAATATACTATCAAGTTGAAGTGGTGTAATTATCCAAGACTCTAATTTTTTGTCTGGAGGTATGACATTGGTCTTATGTATCGATCGTTCAACTATTGTGTCAAGAATACTTTGATTATCTAATAGAATAGTGTTTATTCTAAAAGGCTTTGCACTAGACATTTCAATTTTAGTCTTACCAAACTTAGTAGTAAAAACGAGATCGGCTTCATAATGTACTTTTGAAGATGTTTTTTCAAGTTTAAAAACATTTTCTCCAAAGATAAGTTCTACCTCGGAAGTCATTGTCAATGACATTTTTAATTTAATAGTAGAATTATATTCTATCATTATGTTGCTCTGTATTCATATTGTCCTACATGTCCGAGGCTTACGCCTTTATGTACCCACACCTTACCACCAATTGCTCTCCAGCGTAAACAAAATGTCCAATCTTCACTAAGGTAGTGACCTTCTTGACTGATATCTGTATCAAACAATGCGTAGAGAAATGGTTCGTATTGTTTACCTAGACCTACGTGTTCGTTATACTTAGTCTTAGGATATGCTTCAATCATTTTATCAAATACTTGACGTTTAATAAGCATGAAACCTGTACCTGCTGTGCTTACTTCTACAAGGTCATCCTCTTTTCCACCATTGTCTAATTCGTTGATTACTAGTTGTGCTGGTAGTTTTTTAACTGGATAAGCACCACAGCAGACATCCTTGTCTGCTACAATTAGTTTTAATATATCTTCGGGTTTAAATCTAATATCCGAATCAATAAACATCATATGTGTGGCTTTTGTGTTATGCAAAAACTTGCCAGCAAGGTTATTTCTAGCTCTAGGTATAAGACTCTCGTTACCCATTGTGTCTAGTGTCCAGTTAATTCCTAGTTTACTTGCTTCTATTAGGAATTGTAACAGACTAATAAAGCATGACTCATGCATCATGCCATTATATGCTGGTATAGCAATGTGTATATAAACTTTACTTAGGTCTTTCATATAGTCATGTTAGTTATTAGTTTATCGAGCTTTTCTTTTTTACTTTCCAACAACAAATTTTGATTATGTTCTAATACCGGTTTCATCGATGTTATTAATTCTATATGTTGCTCGTGTGTAAGTTGTGCTAACTGCCACACTAGTTTAAACACATAATACATTCTTTTTTCATCATTTACAACTCTGTCGTAATCTTCGTTTATCCACTTATTGAATGTTTTATAACCCATCTCTTTTAGTAATAATAAACTACCTGGCGGTCCTAGTATAATAAAAGGTTGTAAATTTAGTATTGGTTTAAATGTTTTTTCGGTTAAAAATGCAGTCCATGACGCAAAGTGTGTTTCTGCTACTACATGCCAATAAGCATCATTATAAAACTTTTGTTCTATGTGCTTATGATCGTTGTGCTTGTCATCTGTTAAGTAGTCTGCATAAATTGGTAAGTGCATACTAAAATAGTCCAATACCTTGCCCGGGTGAGTAAACCATTTTTTCCAACTGTAAACAGGATCGTTTTCTTCTTCCACACTTAGTGTTGAATAGTTTTGGTTAGTGTAACTAAAGTATGCTTCGTTAGTTAGACCGTGGTAATGTAAACTGCCTGCAAACAAACGCCTAAAAGGTTTATCCATTCTGTTTAAGAGTGTAAACTTTTTTGTACGTGGTTGTAAATTTACTTCTTTGACGTAATTAGATCCTGATAAATGAAGATATCGGTAGTACAATTCATCGTCTGGAGTATAATAAAACCCTGGTACATCTGTTACTAGTGCATTTGCGCATACCATTTTAATACGCATCCTTGGTATGTCATACTGCATACTTAGAACAGTAAGATGTCCTGATATATCTATCATTACATCATCACCTTCGCTGTAATAGAACACAATAGTTAGAGCATTCTCTCTCACTTTTTGTAGTGTCTCTGGTCTAATTAACGCAAAATAGTCTATCTCTTTGTCGTATATGTTTAGGTTGATGGGGTATATACCATCTGCGCCATTATAGTTGTCTATCAGCACTTCTTGATAAGGTATTTGTTCTACGTCCAAGTAGCGAAGGAACCTAAACTCAAAACTATATGGCGGTTCAATACATAAGTCCCACCATTCTTTCGACTTGGGTTTTATATCCGTGCGCTGAATAAGGTTAGGCACAAAGCCATACTCGCTTTGGCGATCATATACTACAGTTAGCATTAACTATTAATTTAAATATTGAACTTTGGTTATTGTACCGGCTTCGAAATTAGTTACTTTAGCACGAATCCACACAAAGTTACCAGTAAAGGTAAATGTTGTTGCAGTATTTTGTGTTGTGCTGTCATCTCCCATTACGACGTTGTCTACATCAAACCAATCTGCTTCTGCAGGATCGGTTGCTAGTGTAGCCTGGATACGGATAGTTGCTTCTAAGTTTGTTGGAAACATAGCAACTGTGTGACTACCGTCAGCATAGCCGTAGTAGCCATCGCCTTTGTGCTTGTCACTACTAAAACTTAGGCTACTGCCATCGTAGTTTCCCACTGCAGAACCAAACGTTGTACTAGGAATAAGTGTAACTGTTTTCTTTGCCATTAATTTTTCGCTATCTCAACAATGACACCATCACCGACGAGTTCTTGAACCACTGCTTCAAGCGAAGCGGCAACTTCCTCAGGTAATAGTACCTCATCAGGATCACTATCCTTTTTGAGCTTGCTAAGTGCAATTACGACATGTTGTTCTTGAATTTTTGCCATAGTGTACCTCTATAATACAGTTATTTATGCTTTTTTTGCACTAACCTGTAAACTTGTTTTGTACTACATGCATTGGGACATATCAAGTTAATGAAATCTATTATCCCTACGTCATTACAGTAAAAGTACGCAACTGTATGCCAAGCATGTCCTCTCACAGCAAGCTCATGTTTAAAGGCATCTGTATAATATACGTTTTCTTTTCCTAGTGTTTGTAAATATTGTAAAATCTGTGGGCCATGTGCTCTTATATGTGGGTTTAAAGTTACAAATACTTTATATTTGTATTCTACTTTACTGTTTAGTATTACATTTGGTTTAAGTTCTTCAGCATGACCACTGTTCAAAATACCACTTACTTCTATTAGGCACTCTTGTAAACAACTTTTTGGTAGTTTTTTTATGACTTCCTGTAATGCAGCCTCGTCTTCATGATACAGGCTAACATATGGTTCTTCTACTCTAAACTGTATATCAGATTCTAATTTTGCTTTTTTAAGTATTTCTAATACTGTAGGACGAGCTTTGTGAATAGATATTCTTTCCTGTCTATCTAGTATGCGATTTTTAATGTGTTGGCTTAGAAAATAATCACTGCTTTTTTCTTCTGCATGTATTCTTCTATTAATATACTGTATTGCGTTAATATCTCTATAACGGTGACTTAGCCAACTTGAAAGATAGTTTCCGCAAGGCGCATATAATTTAACCTTGAAGGCGTACTTGTTCCAAAATAATTTATTGGTTGGTTTAAGTTTAACCTTTGGGTTTAAACTGGTCCAATACAATGAGTCCATCTTTTTTCACCGTTGGGGATAGCATTTTTCCATCAACTTCAAATACTACCTCACCGTCTTTTGTATCTACTTTAATAGTAGTTCCTGCTCTTAAGTTATCAAACAATATCTTCTTAGATACAGGAACTTTAATTGCTTCGTCAATCTTACGTGCTAGTGGACGAGCACCCATCTTACTATCAAATCCGTTTTCAATCAACCAATCTACACATGCCTCAGTAACTGAGATCTTAATATGCTTGTCGCTAATAAGTTCGTTAAGGTCATTAATAAACTTAGCAACAATCTTACGCATAGCAATGTCTGTCAGTTTAGTAAACTTAACTGTTGCATCTAGTCTATTCCTAAACTCAGGTTTAAAGAACTTTTTAAGTGCTTTGTCATCTTCTGTGGTCTTTTCTAAGTCTCTGCCAAAGCCAATGTTGTTAAGTTCATTGTCTGCGGCACCCAAGTTAGATGTCATTAATACAATAGCATTCCTACAGTCTGCACGTTTACCGTTAGATCCTGTAACAAAACCTTCGTCCATTAAACTTAGTAGTACGCTGTTAATGTCTGGGTGTGACTTTTCAATCTCATCAAACAAGATAACAGCATTGGGCGACTTTTCTATTTCTCTTATTAGTAAGCCACCACCTAGGTTGCCATCTTCGTAACCTACGTATCCTGGAGGTGCACCAATAAGTTTAGCAACTGAATGTTTTTCCTGATACTCTGACATATCAAAACGTATTAACTTCATACCCATGTGTTCTGCTAGTAGTTTAGCAAACTCTGTCTTACCAGTACCTGTTGGTCCTAGGAACAAGAAGTTTCCAATAGGTTTGTTAATAGTTTTAAGTCCTGCTCTTGCTACATAAATCTTTTCAAGTACAGTATCTACTGCTGAGTCTTGTCCGTATAACTTAGACTTAATGTTAGTTTCTAAGTTTTGTAGTCCTGTGTTAGTTTCCTCTGCACCAATTTGATCAATAGGTATTTTAGTAAACTTACTAATCAAATCTACAATGTGTGCTTTACGTAACACATAGTTGGGTGTTTTAATTTTAAGTTTAGCACAAGCAGTATCAATCAAGTCCAGTGCTTTATCAGGAAGTTTTTTATCGCTCTGATATCTTACACTAAGTTCAACTGCCGACTCGATAGCCTCGTCACTGATCTTACCCTTGTGGAACTTTTCAAAACCTTCCTTAAGTCCATATAAAATATCTTTAGCAACTTCTACACTTGGCTCTTCAATAGTAAGTCTATGGAACCTACGCATAAGAGCTCTGTCTTTTTCAAAGCTCTGTGTAAATTCTTCCCATGTTGTTGATGCAATTACTTTAAGATCGCCTTTTGCTAGTGCTGGTTTAAACATTTCCGCAAACGTAACACCACTGTTACTCCCTGCTCCAGCACCGTGCATTTGATGAGCTTCGTCGATAAAGAGTACACATTGTCCTTTTTCTTTAAGAGCATCAATAACCTCTTTTACTTTTTCTTCGAACTCGCCTCTGTATTTAGAACCTGCAAGTAGGCTCCCTACTTCTAAGTTATAAACTGTGTAAGGAAGTAAGTACCCTGGTGCTTTTCCTTTAATAATTCTTAATGCTAGTCCTTCGGCAATGGCAGTTTTACCTACTCCAGGATCACCTACCATTAGTATATTAGACTTATTCTTTTTAGCAAGTACATTGAATATCTCTTCTGTTTCTGTTTCTCGTCCAATAACAGGATCGATTTTGCCTTCTTTGGCTAAAGCAGTTAAGTCTGTGCAATATTCCTCTAAAATAGCATCTGCGTGACCATGTTTGGCACGTTTGCCTTTAGCATCAGTATAGTTTTCGTTAAAGAACTTAACTAATGAATTTCCTTCAATACCATACTTTAATAAGAAATAAGCGGCATGACTGTTTGTTTCTTGTAGTATGCTAATAAACAAGTCAATTGTTTGCATGTGGGCTCTGCCACTAAACATAACTTGTGTAAATGCTCTGTTAAACACACGCTCTAACGCATAAGTTTTTTTAGGACTTATTTCGTCTTCTTTAACTATCTCTTCTCTGTCTTCAAGATATAATCTTACTTCAGCAACTAAGTTATCGTACTCTGCGCCAAACTCACGTAGCATAGTTTCAAAGTTATTGTAGGTTATTAACGCTAACAATAAATGTTCTACCGTAACATACTCGTGTTTAAGATCTTTAGCGTATTCGGATGCTTTAGAGATAATTGTTTCTATTTCAGGATTATGTGCTAACATTCAATGCCTTCTTTAAATTTTCTATTTCTGTTTTGTTATTAATATTTGGTATAATAATATTTAATTCTGCTATGAGATTGCCTTTAACATTACAATGTGTGTCTGTCCATAGTCCTTTATTAGGAATATTAAACTTTGTCTTACTTTGTGTTCCAGCAGGTACAGTTACATTATACGTAGATCCATCTAATCCATCAACCTGAACTTTACCACCTTTTATAGCAGTGGCTAAGTCGCATGTAACTTTAGTCATTACGTCGACTTCTGTTACTTTTACAAACTGGTGTGTATTAGCGTGTCGTATATAAACGTACAAGTCTCCTCTGGGCATAGTATCAAAGAAGTTGTCTCCTAGTCCTGGATATTTTACACGCACATTGTTTTGTATGCCAGCAGGTATTTGTATTTCTATCTCTGTGTCTTGCCCTTTGCTGGTTTGTATCCTAACTGTTTTGGACTGTGTTTCTGTTAGTTCTGTTAAAGGTACTTCAACAGTGATCTTCATGTCTCTGTTGCGTCGCTGTTGCTGTCTTGGTTGGCGTCTATTACCAAAGAAGTCAAATATATCATTAACTCCGCCTCTATCGAAAATGTCATTAAACGCTTCGTTAAAGGCATGCGGATCAAAATGCTGTCTATTACCCTGACCGCCGGCATCGTACATGGCCCGCTTGTTTGGGTTGCTAAGTGTGTCGTATGCTTCTTGAAGTCGTGTGAACTGGTCTTTGTCACCACCTCTGTCGGGATGGTGCCGCATTGCTTGTTTGCGGTATGCTTTTTTGATGTCGTCTGCTGATGCAGAGCGTTCTAGGCCCAGTATCTTATAATAGTCCATGGGCGTATTATACTACGAATAAAGCAGGTTTGTCAATTATCCTGCTTTACCGTCTCTTTTTTCCATTGTACGACCAAATGCTGTGATACCAAGTACTGCGCCCATTGCAATATGGAAAAAACCAGCACCTTGTAGAGTTAAAGGCATCCATTGTTGTGCTACTGCTCCGCCTTCGTCTGCTTGTGCTAGTGTCCATAGTACAGGTCCAACAATAAAATCAAATATACATACCGACATGTACATCCAACCCATTGCTGGTCGCCACTTGGTTTTCATCCAATCGTCTTTTTTTGCTTCTGCCATTAGTTATGTCCTGGTGCTTTTACTTCTACAAACATTTCGTGTTTGCGTTTTACTGGATTGTATTTTCGAAACTTTACTTTTTGACCTTTTAAGTTCTTGGTCTTTTGTAAAGTGTAGTGATACGTATGACTATCTCGAGTTTCGCCTTCTGGTATTAGATATACAATGTCTTTACGCTTAGTTGACGCCACTTATTTTTCTCCGTTAAATGCGGCACTTGACTTACTTGTACCAGCATATAAACCAAACCATGCCGCACCTGCACCTACTACAACTGATATAAGTGCTGATTGTTCCATGTTAGGACTTGATAATGTCATAAACCAGTTTACTGTCTTGTAAAGTAAAACAATGTAAACAGTCAAAAACAATCTTGGAAATATACGCCAGCTATCAACTGCCTTTGCTAAATCTATCCACTTTTGGTATGGATTAACTTTTTGCTCTTTGTTTACAATAGGATCAATCTCTACTTCAATATTGATCTTTTTTGTTTCTGTTCCCTCTTCAGCCATGTCTGCTCCTTATGTAATCATCGATAAGCCAGTTTTGGCCCAGTCAAATAGTTGTGCTAGAGCTGCCTTACCTTCTAAATCAACAATTTTCTTGTTGATAAAATGCTCTCTTTCTAAATCAGCGGCTAGTTCCATATATTCTTCTTCTGTAACTTCGCCTTTGCCGTACATGTTGTTTAGATCATCTAACTTTTGTGCAACTTCTTGAAGACTCATGTCTTTTGTTGACATTGCCTTACTAAGGTGCTCCTGCATTTCCATCCAATTCATAGCTCTTTATCTCCTATAGCTTCTTGTATTTTTGCGGCGTTTGAACTCAATGACTTCATTTTGAGTGTACAATAACCAGAACTAGGAGCGTCGCCGCCCTCCGTAGCGTATTTCATATATTTCTTACCTACCCCGTCTGCAATATCGTATAATGCTCCGGTCAACTCTATTACATCTTTGTTTTCATTTCTATTGAAACTGTAAAGTTTTAATTCTCTAGATGCAATCCAAATTAAATTAGCAAAACTACCAGCTTGGTCTGGATCATTGCAATAGTTTTGCGCTACTTCTGCTGTGGCACTGACTTTACCTGCCAGTAAGTATTCGTTATTGTCGAATTTTGCCATAGTAGCCGCATCATAGCCAGCACCTATTAGGGCACAACCATTAAGTAATGCAACTACAAATAAACTTGCGATTAGTCTCATGCGATTATACCTTGTTTGTAAACTGTCTTACCGTTCTCTTTCATAGCAGTAAGGATACTTCTACGCTGTGGACCGTCTGAATTGTAACTTACGTGTACCCAACCTGAGTCAGGAATACCTGGTGTGTAAAACTCTAAGATAACTTGATCGAAATCTAAGTTGTCTACAATCCACTGTGCAACATCTGCATTAGGAACACCAGGACATTCAATGTCAGCGGCTTCACCTTTACAATGCTGTGATGTTTTAGATCCACCAACTGCTTCGTTTAGTTTAGGACCTCTATAGCCACTGTTAATAACAGTAGGACCAAAGTTATCTCTAACTTTTTGTACAACATTCTCAAATAGTTTTTTAGCGGCTTCTAAATGCTCGCCTTGGGGTGTGTTGTCAATGCCCTGACGTAGTGCTGTTTGTGATTTTGTAAATTCTTGAAGTGTAAAGTTTTTTGAAAGTTTCATTTGTACTCCTGTGTGTTATATAATTCCTGCGGCGCTTTGTAGCGATTGCAACTCCTTGTCTTCTGTTTTTTCTGGCTGTATTGGCACATTAGCGGCTGCTTGCAACTGCTTCATTTCTGCCTTCTTCTTTTTATCCTTTTTACTAGGATGCATTTCTCTGTATTCTCTTGGTGTCAATGGAATCTCCCTTGCCAAGTTTTCAACTGTAAGGTCATGATAGTCTTTGCTTCTGTAGTACTTGAACTTCCAGTCTTCTTGTTTGTCTTCTGTTAGGTTCAATATGTCCCTAATCATTTGTTCAATGTGTGTAGGCAACTCTTTGTTTCTGTCTGCTTCAACAAACACTAGATACTTGCCGTCATCACGTTCACCTGAACTGATCTCTGCATCCAATAACCAATCATAACTTTTCTCTAAAAAGTTCATTAGGTCAATAGCAGGATTCTTTTCTTTACACAATAATGTAATTGTGCAGATATCCTTATCGTCTCCCATCTTACTCTTGAATGTATCAATAGTAACTTCAGGTATGACTGATCTTTTCAGATCGCCATATTCTAAACCTTCATTAAGCCTGTGCATTTGTCTCTGCTTCCTGGTCTGTCTTGAACTGATCTTCGTCAAAACCTTCTTCGTATGCTTGTTCGATATCTTCCAAGTCAATAGTTTCGTTTTCTAATTCTAGTGCGCCACGTTCAATATCACGCATTAAACTTTTAGGCATAATAATTTCAACTAACCACACAGGCATCTTAGCAAGTTTAGGTACTTTGGTACCTTCTTTAAAGTCGTCTGGTGATTCTACTTTTACTGGATACTCTAATGTGTCTTTGGCATACTTAACTTCACAGTCATATTGCAGTAAACGCTCTGCACCTCTAGGGTCTGGCATGGCCGACTTGGGCCACATAAACATAGCACTTATATAATACTTCTCAAACTTAGGACCTCTAACTAGTTCGCCCTTTTTCCAGTTCTTAAATGCATATAAGTCTAGTTCATCTAATACACGTTCATAGTCCAGCAGTGCTTCTAAACTGCTGTCGCTCATGTAGATGTCTTTTGTGTTTTCTAGTATTTCTTTAAGTGAAGTTGCCATATCATTGTATCCGTTAATGTTATTTATTAAAATTAACGTTTAAGGTATGTACGTGTCTTTAGTGGATTGTGTCCGTCTGTAGGACCATCTTCACTGTCTGGGTGCATTACAAATGCAATCATATCTTCGTCATCACAGATAAAGTTGTGCCAAGTATTACGTGGCATATAAAAAGCGTCACCTGCCTTGAGGTCAACGTTATGTCCGTTTTCTGTTTCTGTAGTACAATGTCCTTCTAGTACTAAACCAACACGGTGACTAGGGTGTACGTGTCTTGTTTGTACCATGCCTGCTGGAAAGTTTACGTAGTTTACACAGGGATCGCCACTGCGTCCAGGGTTAACTATATTTGTATTTGTAGCACCATCCATATATACCAAGTTGCCTAAGTCTCCAGGGTTAACTTGTCCTATAACTTGCTCAGTTGATCTAAATCCTGGGAGTTTAATAATAAGGGCATAGCCACTATCTAATGTGTCTATAGTATATGTTTGTGTAAGCATACAAGCGGCAGTTGCTTGCTTGACAAGAAGATGCTCGGCGTCTAGTTTACAATCACTTAGCAATACAATGTCCGTGCCTTCGGGTGTTCTGCTTACTTGAGTACCAGGCTCTATTTTGTGTATGAACATTCTCCAGCGGTCATTGACCACTATAGAACCATTAATCTTTTCCATCAGTTGCATTTAAACATATCTCCTTGTATCTCATATTTATAGGGCGAGTCCGTACTGTTTTATTAATTCAAAAACTGATTTTGGAAACTCAACAGGCCCTACTGGTAGTTCTATATTATAAATCTTTTCAACTTCGCTATTAATAAATGCTTCTTCGATAATAGTAAAATTAGGAAATGTCTTCTGTTTATTTTGAGCTATGTGTTTATATAAAATATCCTCTATATAATTAGCAGTATTTCTGTAAGGCTGTCTTTCGAGGAATTTATCGTGCAATTTCGATATATCAAAATCTGTGAACACTAATCCAAAAAAATCTTTAATGTTAACAATCTCTGTTAAAAACTTGTCTTTTTCATAAAAATAACTATAAGGCAAGTAATATACCTTCTTATTTTCCAGCGGTTTAGAATATGCGTCGAAATCCATACCAAATCCAATAGAGTTGGAAGTCATATAACGAAACTCATTTTTATAATGGTGTCTGATAATATTCTTAGAACAATTGGGATATTCTTCACTCACTCCAAAAAATGGTTGTCCAAACCTACTTATATATTCTTGCTGTATTTCAGCTGTCAGGTCGTGGAAATCAGAAGGTTGAGTTATTGCGGGCCAGTTTTCTTGTCTTTCTTTTGATTCGTCTCTGATGATATTGTATAAATCTAGTGTTACTGTTTCGTTTTTCAAATTAAAATTTTTTAATTCATTTGTGTTTAAATCTCTGATTGAAGAATGACCTTGTACTGGTTTCGAGTACATATCAAACATGTCAGTAGTTATTTTTTTAAGATCGATATTCCTATCACCCATTCTATGCATGTGTAATTGGTACAGTGCTGGGATATCTTTTTTAGTAACACTTATTCTAATTACATTATTTCCTATGAATTTAGGGAAAGGAACCGATAAAGAGTAATAATCTAATTGATCTTCGTCGAATAGTACATGTGTTGGGTTAAAGTTTGGTTGACTCCAGTGCCAACAAAACACCGGCAATTCCATAGAACGTACACGGTCATGGCTAGTTCCGATATCAGTGAATGGATCGTCTCCTGGGTATAAATTGCCTAGTATTAATTTATTAAGTAGAAACGTTAAATAGTTTCCGTGTGAACCACCTAAGAAATCGACAAATATTTTCATAGAGAAATACCTCGACTATTAATTTTCTACACCTCTCTCCTTCTTAGGGCGTAATCCTGCATGCACATGTTCATCTAACCAATATGTATCTACATACTTTACATACTTGTGGTTAGCATCTTTGTCTATAAATTTTGTTATATCTTCACTGTCCCATGCTACAGGAAAATCTAATACTTTACTTACCCACTTTAAGTAATGTCCTTTGTGTAGGAAAAATGCTTCGTGATCTAAAAAGTGGCAGTTAAAATGTGGTAACAGTTCTGTGTAATAATACTCTTGCGCAATAGGTAAAGTTTCCTCTTTGCGTACTCTACGTTGCTGTTCTAAGTTAATGTTTTGGTCTCTAACAATAATTGCTATCTCAACTTCTAATCCAAGCTCTTGCGCTCGATGTGCCATTAAATGTATTTTAGGAACTTGCTTGACTCCATCAAATACAAATGGTACACTTACGTTTGCTACCCAATAGTCGTGACCTTCGAAGTCTGACATAGTCATACTGTTGGGGTCGACCCAGTAGGGTGCAAATGTTTCTTGGTCACTAGGTATCCAGTATTCATCTATTAGTTCTTTCCAGCCACCTACGTCGGGGTGTAAACTTAGCAGTCTGCTGAATAGGTGGTTACCCGATCCTTGTGGACCTGTTATAATGAGAAGTTTTTTGGCCATAAAGGTTGTTGCATACGTTCTGGGTGCCATTGCATACAAGTATAATTATCTACTTTAAATGCTTCAACATAATTTTCCATATCTAGAGCAAGTACATCAATATTGTTACCTGACCTTACTGCTAGACTGTGATGACTGGGTACAGTATATTTTCTGTCGGACATCACTATCGTATGCTCAGTATCCATGTGGTTGTCTACAGCAATGACATCTAAGCCAATCCTGTCTGCAACCAGATGCATACCTCTACAAACTCCTAGTACTGGTGTTTTATGTTCGTCAACATACTTGAATATTTCTGCTTCTACGTGGAGCCTAGCATCGTTAGCCTCGCCGCCAGACAGAATTATTAAATCTGTACTATCTAGTGTTTGTTTTAAGTTTTGGTGTTGGGTATTTGGAATCGGGATAAGTTGATGGGACTGTAATAAATCCCACCAACTTTGTTCTAAACTATCGTAAAACCTTCCCTTGTGTTGCAATACACGTTGCGTTATCGCAATTCGCATAGATTAGTGTACGTATGCGTCCTCGATAATTTTACGTGCTTCTGGTAGCTCTTTAGTGTTCATGCAAGAAACAGCATATAAGTCCATTCTCATTTGTGAAGCGATTGCTTCTACTCTTGCTTGGACTTCTGGATCTGCACATAGTTCTAAAAGTTTCTTCTCACCAATCTTGCTGTGGAAACCTTCGTCTCTAGCAATCTTAGCGTAACGTGTGCTAATAAAACTATCTTCAATACAGTCTGCCATTTTGTCCCAGACACGTTCTGCTCTGCCTTCAGCAATAAACTGATATGCGGCTAAAGCGGCTTCGTCTTTGTCTGCCTCGTACTTGCCTAATAGGCTAGCACCTTTAGCAGTTGGCTTTGCGGCTTCTTGTGCAATGGCTTCAGACACGTCTATCTTTTCGCCTTTGATATGTTCAATAACTTCTTTAACCATTCTGAAGTGTTTAGCTTCGTCTTGTGCTTGTTTAGTGAGCAATTCTAGTTCAACTGGATCTGCGTCTGCACCTAAGTCTGCAACCTGACGGCTGATTTCGACCATGTTCATACGCTCGTTAACCATTCTTCCTACAAAGTGCTCAACTAATTGCTCTTGAGATGGCTTAGAATCGAAGTATGCTTCGACCTGCATCTCACTTGCTTTGAACAATGCTTCATTGTCTGACGCAAGTTTGTTAACAAATTGTTGTGCGTTCATTTAAATCTCCTTAAGGATTTGTATAAGATTATATACTAAACTATTTATACATTTTGGCAAAGTTCAGCCAGTAAACTTGTATTTGTGGGCAAGTAGTTTAGCCCATAACATTGTATTTCTATGCCCATGTCTCTTAGTTTTGACTGGATGGCGGCTTCAGTCAATAGTGTTAGGTGTTGCTCTGGTATGGTATAATCTTCTCTATTTTTAATAGCATTGACATACTGATCTATTGTTTGATCTACTCCTAAAAATCGCTGGAGTGGCCTCCATTGTGCTTCAAGTTCAGCAAGTATGTCTTTGTTATATATGGTTGTGCCTAAGTGATCCATTGCTTCTATAATCGTTGATTGAAACTCGTTGGTTAATTTACTAATAGGTATATTAAGAGTATTACTAAAGTTGTATTTGCGTTCGAATAACATTTTATATACAACGAAACTTAGTGTTTCCCTAATTTCCCAACGCTCTAAGTGCCAGACATTATCTTTATTATAATTTTGTAAAGTCTCTAGCGGTGTAGGTCTAGTTATTTCTGTATAAGCAATTACACGCTTGTCTAAGTCTGACCAGTTATTTTCCATATAGGCGGTAGGTAAAAACTGTACCGCAGATATTTCGTCTTTGTGCAACCAACTACTCATACCCCACAATAAACTTTTATTATCAGCGTATAAACAGATTGCTTTATTCCAATTATCGGTACTAACAAAATTAGGAGCAATTCTAGCAATATCAGCAATGCTGTCGGTATCAAAAACTAAATTACCTGCAAAACTATGCGAACTGCCGGTGCTTTTGACAAATGGGAAATCATCTTCACTACAAGGTTTGTCTAGATGTCCCGCACACCATTCAAAAAACATGCCATAACTACCGGGCTGGTATATAATTAATTTGTCAATCATACAATGTACAAAGTATATATTAGGAACGGAATAATTATTAAGAACTGTGGTACGAAATTCATTATCATCGACCACTCTCGCCAACGATATCCTACATAGGTCCATCCACTAGCACCTAACAGTTGTAGATAACTGTTGTATGGTGTCCAGCCATTTACATGAAACACCATGGCTATAATAATAGTTATCGCACTAAACCATTTTATGTACCAAACGTGATCTCGTTTCATTTTACAATAGTTACCAATATGTCTTTGTGTACTTTAGGAACTTCAACCCTGTAGCCAAACTCACGTTCTATCCAGTCGCTGGTAAAGTAATCCCAAGTAACACCTGCTTCGTGCCCGTACTCCAATATACCTTTGTTCTGCTCTTGTATATCCAAGAGCATTTTTGCACTATTTTCGTACCAGTCGTAGCAGGGATATTTTATCTGAAAGCCGCCTGCTTCATGCCACCAAGCATAACTGGTCATGTCTGGTCTGTATACCATCATAAACCATGCATCAGGAAAGTTAATCTTTATCCAACGTGCCATGTAAGCCCAGTCGTGACTTTTAACTAATTTGTGCCCGCCAGGTTCTGTCCATGCTTGGTCAATGTACTTTAACCCTTTGCTGAGATCTGCTTCGAACTCCATGCCGGTGCCAAAGTAAGCACCCTTGTGTCCTGTAAATTGGTGATGGTCGTAAGTACGTTCCGGTGTACGGTCACTGATATTGAATCCAGGTATAGTTTCAATAGTCTGTGCTATACCACTCCATCGTGATCCTGGCACACCAGTAAAGAATATATGTTCAGGTATTTGCATAAAATAAGTATACAGTAATTATCAAGGATACGCAATGAATCAAAATTTACTTAACGAATATTTTTCAACTGTGTGGAAGCCTAGTACATCAGGCTTTGGTGAAACGGGATTCAATTTAGCAAACGAAATACAAGAAGATGAATGGGTGCTTGATGTAGGTTGTGGTTATCATCCTTATAAAGACCTAGTAAAAAATATTGTAGGTATTGATCCTGCCAATGATGCCGCTGACCACAAAGTGCAAATAGAATTTTTTGATACTGACCAACGCTTTGATGTTGCATTCTGCTTAGGCAGTTTAAACTTTGGTGATCGAACTACTATAGAATATCAGATAGGTAGAGTGGTGCGTTTATTGAAGCCACATAGTCGTATCTACTGGCGTTGCAATCCAGGTAACTATGATCACGGCAATCAGATGCAATACGAGATAGAGTTCTTCCCGTGGCGTGAATTAGATCACTACATCATGGCTCCGCAATGGGGTTATAAGGCCACTACTGTAAAGCGTGACAGCGGTTACAGTAATCGAATCTTTGCAGTCTGGGAACGCTGACATAATTTATATCTAGTTGTAAATCAATAATAGCATATTATAATTTTACTCAATTGACCTAGTAAGTATTTTTGTGGATATGTAGTATTAGTCCACGGAGAATACTACAATGTCTACTAACGTACATTTTATCAAAAACCGCAAGGAGAGCAAATTGAGTAGAAAACGACGTCGCAGTAACCTTAAAGAGCAACACCAGTATGATAACACAGTAGAATTTCACAAGTATGCACCAAAACAACGTAACATTCGTTTACATCCTAAATCACTAAGACAAGAAACTTATATTGACTTACTAACAGATCCTGACAAACTGATAGTATTCGCTACAGGGCCAGCGGGTACCGGTAAAACTATGTTAGCAGTCTTAGCGGGTTTACAGGCATATAGGGAGGGACTAGTAAACAAGATTATTTTAACACGCCCGGCTGTTGGCGTAGATGATGAACAGCATGGATTTTTACCAGGCGACATAAATCAAAAAATGGAACCGTGGACGAGACCATTATTTGATGTAATGCATGAGTATTACTCACCAAGAGAAACTGCCAAAATGCTAGACGAAGGTATAATAGAGATTTCTCCACTAGCATATATGAGAGGCCGAACATTTAAGAATGCGTGGATCATTGCAGACGAAATGCAAAACGCAACACCAGGACAGATGAAGATGCTCCTAACTAGGCTCGGCGAAAGCAGTAAAATGGTAGTAACAGGCGATACACGCCAAGCGGATAGAAAGGAGGCAGATAACGGACTACTAAATTTTGAATCTTTATGTAATAGTTATGAAGAACTTAATTACGTAGGCGGTGTCAAGATGTTAGGCAAAGACATCCATAGACATCCTGCTGTTGTAGAAGTCTTACAAATCTATTCAGAAATTTGAGCATCAGATAAGAGCTGGTAGATTGCCTGCCAGTTCTTAACTCTTATAGGATCGAATTCTTCGTTTTGATTATAATCATGATCCATTAGTATCGGAGCAAGTCCTGCATTTGCTCCTGCAATGCAGTTAGCAATCTTATCTTCCACAAACATAAGACCTTGGTCTTGCCATTGCATTAAGGCTTCGTCCTTGTCTGCACCAGTATCTAAATACACAAATCCACTCCAAACTGCACCAAAGTTATCTACTAGATATTCTGATCTTCTGTCCATTGCTTCGTGTTTTTTACTCATACTACTAACAGCAATGAAAGTATAACCCAGTTCTTCGTGTATTTTTGGTAGGTATTCTTGTGCATCACGTAATGGTTCTAATTCTGCAATTGCTTCGCTGTTGTTGAACTCTCTTACGTACTCGTAGCCTAATTCTTTGTCTATACCAAACCTATCTCCAATTACGTACTCCAAGTGCCCGTTTTCGATCATTTCGAAGCCTTTTGACTCCATGAATGAGTTAAAACCATTCTCCCAATCGCATAAAACTCCGTCTACATCCGTTAATACTATCTTTTCCATTTTACTGTTTTTCCTTAAATAATTGTATGGAACTTGAATATACTGCTCAACGTATCATGAACCGTGCATTCAAGCCTGTCAATGACTTGCCTCTTTTTATTGTGCCCGACTTTTTAAGTCCTGTCCTACTTAAAAAAATTAAAAAAAATTGGCCTACTGAAAACTGGCGAGACAATGGTCGTCTTAACAGCCAACGTAGACAGTTTAGGGTCAATAAGTCTAATAATAATTTTTGGGATAAGATTCAACTTAATTTTATCGAGTCTAAAACAATAAGTTACGTAATACACAACTTATTTAATCAGTTACCTCATTACAAAGAAATATTATCTGACTTATGGGAAGATCATGAAGGATATGCGGTTGGACAACATATAGATAATCCTCGCATTGATGTTTTTTGTCAAGTATACTTTGCTGAAAGTCTCGAACAAGAAGAACATGGTGCTAAGATATGTACTAAAGAAGGTGAGGTAGTTTACGAAGTGCCTATGAAAAATAATCTATGTTGGATCGCACAAAACACTCCTAATTTATATCACAAGGTAGATCCCTATCCTCTTAAAATACCTAGACGTAGTTTAATGTTTAGGTATATGCGTTAATGTCCTAACCTCTTAGGAAAGTTCAAGTACGCTAACTTGTCGTCCCTGTCAGGGTTGTCAGGATCAGGTGTATAAACAAGTTTACTGTCGTAATCAGGATGTTGCTTGTTGATCTCGTTCGAGTTCTTGTTCGATTGTTGCGATGTATTCTTTGTAGTGTTCTTTAAAGTAGGCATATAATTCGTCCCATGTCGCATCAGGATTCATACTGTTGCGTTCTATACGTTTCTTAGTCATGTTAAGTATAACATTTTGATACCTATGATCTCTGGTTTTTAGCCCTCTACTCACTGAGACAACTTCATCAAACTGCCAGTTGTTTGGATTACTACCAAAGCCTTTTTGTGCAGTATTAACACCCTGTTTAGGCTTTTGTATGTATTGTACTAATATGTATAAGTCTTTAGCCATCGATTCTACATAACTCCGTAAATGTTGCTGATAAATTAATTTCTGGATCTGCACAACTAACATGCTGTACTAGTCCACGTCTAATAATTAAGATTGCTTCGTCTTGTGCTTCGTCTGTTGCACCCCAGAGTGCGATGTTGTCATACATCCACCTAAACACATCTTCCATTTCATCTGGACGTACATTGTCTACAAGTCGTTGTCTCGCCGCCTTTAAGTCACCTGACTTAAACAGTTTAACAACATCTAACTTAAACTCCGCACCGCCTTGCTGACTAGACTGTGTTTGTATTAGTTTGCCACTACTGCTGTTCATCTGTACCATGTTTAAACACTTACGCAAGTCTGGATAAGTTGCTTTTACATAGTTGTCTAGCACTTCTAGTTCAAACTCAATACCTTCCTCAATCATTACCTTAGCAACACGAGCAGTAAACTCTGTTTGGTCAGTCTTAGCAATATGAAAGCCTTGACATCTCGAATGTATTGCTGGAATAATTTTATGCGGATAGTTACAAGTTAGTATGAACCTTGCTGTTTGATGATTGGCTTCCATAACACCACGCATACTTGCTTGTGCTTCTGGAGTCAAGTAGTCTGCCTCATCTAGCAAGATAATTTTAAAATTACCAAAGGGCATTGTACTTGAAAAGTTTACAATCTTATCTCTAACAAGATCAATACCACGTTCTCGACTAGCATTGATTTCTAAAATGTCCATGTCATCTATTTCTAGTTCATGCATTAACATTTTAGCAAGAGTTGTTTTACCAGTACCCGGACTACCACTTAGCAATAAGTGTGGGATACTACCTTCTTTAACCCAGGATTCTACCTGCTGTCTCTGTGCTTCATCTGTAAACACATAGTCAGCGACAGTCTTGGGTCTGTATACTTCAGTCCATAATTGTTTCATGTATTATATTATACAGTAGTGGTTGAAAGATGTCTAGTCTGCAAATGCTCGAGTTTTACGTTCAGCGTGAACTGCTGTAGACATTGTTTCTGTGTCCGGCGCTTCATCGCTAACCATTAAAATAGCATCTGGGTCGGCTCTACGAATAGTAAGGTCTTCACCGTTTTGTGTAATTTTAATTCCACGGCTCCAACGACCATGTTCTACTAGTACCCATTGCCCTACTGTTACATCACTTTGCTCGGGGCCTGTAGCATAAACCTTTGCCCAGCGTGGTCTGATGCCATCTGTTTTACCATCATCACCTAATAGCACGATACCACTGTCTAGTGTTCGTGCTTCAAAACTCATGTCACGTACAACTACATTTTTACCTAATGGTTTAAGTTTTTTGCCTTCGAAGTCGAGGGCGAATTGATATCCTATTTCTCGATTGAATGGATTTTCTTGCATGTATTTCCTTTCTAGATTCGTTTGACGCCAGCTTCACCTGTATTAATACCTCCTGGTTTAACTTCAGGCTCGGTCATTTCTACTTTCTTAGCAAGGGCTGCCGCTAGACCACCACGCATCACTTGTGGTTCTTCTTTGGGTGCAACAAAACTTTCTTTAGTTGTCTTTGGTTCTTCTTTTGCCACTGTTTCAACACCACTCGATGTTGGTTTAGTATTAACTGCTTCGCTTTCTTCAGCATCAGTATATACTCTATCGTCTTGTGGTACCATGGTATGAACTTTGTAAGTTTCGTCTATTACTTCTTTACGTGTCTTTACAATCTTACCACCAAATCCTAACTCATCGCCCCTAGCATTTACTTTCATATTACCAACTGCGATTGTTTCTTCATTTGCAAGTCGCAGACTTTCCATGTCTATTGTCTGTCCCCTTGCTGTTCTATGTACTCTTTTTGGCATTTTTGAAACTCCTTAATATACGTATATTTTGTATTTACCGTAGGAATTCACGGTAATCTAAATTATGTTTGATGCTGTCTACTTTGTGTATGCCGATCAAATATAAAACATAACTGGCAACACTTGATCCTCTGCCTACTCCCCATACAACATTATTTTTACGCATAACGTCTACTAGATATACGAGATAACGTAACATGGGTATCATCTCTAATTCTCTAAATGCTTTATACTCTTCGATTACTCTGTCTATTGCTTGTTGTGGTTTATCTACAAGTTTTTGACTTAGGAAATCCATTACATCTAGTTCTTCATATTCCTTAGGAATAAAGTATTCTGCTTGGTGTGCGGCATCAAACTGTTCTTGTGTAAGCCATTGTGTAGTATCTAATCTAGGTTGCTGTAGTTGTGGCAGTTTCAAGTGTAACTGCTTTACTGCATTGTTGTACTCTTGCGGATCGCTTATTTCAAAGTCACTAACATCCAAGTTGGGATCACGATATAACATCGTAACCAAATCATCTGCTTCTAAAAACATTTGACCAAACTGGTTAGTTACCACTCTTCTTTCCGCCTTTTACCACTTTTCCTTTAAATCTATGAAACTCTATGACTTCTGCATCTTCTTCCTTGGGACTTGTCCAACCTAAGTATATGTCGTCCCATGTAGGAACGTCTAACCCACGTACTTTTTTGTAATCACCTATAAAGATATCTGATCTCATGTACCAAGGTTTCTTATTCTTTGTTTTGATCCAGGGTGCTTTACTGTACGCTGTGTAGTCGTGTTCCGCTTCTGCATAAAACTCAATCTCTCTGCCTTGCCAACTGCTAAGACTAAGTTGATCTATTTGCGCCTTGCCTTCTAATATTGCTTGTGCTTTTAAGAACAAGTAGTCTACTATTATACTATCATAAGGCTCTTCATGCAACTGACTATATGTGTTGTTTAACCCTTCGCTAAATTGTGGTAGTAGTGGGTTATCATACTTGATAAAGATTGTGCCTTCAAACATACTGTCAGTTAGGAACTTGACTCTATCGTATGCTACTTTTTGTTCATATTGATCAGGAGATATAAGTGATACTGTAAAACTTAAATCGTACTTGTTTGCCATAATACGATTGTCGATTACCACAGTTGCACTGAACTCCTTTGAGACTCTAATGCTTGCTTCCATAAATTATTTTATATCGATTATATTTTTGAAATCTTTTTTGTTGTTATCCATTAACTTTTCAAGTTCTTTACGTTGTCTAGTACGTAATTCTTCTTGAATTTGTCCGTTAACTAATTGCATTTGCTGGATAAGCGCAGAGTTAGCACCCATTCTGTATGCACCTGCTAGTTTACGAGCAATGTCCTGAGCCCGTTCGTTGAGCTGTTGGTCATTAAGTTCGGATAAGTTTTCTAGTAAAGGATGGAACATAATAGTATTTATAAGTCGCCTTCTTTACGGTTCTCAGAATAATGCGCATCAAAAGTACCACCCGGATACCTAGACTCCAACTTTGTAACGTTCTCTGCAATCACTTCGTTAGGATCTAATCCTAACGCTCTGCAGGCATTTATCCAGTACCACATGATATCTCCAAGTTCACGCTTCATATGGAATACTGCATCCTCATCACAAGGTTTATTTTGGAATACGATCTTTTTGGGTATTTCGGCAAACTCTCCGGTCTCTGCGGATAGTCCAATAGCGGCAGTTAGCAGTAATGCTAGATTGACTTGTAAATTAGTTTCGGTGTGTACATCAACCATTCTATTGTACATCTGCATAACAGAATCACTGGCATCGCTAGTAACACCTGCTACAAATTCTTTGTATTTGTTTAAGTCTATCATATTGTCTCCTTATGCTGTATTATAACTAGGATAGAACATGAAGTCAAACAAAAAGGCTAGTAAACTAGCCCTTTTGTCCGTTTATTTTAACTTGGATTAGTATGCGCTGATTGCCGCTCTTGCCCAAATTACTGTGGAGCCATCATAAGTGCCTGTACATACATAAACATAAGAACCATCAACTGCGATCATACCTGCAACATCACCAGCCTGACCAGTATTGGCAGGTGTGTCAGTATTAAGTCTTAGTCTATCAGCATGTATTCTTGTTAAGTTTCTTGTTAAATCGCTAACTGCGATTGCTGAGCCATTGTCTTCTGTTGTAAATTCAAATATGTAAGTGCCTGTTTCATCAAAAGTAATAACTCTAGAGCTAATACCTGCGATGTTTTCATAGCCAATGCTTACCTCACTCGGTAGTGTTACTGTATGAGCCGTGTTGCTGATTGTAACCTCTACTCTGATTCTTCCCAACTGTCCAGCTGGGGGGAAATTACTAAACGCAAATACAAGCGAACCAGTCGCTGTAACTGTTTGGTAATGTCCTTCAGTATGGCTGAAAGTCACTGTTCCTGATGTTGAGCCTTTGTCGAGCCTTGCTTCTGAAAAGTCCTGAATTTTAGCCGCTTTAATTAGGGCGTCGTTCATGTCATTATCAAGTGTAGCACCTGATAGTGCGGACTTTAGAATAACTTTGCTTTGCAAATCCTCAATCTCGGACTTAGCATAGGTAAAGTTATTCTTACTGTTTGTGAAATTATCTCTAAAACCCTGACTGTCGTTATCTTGTCCCGCTACTGGGTACAAGCCGTCAATGGTATTTGGATTAATATTACTGGCCATTTATTGTTCCTTAATCGTCGTCTGTTTGCTGATATTGTATCAGTTTGTATTCTACATCTGGTTCCCTGCCAAATATGTCTCTTCTCGGGAATCTTAAGTATTTATCGTTTTGATCTGGTTCTTCGTAAACGTCTTTGTATTTAACGAACTTAGTACCTTGACCATCGAAAATAGTTTCTGATGTGATTTCGCTGGTAGCATCAAACGTAGTTTCTTCTGCTGAACTAAAGATGCCTAAATCTTTGTCGTAGTTCTTACTAAGATTTAAATCATGTATGTATCTGTCAACTTCCCAGTCAATATCTTTGAAATCAAAGTTACCTAACGCTATATGTCTGTTTAACAAGAAACTGATCTGTTTGCCGTTTCCAGGTGTTACATAAGCTAATATAGCATAGTGTTGATAATTCAAAACACTATTGTCTTCTTGCTTACTGATCATCCAGTCTGGTAAAGTGTTTACGTTAGACTGGCCAACTCCAGTAATCATAGCCTGTTGCATATTGGGTATACTGTTTGGATATACTTTATATTCTAAACTATCGTTGGCACTCCACAATCCCGAAGACACATCAATATATCCTTTATCGACACTTAGGTTATTTTTATTACCAGTGTTTAGTGTTACGGTACTACTGACAGAAACACCATTCGAATTTGCTTGGTCATCTTCTACTTTAACATAAACGATCTCGTAACGTACTGTGTCATCAGCGTTTAATGCTCTCGCATACCCAACGCCACCAAATCTAAGTTGCTTACGATAATGATTTTTACTCA
>Ga0255780_10000943_pt1 | contig 27386 bp, 16 predicted proteins | sample 071ome_32_FD_179978 | JGI IMG/M metagenome (GOLD analysis project Ga0255780, IMG submission 179978) | Coastal salt marsh microbial communities from the Groves Creek Marsh, Skidaway Island, Georgia - 071405AT metaG (version 2) | ecosystem: Environmental > Aquatic > Marine > Intertidal zone >... | reverse complement strand
ACGCGGGAGCGACGACGACGACGACGTCCGAGCGGGACGAAATCGGAACGAGGAGACGCGACGACGGCGGGAAGAAGGAAAAGAAGGAGAAGAAGGAAAAGAAGGAGAAGAAGGAGAAGAAGGAGAAGAAATCCCCGGGGTGGAACTTGGCGTCGGCGTCGGGGAAGAAGCGCCAGAGGGAGGGTTGACACGAAAGTAGAGAAATGTATTCTATCGATGACAGGAGGTTTGTCCAAACGATCGAACGCCCTCACACGTCGACGCCTCGCGCGTGTTCGGGTTCGTCGAACGCGCGACGCGATGCCGATCGTCGTCGTCTCCGCCGTCTCCGACGCGACGCGCACCGCGACGCCCGCGAACGGACGCGCCGAGCGTCGAGCCGAGGCTCAAAAAATCATCATCCTTCGTCGGCAGAGCGAACGAATCCAACGCGCACGCGGCGCCGCGTGCGCCGCGGCGGTGTCGATCGCGCTGACGACTTGGACGGCGATCCCGGCGATGGCCTCGCCCGGGTCCAAGCCGGCGCCGCTCGTCTCAACCGAAGAGGGATGCACGGTCAAGGCGCTGGATTCCTTCGCGGACGTTCGAGCCAAGTTTTCGCTCGAGGTGTCCACCGGCGCGCTCCCGGAAGCGGTGTTGACGCTGGGAGGGTGCGATTACTCCGGGAAAAACCTTCGCGGGAAGATTTTGTCCGGGGTGAACGCGGACGGGACGAACTTTGAGGGGGCGGACCTGTCGGAGACGGAAATGTCGAGGACGAGCGCGAGGAACTCGAACCTTCGAGGGGTCAACTTTGCGAGCGCGAACGCGTACGAGGCGAGGTTCGACGGAAGCGATTTGAGAGGGGCGAATTTCGATGGGGCGTTGTTGAGCAACGCGACGTTTGGGAAGGGTGAAGATGGGAAGTGGGCGAACGTGGATGGTGTCAACTTTGACGGGGCGTTGGTGAGCAGCAGCGACGCTCGGAAGTTGTGTCAAAATCCGACGCTCGACGTCGAGGGCGAAATCGCAATCGGGGGGTGCTGAGATTGGTGGAGCAACGGTTTTAAATTGAAAGTCTAGTACCGGTACGTATAAACATGCGCCTGCGATGTGCGGCGATGTGTGTTGTAATAGTGATAACTTTGGTCGTCGTGACATCTAAAATAACTGGTTTGGTTTGGTTTGTGGGAAATCGTCGTCTGGCGGGCGGGCGGGCGTCTTCGGAATTTACATGACGTTCTTGACGACAAAGTTGAGTTCCGGACGTTGCTCGACAGCCGTCTTGGCGGCTTCGGCAGAGGCGACCGCGACGGAGGTGGCATCCTTTCCGCGCACAGCCTCGAGCGCGTCGGCGAAATCCTTAAAGTCCTTTTGGGTGGTGCCCAAAATTTGTTCGCGGCGCTCTTGGCGTTCCTCATCCGACACCTTGAGGAGGTGACGCATCAAAGCCGTGTAACCCTTGGCGTCTGGAAGCTGGTACGAATCAATGTCGCCGATGGTACCGATGATGCTCTTCGAGAGCTCTTCCTTGCCAATCTCCAAGTTTCTCAAAAACTCGACAGTGCCGTCGTAGTTGTCAAGCGTCTTCAACAAGTTTGGATCGCGATAGGACAAGTAAGTGAACATGCCGCTGTGCGAATCAAAGTCGCTAAAGCCACCGTATGCGCCACCAGAAACGCGCACGCGATCCCAGAGCCAGGTGGTGCCCAACAACTTGTTGATGACGTAAGAGCTACCGTGAAGCTCGTAGCCCGCCTTGTACAAGTTGGCCGCCTTGCCGACGTAGTTGACTTGCGTCGGCACGGTGAGAATTTCGTTTTGCTTCGCGTTGATGCCTGTCCATTGCTCAGACTTGCCCGCACCGGTGGCCGGGAGCGAGTTGAGGAAGGCTTCCACGGAAGGCATGGAGAGATCCAAAGTCTTGGCGTCAGCCGTCAAGTTGGTGATGCTACCGGCGCGGTTGTTGAGGCACGCCGAGATGGTGTGGAGATCGTTGAGCACGCCTTCCCAGTCCGAATCCACGCGCTTGGTGAGTTCACGGAGGTAGTCAAGCTGCGCCAAGCCACCCATTTGTTCGCTCACCCAGCCCGAGGTGGAGTCTTGCGCGTCGAGGCGACCCGCGGCGATGCTGTGACCCGAGCCTTGGACGCGCGACTCCATACCCGCGCGCGTCTCGAGGACGAGCTGCTTGAAAATGTTCCTGTCGTCAAACTTGGCTTCAAGCATGAGCTCAGACATCAGTTCGTGGAGGATGCCAACCTTGTCACTCGTAGCCTTACCGCGGACCACCATGTAGGCTTGCATCTCATCCGTACCGCGCATGCCAGATGTGAACGGAGACACCGAGATGCCTCCGGTTTGGGCGCTGATGAGCTGATCAAACTCGACAAAGGACTTCGTCTTGGTACCCATGCGGCCGAGGGCTCGAGTCCAGAGCGGAACGAGCGGCAGCAAGTGCGCTGGGATGGTCTTCAAGTCGAGCAAATGCTCGGCGTAGAGAATGTCATTGGTGAACAAGTCGTGGGTGAGGAGCTTGGTTTCGCCGACAGAGGACATGTCAGACGGAATTGACTTGGCCTCCTTCGGAATATCGCTCAACGCGAGCGTCGGGACGCAGGCGAGCGCCTCCGGGGAGTCCGGAGTCTCTTGAAGCTCCTTGAGTTCCTTGGTCGCCTTCACCATGGCTTCGAGGTCTTCCGGAGACATGCTGGCACGCTTGGCGTCCAACTTGCCTTGTTCCTCCGCCGCTTCATTGGCGGCGAGAGAAGAATCCGGGTTGAGTTCAACAGTGACTTGGTGCGTGTTCTCGATGAGGAGTTGACGCATGAGCGGGCGGAACACGTCTTCAGACGCGATTCGAGCCTTGAGCTTGGCGAGCGGTTCCTCGAAACGAAGCGGCTCGAAAGGATCACCCTCGTAAAGCCAGGTGCTCATCGAGCGGAACATGAGGGACAAACCGCGCGGGAAGCGGCCGGTGTTGTTCTCTCGAAGGCTGAACTCGATCGAGTTGATGCTCGCATCGATGGCTTCTTGAGTGAAGCCCTCTTCGGCGATCTTCGCGATGGTGTCGTGAATCAGCTTTTCAACCTTTGGAATGTCCTCTTGGGCGACGCCGCGAAGACCGAGTGCGTACGTCGGCTGACGGAGCTCATCCTCCAAGCCATAGCCGACGATGGCTTCACCGAGGCCAGACTCTTCGAGCGCCAGGCGGAGCGGCGCAGAGGCGGAGCCCATCAAGAGATTGTCCAAGAAGCCAACCGCGAGGCCGGTTTCTGGATCGAAAGGCTCTTCGCTGAGAAGCCAGTTAACTTGGACAAAGGACTTTTGCGCATCCTCGCCTTCACCCGTCGAGTACGTCTTGACGACGCGCTTCGGCGCGGTGAAGAACTTTTGGGTGCCGATGGAGCTGTCCACTTCACGACGATCGAATTCGTCGAGGAAGGAAGCCAAGAGCTTGAGTCGATCCTCGACGTTGTCGTCTCCATAAAACCACATGCGAGAGTTGCTCGGGTGGTAATACTTGCCGTGGAAATCCTTAAACTCTGCAAAAGTGAGTTCCGGAATCACGCGCGGGTCTCCACCGGAATCGACGCCGTAAGTGTTATCCGGGAAGAGCGCTTGTTGGCACTCGCGCGCCAAGACGGAATCCGGGGACGAGTATACCCCCTTCATCTCGTTAAAGACGACCCCCTTGAATGTCATCGGACCGTCGACGGCGTCGAGTTCGTAGTGCCAACCCTCTTGCTCAAACGTCTTTTCGTTGTTGATGCACCGAGGGTGGAACACCGCGTCGAGGTAGACGTCAACCAAATTTCTAAAGTCTTGCAAGTTGCACGACGCCACCGGGTACGCCGTCTTATCCGGCCAAGTCATGGCGTTGAGAAACGTGTTGAGAGACCCCTTGATGAGCTCCACAAAGGGCTCCTTGATGGGATACTTTCGCGACCCGCAGAGCACAGAGTGCTCCAAAATGTGCGGAATCCCCGTAGAGTTGGACGGCGGCGTTCTAAACGTCACGCCAAAGGTTTTATTCTCGTCTTCATTGCTCAGAGACATGACCTCTGCGCCCGTCTTGACGTGTCGAAACAAAAACGCCTTGGCGTCGTACTCGGCAATGTAATCCTCTCTCACGAGCTCAAACCCGTGCAAGTTGGCTGGCGCCGTCATCTTCGCAAACTCACTCGCCGCTTTCGCCGGTTCCGAAACCGCCGAAACCGTCGTCATCGCCCCGCGTCTCGGCGCAACGGCTCGACGCGCGTCGTTTTTCGCAGTCGTCGTCGCCTTTGTTCCTCGAACCCCCCGCGTCGCCGCCACCGTCGGCGTCGAACGTCCCGTCACCGCCGTCATCGTCGTCATCGCTCGCATCGCCATGTCTGTCGTCGTCGTCTTGATCGTCGGCGTCGGCGTTCCCTTTACCGCGCCTCGCAGATGCGTAAGTGCGATTGATGGATTAGCACCAAAACTCGCGTCCGTGAATCGTCTAAACCCGAACGCCCTAGCCACGCGCGCCGCGATCGCTGCCGTTCCCCGTCGTCGTCTTCCGATGTGCGATGCAATCGTCGTCGTCGTCGTCTTGATCGTCTCGATCGTCGTCGGCGGCGTCGTTCAGTGGCGAGAGGTGCGTCGTGTCACGGACACGTCACGCGTCAATCGGGGTGGTCCGAATTCTATCACACTGTTTGCCCATATATGTTATGACCAGCGCTTTGGCTCGGGATAGGGCAAAGATTCGCGATGATTCGTGAAGCGTGCGGCACACGACGACGCCGACGGGACGGACGATCCATCTTTCGCGCGACGTGAAACGAAAGAGAAGCGATCTATTCGGAACCTCCGACGCGCATTCGTGTTCGTGACGACGACGGCGACGCGCGCTCGTAAAGTGAAAAGTGAAAAAAGAAGGTTTGAGAGAATAAGATGATGATGATGATGTCTTCGATGTCTTTGTTGAGAACGACGAAGGTCAAGGCGACGAACGGCGCGAAGGGTGGGAACAACCGAAGCGCGCGAAAGGCGGTGATGCGACCGATGCACCATGGCGGGATGGCGTCGAGAACGAAGACGGTGACGCGAATGTTACCGCCGGGTGGAGGCATGCCCGGGGGTATTCCGCCGGGTATGGACCCGAAAAAGTTTGCCGAGATGCAAAAGGCGTACGCAGAGGCTATGAAGGACCCGGAGACGGCGAAAAAGGTTAAGGAGCAGATGGCGCAGATGCAGGGGATGATGCAGAATCCGATGGTGCAGCAGCAAATGCAAGCGATGAATAACATGGTGGCCAACCCGGATATGCAGCGACGCATCGCGGGGTTGAAGGATGACCCGGCGTTTGCTGACTTTTTTGATGATTTGAAGAAGAATGGACCGGGGGCGATGATGAAGTGGGCGAACGATAGAGAGTTCCTCGCGCGATTGAACGATGCGCTCGGTGGCGAGGAAGCGATCAGAGCGGCTGCCGGTGGTGTCGCGCCTCCGGAAGCGGCGGCGGCTCCTGCGGTGGCTGCGGCTCCGGAAGTTGAGACGTTACACGATGCGGCGCGATACGGGGACGTTGAAGCGGTGGAGGATTTCATCGCTATCGGCAAGGATATCAACGCGCGCGATTCTTCGTCCCGCACGCCGATCCACTACGCGATTGCGTTTGGCAAGGGTGACGCGGGCGAAGAAATTTTCAACATGCTTCTCGAGGCGGGCGCCGATTTGACAGCGGTTGACGAAAAGAAGAACACTCCCTTGCACTACGCGTGCGGCTACGGTAAGCCTTTCGCCGTCAAGGCGCTCTTAGCGAAGGGTTGCGCGACGACGACTACCAACGGCACTGGTAAGACGCCGCTCGACCTCGTCAAACTTGAATCGAAGAACCCCATCAACGCGGACGAGGAGTTGCTCGCCTCTCTCGCAGCCTGAGCACTCGATACGATTCTAAAATATTGTTATTAAAATCTATTGAAAGGTTGTTTCCTATTTCAACTGTTTGCGTCTTATTTTTTGTGTTCTTGTCATTATTTCTCGTTCACTGAACACACTAGCTTTACATATCTCGTCCCGGAAGTTTGGAATAGTCTTCGGCGTATGAGTCGGCGATGAAGCGCTTAAAGATAACCTCCGCACCAACCGTGAGCAGACGTGTGAGGGCGAACCATCCTGTCTTTTGCGTGGTGAGAACGTATTCGTTACCCGGGGGGGCGTTCGCACCGTCGCCTTGGGTGTCTTCCCCATCGCCGATAATCTGCATGTGGTACGAGTACATGCCCATCACGAGCGACGTGACGAGACGAGCGCTGATGAGACACGGCAGTATGCGCATTTCCAACGGCGTGAGCGGATAGACGCTCTGGATACCCGCCAACATGACAGACATATCGCGGACGGGATACTTTTTCTCCAGACAGCAGTAAGCCATGGCGATGGCGATTTCGTTGACTCGCCACGACACGACGACGTCACCAAAATCAATAACGCCAAACTCGGCGTCTTGAGGCGACACGACCGGATCCACCGATTCCAAAGCTATGATGTTCTGTTCATTCAGATCGTTGTGCAAGACACCGACGCGCAACATTTCACTCACGGGTTGTACTAGGTGTTTAAAGGCGTTAAAGACGGTGTTGCACATCATGATGCGCGTTTCATCCTTGAACAAACCTCGCATGATGAGGTCTGTCATAAAGTGTTGCACATCCATGAAAAAACGCAGATCCCAAAGCCTGGAACGGCTCGCCAGCACTTGCCAGCACAGCGCGTGCTGCTCGATGTACGATGCCGATGCGGCGTCCACGTCACCAGCTCTCGCCTTTTGGATCTCAAGTTGGTGCGGCAACGGCCACTTGGATAACGCCTCGCAAATTCGTCCAACAAAGACGCCGCTCCTGTACACAAACTCTTCGGGGTGCGGCATGGGGACTTGAACGAGCAATTTACCTCTGACAAAGGTGAGTACTCGCATGGTGTGCGCGACTTGGTTTCTGGCAAGAAAGGTGACTCGCATGCAGTACTCAAGCTTGGCACCCTTTGTACCCGCCGGAACGAGTTGCACCGTCCCGTTCGGTCCGGGAGTGGTATACATGGCGAGCTTCGATCGAACGACTCGGGAGCAAACGATGCCTTGATCTTGAAGAAACATCATCACGCGCTCTTGAGCCGCGAGCACACTGCGACTCACGCCCGAGCTATCCTTGCCATTGTGCACCTTGACGACGTACTCTATCTCCGCGGGCCTCCCCGTCTTTGGATCCGTCGTTCTCGCCTTGAAGTACCAATTCTTATCGTCATAAGACGCCAACTCTCTCATCGAATCGCGTCGAATCTCTCCTAAGTCGTAGTGCTCCACGAGCAGACGATAAATATCATCCGCGTCCACCTTTGGTCGCCGAATCTTCCGCTCCGTCTCGTCCAACAACGTCACCGGCACGTTTGTCACAGAACTCGTCCCCAATCCTTTCGGCAACTGAAACGGCACCGGCGTCGTTTTCCTCTTCTTCGCACCTCCATCCTTATCGTCGTTCTCTTCAGACGACGGCACGAGTCGCACCGTCCCGTTGATCCCCAAGCCCCCGACGTCCCGCGCGTCCCCGTTTCCCGCCTCCATGTGTTTCCTCAGCGTCAACTCCATCGGGTTCTCCTCGCGACCACCACCACCACCACCGTATCGCCCGTCCACACCGACCGTTCCCCGCTGTTTCCCCGCCGCCGCGGTCGCCGTTCCCGCCATGCCGTCAGAGTGACACAAAGAAGAGCTCTTTTCAGTCCAATCCAATCCACTTAATTTCAATTTTCACCCACGACGACGACGACGACGACGACGACGACGACGACTAAACGAAACGAAACGAAACGAAACGATCCCGTCGCGCTCGTTCACTGCACGCGGATCTCGCGTCCGTCGGCGCGTCGTCCGTCGGCCTGTGGTTCCACGCTCTCAACTTTCGTCGCGCGTCGCGCATCACCCAGAACCGATGACGACGACGACGACGAAGACGACGACGACGAGTCATGTTTTGAGTTAAATACCACGTGTCCGAATAAATACACACGGAACGTCGATCGGGCGCGTGTTCGCATCCAACCCGCATAGAAACGCGTGATGATCACCAGTATCGATAGCGCCATGGCGTTGATTCATAAAGGGTATCTAGTGTATAGAAACTCGGACTTACGGTACGTGATCTATCCAATTTTATAGTGTGTGGTATGAAGAAGAAGTATACACCCGATGACGGGTGGATCCGCGGATGGTCGACGCGCGCGAGTCGGCGACGCGACGCGCGAGCGGAACGGCGCGCGCGGAGTCCGCGGAACGGAGCGCGCGGCGGGGTATTCTTCGTCGTCATTCGCGAGTCGGCGAGATAGACGGGTCGAGACGCGCGTCGACGCGGCGGTAATCTTCAGTCGCGCGCGCGTTCGCTGAGTCAGTGTGGCGCGTGCCGCTGGTCGAGGGCGAGCGAATCGAATCGAACGTCGATCGAGCGTCGCGACGACGATGGCGACGATGGCGACGATGCGTCGAGCGGCGGTGACGACGACGACGGCGGCGGCGACGACGTCGCGCGGAGGACGGAAGGGTGACGTCGCGCGGAGGACGGTTCGAGGAGGACGACGGGGCGTCGTCGTCCTCGGCGGACGAGCGGGACGGGACGCGGGCGGCGACGACGACGACGACGATCGCGCGCGCGGATCGAGACGAGGAGGACGAGGACGGCGGGTGATGGTGAGAGCGTCGATGGCGACGAGCGCGGCGGTGTTCGGGGCTTTCGTGGACGCGTCGCACGAGACGCAGTACGCCGGGGCGAAGAAGAAAAAGAAGGACGAGGGAAAGGGAAAGGCGAAAGGGAAAGGGAAGAAGAAGAAGAAGAAGAATTGCGGTTCGAGCAGTTCGAGTAGTAGTAGCAGCAGCAGCAGCAGCAGTTCGTCTTCGTCGTCTTCGTCGTCGTCGTCGTCGTCGTCGTCTTCAGAGGACGAAGGTGGACGAAGCCGTCGGATGAAACTCGCGAGGGCGAACAATATGAACGCTTTGCACGACGCCTTGGCGGGCGTCGTCGGCGGTAAAGGTGGTGGGGGAAGCAAGAAGAACAAGGGTGGTAAAACTAAAACGACGACAAAGATGAAGGATAAAACTTCGTCGTCGTCGTCAAAGAAGAAGAAGAAGGGGAAAGGGAAGAAGAGCGACGTCTTGGCGGCGTTGAAGAACAAGCTCGGCAGGGTTGTTTCGCAAAAGCAACAAGAAGAGGCGCTGCGAGCGAACGCGATGGGTGCCGGTTTGGACGTGATTGACGTCGAAACGACGGCATCGGGTCAACAAGCGAGCGCGTCGTCATCTGTGGCGCTCAAGACGATTGGGTCGTGCCCGCTCGTCGCCCCCGTCGTCCTCGGAGACGCCACTCGAGAAGTGCCCATCGCCATGGTGGAAATTTGCACCGGTAAGGATTGCGCCAAGCGCGGCGCGCGGGACATTGTCGACGCTTTACAAGGCGAACTTCCCAGAGGTTGGGCGTGTAAAGGAAGCGGTAAGTGTATCTCGAGCTGTAAACGCGGCGTTAACGCGCGTTTACACACCGCTATTGGATCTGAAAAGTTTTCCTACCTCGACGAGGCGTCGGCTCGCGCGCTCTTCGTACCCATGGCTCTGGCCACGAACGAGCTCAACGCATCCTTTGACGAAGACTTCGAGCCCGCGAGCCCGCGTGGAAGACGCAAATCTGCCATTTTGCTCCAAGCTGAAGAGATTTCAAAACGAGTAGAGACCGACTTTGAGACGAGCGTCCCCCCGGGCTTCATGCCAAAGTTGACTTGAGTCATCGATCGATCGCATCACATTGTAACAAGGAACGCACGACGAGTAGAATGAATTCTTTGTTTTCTTTGACAATACACGGCGCGCGCGCGGCTACCAAGAATTTCTACACGAGCACCACGTTGACGCGATCCTTATCCCCGAAGGCGTACTTCCAAGACCACGACGGGGAGGTGATGTCGTCCCATCGCTCCGCGACGCCGCCGGCGCCGTCTGGACGAAGAGTCAACCTCTTTCCGTCGGGCACGACGTAACGGACATCGCCCGAGAGCGTCACGTCCTCGGCGTCGAGCTCACCGCTACCTTCGAGAAGAATCGAGCATCGTTCGTTACGCGTGATGAAGTTGCTCCAGTACACGTTTGACGACTCGTTCCAATCGATGCCATCGTTCTCGACGCTGACGTTGACCAAGCGGCATCGGCCGCTCTTCTCGTCGTCAAACGAAACCGCACCGTCTTTGCACGGACCCATCGGTTGCGTCGCCTCGACGAAGAGGGATCCGTCGACGACGACGTTCCGCCATTGCATCTCGGCGATTTCCAAACGAACTTCGGAGCCAACCTTGATTTCGCCGCCTTGAATCTTTTGCTCAACCACGTCCCACAGTGGACCGATGCTCGGATGTGCGCTGTAGATGAATTGCGGTCCCTTTTCCAAGTACGCCGACACCGGATAATCGTCTGGAGAGGGATGCGCGACGTCACAACGCGTCAACAAATCACTCGCGTTGCGGAGCAAATCCAAGAACGACCCATCCGGGGTTTGCGCCAGGTTCGTAGACTCTGGCGGACGCTTCTTCTTTGCGCTGCTCGTAATGCGCCGGCGGAGCGTGTAGAGAACAAAGGTTGGGAGATCTTCCCAGTCTTCGGCACCGAGACGAGTCTTAGAGTGTCTCATCAGCGCGTCGGCGATGTTTTGCATCGAACACTCGAGTCTTCCACCCTTGGTGCCGTCGTCGCGCACCGGTTTGGTTAGGTTGACCAACATGCCCGGAAACGCCGCACGCGCCGAGACGCCGAGCGCCTTTCGGATTTGCTTCAAGCCGATATATAACACATTCGTGTTCGCCGGGTAAGCGCTCTCAGTGCTACCCGCTTCCGACGCCTTATCTTTAATTCCAAGGCGCGCAAACTCGGTGTATTCAACGTTGGAAACACCGTACGTAAACTCATCCGTGATGGTGTTTTGCTTTTCAAGGAGCACGTTGACGCCCTCGGAAGCGCCGATGTGGCGTTCGCAGCTCGCGAAACCGAGAGATTTTTCACCCTTGGCACCCACGCCGGAGAGGGACAAGAGGGTCGTGTCCGTACCCGCCATTGGATTGGTGATTTGTCTCACCACACCGCCGATGCGACCTTGAGACTCGAGCCAGTCAAACACACCCTCGTCAAGCATCAACTTCCAAATCGCGCCGTGTCCACCCGGCTTGAGCGCAATCTTTGCCAAATCCTTCGCGACCCATTTACCGCAATCGAGAGAAAAAACGGGCACGAGCGGTTGCTCAAACAAGCGATAACCAGTTTCGCCGCGCCCGAACCAATTGTTTTCCCTAAGCAAAGTGGAGATGCGTCCGTGATTGCCCTTTGCCGCGCTTGTCATCACCGCCACAGGCGTTTTGTGTTGCTCCCCCGTGAGCTTGTAATACAGCCACTCCCGAGCCGTGAGATCACGAACGAGACCTTCAATCAAGGGGCGACCATTGTAGGGAAGAAGCGCAGCCGGTAAACTCTCGCCCGTCTCTGCGTCGACGAGGCCGAGTCGATCACCGGCGCCGCCGAGAGGATAAATCTCAGCCATGCGGGGAAGCTCCTCGAGGCCCCAACGAGATGCCGTCGCCGCAAACTCTCCTTGGTTCGCGCGCAAGTCCACCCCGGGGGGGACGTGCATCGTCACCTCACCCGGAACGCCAGAGCAATCGAGACCGTCGCACTCGGAGCCGCTGTGCGTCTGCGCCGGTTCACCCGTGAGAGATTCGAGACAGAGCTCCAAGGCTACGCACTGATAACCGACGACGCCTCCGAGCATGTCGTAAAACGTCTCCACCTTTCTCAAGCACGCGAGCAAGGCGTCGACGTTCTCGGCACACTCCGCTTCTGTAAGCTTGGACGCTGATCCAGTGCTCGGGGATTCAAACACGTGCTCTTGTCCGCAAGCCACGCACGCGAGCACCAAGTACCTATCGCGCGCCGGCATGTCCGCCACCATTCGACACACGACGCCTCCTCGACTCATCCACGCGCGCACGCGCGCGTTCGCCTCCATGAGCGCCACCTTGACTTCAAACACATCACCGTCCTCGCTTCGATGTTCCGCAACCGCCTCCAAAACCGTATCCCTCGCCAACCGAGTGAACTCCAACGCGTCTCGAATCCCGTCAACCGTCGCCCGAAACTCGTCATCCGGCGTCGACGAGCTCAACCCTGGATCCGCCTGCACCGCGTAACACCTCCCACTGCCACCACGGGTCAACTTTCTATCACCCTTACGCGCCCACAGCGCCCCCATCGGGCTCCCACACGTCGACGAAGAAGTCAACGAGGAAGAGGAGGACGAGACTGAAGGCGCCCGCGTCAATCCATTCCGCGACCGTCTCCGTCTACCCCGCGTCGCCCATCGCGTCGACGTCGCCGCCGTCGTCGTCGTTCTACACACCGCCGCCGCCTGCGTCATCCTCGCTCGTCTCCCGCGTCTTCTCCTCGGCGTTCCGGTCGACAATCAACGAAATCAAATCGATAAAGTGCGCGTCGTCACGTGGATGACGTTGATTATAATCCACACGACCGTCGCGCGTCTCGTCGGTCGATGGATCGACCCTCTCTGCGTCACCGACCGACGGCGACGACGACGAACGTGAATCGCGGACGAACCGTCTCCCGCGTCGCCGTCTGCGGCGTCCGTCGTCGTTTCGGGCGCGAACGCACAAAGTCCAAAAATCAAATCCTTTCGAAAGAAATCTTCCTTTTGGGATAAACGACGAGTGTTTACTCAAGAATTGAGATAGGGGTGTTTTATTTTTTCATTAGTGGCGTCCCGATCTATGTGTTTTTGAGTTTACATACCGTTGACTTGAGTTTAATATTGGTTTCGAGACGTTGGCGGACGACACTCGTCGAACGACACTCGGCGACGCCGCGGTGAACGACGACGGCGACGACGGCGACGACGGCGACGGTGACGGCGACGGCGACGGCGACGGCGACGACGGACGGAGGAAGAGACTGTGAACGCGGGTCGCGTCTCGTCGTAGGGGTGTTCGAGTCAGCGCCGAATCAGAATGTCGCGCGTGCTAGATTTTCACGGCGTGGCTGACGACGACTCGACGCCTTCGACGTCGACGTCGGACGACGATGACGACGATGACGTGATGTTACCGGTGGTGATTGGAGGACGACGCGGACGCGGCACCCCGAGGCGAGGGAACGGGGCGTACGTGGCGGCGCCGGAAGAGACGGATTCAGAGGATGAAAAGGACGAAGCGTCGAGGAGGAAAAAGGCGGGCGACGGTCAACGAGGAGGGTCGTCCGGAACGGATGGTGACGGTGAAGAGGACGAAGAACGAAGCGATGGAACTGTGGTAATGGTTGGGATCGGTGAGAGAACGCTCGTGTCGGTGGGACGGGCGCGGCAAGACGCGTTTGAGCGGGCGAGGGAACGGCGAGAGCGAGCAAAGGCGACGGCGAGAAGACGCATAGAGTCGCTCGAGCTCGAGCTCACGATGGCTCGAGACGTGGAGACGATGGCGTTGGAGGAGAATTTGCGGATGGTGGAGGATATCCGACGGCGGTTGATGGAGGCGGATGAGGCGTTCGCGGCGGACGCGTCCAAGTTGAGGCAGACGAGAGCTCGCGTGGCGACTGAGGCGCGAAAGGAGACGGATGCGCTCGTCATGCGAGCCGTGGCTGCAGATGCAGAAGCGCGCGAGGCTGCGGAACGCGCGCGAGTCGAAGAAGAGAAGCGAGTAAAGGCGGAGGAGGAAGCGGCGAAGAAGAAGGCGGAGGAAGAGGAGGCGGCGGCCAAGCTCAAGGCGGAGGAGGAGGCAAAGAAGAAGGCAGCTGAGGAGGAAGCCAAGCGAGCGCAGGCGGCGAGCGATTACGTGAGCGGTAAGACGACTGGTGGAGAAGTTCCACGCGTTGCTGCTGCGTCGGAGGCTTTGGAGCAAGAGACGACGCTCGCGAAGACGTTGGCTGAAGCTCGGGCGACGGTGGCTGAATACCAAGCGCATCCGGGGGCGAGAATGGAACGTCGTAAGCTCACGAACGCCATCGTCGTTCACGTGCAGCAGATCGCAGCCACCAAGGAGCAGATTAATAAGAAGAGCCGAGACATCATGATGCTCTTGGTGCAGCTCCAGGAGCCGCAAAAGACGTTTGCGCTTCTGAGCATCGCGAAGAAGATGCTCTCGCAATGCGACGTGCAGGTGGCCAAACTCAATCGTTACGCCTTCGCGCTCGCCGAGGTTGCGGTGCGCATCGCGTGCGATGTCCCGCGATTCGGTGCTCTTCTCGTGGCGCTCATTCACGAAGTGTGCGTAAGCTCCGTGCCCAAGTACTACCCATTCGTTCCGGGCCGTTACGCCACGGACGAAGAGTACTACGGTCTCATGGGTTACACAAAGACGGAAGAGGGCGCCTTCGAGACGACAGATGCGTACATAGATCGCATGACAGGTGTGATGTTGTTCTACGCCGCTTTCGTGCAGGTTGAGGCACCCAACCACCCTCACGGGGTCGACGCCGCTTGGCGTTGGCTTGCTCGCCTGCTCAATCGATGTCCTCCAAATCGTTACACCGCCGCAGCCTTGGACTCTTTCCTCAAAATAGCCGGCTACCGCATGCATAACGAGTACCGAGGGCAGTTTGTCAAGGTGCTGGAGCTCATTCATCGCGAGTTCATTCCAAAGCTCGACGCTAAGAATGAGCCCGATATTCGGCCAGTATCGAGCAGAATGAAGACGTACCTCCAAGAGAGTCTGTACGCCAAGGCTCCCGAAGGTCGCGACATGCCGAACACCGACACGTCCTCCACCACGTTTTGAGTGAGTGGAATCGTGCGCCCTCGAAGGGTGGTAGATAGTTTTTAGAGACCGTTCTCGGTTCAACGTATCAAGTGATGTAGAACGCAGACGTAGACGTCAAAGCCAAACCGGCCCTGCCCCCAGTGCGAGACGCGTCGCGAGCACATCGGCACCCGCGCGCGCCCACGCGGTGAAACCGCCATCGAGCGATCGTATCGTCTTCGCGCCCGCGCGAAGCGTCATTCGTCGCCTCTGAACAACTCGGCGTTCGGATAAAGACGGAGCGAAAGGAGCCGCCAGCCGCTTTTTTGTTGTCAAAATCATGACCGACGGTGACGACGTGCACGACGTCGTGCTCTTTTACTGCTACACCGACATTCCCGACGTGGAGCGCGTCGTTCGAGCGTTGAAAGACTTTTGCGCAGACGGCGCGTTGCTCGGCCGGGTGCTCGTATGCAAGGAAGGTGTGAACGGAACGGTGTGCGCTTCGCGAGCGAGCGGACGGTTGGAAGAGTTCAAATCGACGCTCTCCGCGTGCGTCCCTGCGTGCGGGGAGATGCCGTATAAACGGAGCGTTGCAGATAAACAAGTCTTCTACGACGCCAGGATTCAAGAGGTGCGCGAACTCGTGGGATGGGGCCAGATGGACTTGCCCTACACAAAGACGGCAAAGGTGGTGCACATGAAGCCGAGAGAATTTCACGAAGCGCTCAAGAAGAAGATGGCTGAGAAAGACTTAACTTTGCTCGATTTACGAAACGAAAACGAGGGAATCATCGGTAAATTTAAAGGCGCGCTCGTTCCCGATGCGAGAAACATGCAAGAGCTCGGTCGGTTTCTTGACGACCAAGCGAAAAAAGCGCAAGGCAAGGAGGTATTCATGTATTGTACGGGCGGTATCCGCTGCGAGAAGGCGGCGCTTTATTTAGAAAAGCAGCAGCCAGAAATCAAAACTGTCTATCAGCTGGAGGGTGGTATTCACGAGTATTTGGAAGAGTTTGGGGATGACGAGGATTGCTTGTACCTCGGAAAGAATTTTACGTTTGACAAGCGGGGCGTATCGGCTTCGGGTAAAGACGACGCCGAAGTGTGGCGCTGTCAGCGATGCGCCGAGGGTGAACCGAAACTTACATCGTGCGCAGTGTGTGTTGTGTGTCGATTCCCGCTCGTCTTGTGTGAACGGTGTCAATCATCCGTGGAGACGCGCGGCGAGTGGGTGTGCTCACATCACGCCGCGTTGGACGGAGTGTACTCCTTCCACGCCATTCCGCACCTCGAAGACGCGGATCTAGAAGAGAGAATCGCCAAGCTCAAGCAGATTGAGAACCAATTCTTTAGCACCGATCCAAAGTCAACGGTGAACAAGCGACGCACTCTTCGAAAGTGTTATCACAAGATGGAGGAGGAACTCGACCGAAGACGCGGCGGCGGCGCTCGAGACGTTCGACGCGTCGCCTTTTGTCGCAATTCCGGTCGCGAGCTCGCGGCGTGTCCGGGCGATTGCATGGGCTTCTGGGGTCCGGGTCACGAAATAGCTAGGTAAATTCAATGAGAATACTGTACATTTGTAGCTTACTAACTTAACTGACTACCACCCGCGCGCGACGTCACGACCTCCAATCCAAACCTTCGACGACTTCGAGCGTATTCGCGTCTGGATCTCTAAAGAAAATCGCCGGTCTTCCGCTCTTACTCGCCGTGTACGCCACGCCCTCCTTCTCTAAACACTCAATCAACGGCTGAATGTTCTTCACCCCGATGCAAAAGTGTCGATCCCGTCCTCCGTGCGTCGGTCGAAACTCCACGTGCGTAACGTCTGGGTTCGGCAACTCCATGAGGTGAATCATCTCCGGTCCAATCCACAGCCACGCCCCGCGATAGGGCAGTTTATCCTCTGGACGCTCCGGGTTGATCTCCAACCCGAGCATTCGGCCGTAAAAGTCCATCGAACGCTCGAGCGAGTCGCAGATTATCGCGACGTGATGGACGCCTTGGATTTCAATCGCATTCGCGACCGACTGCGAACGGACGATCACGGACGACGACGCGCGACGCGGACGCGACGCGGCGCGGTGACGAGCGGTCGTCTTCGTCGGTACCGGGGTGACGCTCGCGCGAGCGGTGCGCGACATGGTTCGTTCGTTCGCGCTCACGGCGGGGTGTGACGATGGATGGATGGATGGATGGGTTCCCAGCGCGAGCAATGAGGAGGGGGCTCTCGCGAAGGAGCGGTCTCTCAACGTACTATGCGTATTACTTTCTGTGTTCGCGCGCGCGCGTCGATCACCGAGCGAGCGCAAAAATCGCGCGACACCGATGGCGCTCTTTCTTTTACTCTCGAAAACGCCGATGGACGGTGTCGCGGTCACGAATTTCGCTCGCTCTGATTTCGTTCGCGTCGGCTTTAATACTTCGCTCGGCTTTAATCGAGCGTTTCGCCCAATAGTTCCTCGAACGCGTCGATGAAAACCTCGGGCGGTTGCGCCCCGCCGAATTGAAGACGCTTGGAGCCGTTGGAGATTATAAAGTGCGGAACGCCGTTGATGCCTCGGGCGTACGCGCGCATCTCATCCTCCGTCTCGAGCGTAAATTCGGCGGATGACAAAATTTCCGCGCACTTGTCAACGTCGAGCGAAGCGGCTCGCGCGGCGTCCAACATGACATCCTTCTCGCAAGGCGCGAGACTTTTGATGAAATACCGCTCAAACATGGCCTCCATGAAGTCGTTTTGCTTGACAGCCAACGCGCCGGATTCAGGCGGCTCTAAGCTCCCGGCGTACGTCGCCAGGCGGTGCCCGTCGAACGTCGGTCCGACGTTGCCGTCGAGCGTGTACGTCCCGGCGATCCCAGCCTTTGCGAACGCGGCGCGCAAACGCGGCTCAAACCCCTTGACCGTCTCCGCCCCAAACTTTTCGTTGTACCACTCGAGTTTGTTGATGCCGTGCGCGCGAGCTTCGGGCGGGAACCGCCCCCACACGCTGTCGGGAACCAACTGAAATGGACGCCAGCGAACGTCGACGCGCGCTTTTTCCTTTGGAACCCGCGCGATGGCGCGTTCGAGGTTGCGCTTGCCGACGTAACACCAAGGTCAGACGATGTCGGAGACGACGTCGATTTTCAACGTCGGGAGTTTGGACATGATGACCGACGCGCTCTCGGGCGTGGGGTGAAGTGAGGACGGTTAGAGAGTTGAGAAACAGTTACCGCGCGCGCGTGAACCATCTTAAGCCGCACTAAGTAAACTATCTTAAGTGTTACACAATCAATCAATGCGTGGGGGTCTCTAACTAATACTCGGCGAGTTCGTTGATGCCGTGATGCGGATCGGATGACGCTCATTGCGTCGGGAACGTCAGAGTCGGAGTCGGTTGCTGCGTAGAGACTGGCGGCGCGGGCTCGACGACAGTCGGCGCCGGTTGCGGTGGAGCCATCTTGGACACTTTCTCTTTGAGCTCTTCGAGCGTAGCCTTTGCCTCGGCGTATCGTCGCTCCAGTTCATCCTTGTTATTCAGGTAGGCTGAGAACTCGGTTTGAGACGTTTGTCGTTGGCTCTCCGACGTGTTCTTCTCGCGCTCCAACGCGTCGCGATACGTCTTGAGATACTGTAATTTGACATCCATCTTTCTCACCTTGACGTCGAGAACGCCAGAGAGAAGACGATGGATTTCGTGTTCCTCGTCTTGCGCCAGAATCTTTGCTTGAACTGCCGCGGCGACGAGGGCGTGCGCGTTTGCGTCAACCGCCACCGAATTTACATCCTCGCCGCGCGATGCAGCTTTTACAAAAATCTCCAGAGCACACTTTGCGGCGGCAGCGGCGACCCGAGGAGATACCATGCTCGCCAAGAACTCGAGCTGTGACATGGTTGGATTTTGCGAAAAAGCGAAAGGAGCGTCAGCGGCTGAAGGAAGAAGCGCTCCTTGGTCTTCGTCAACGACCACGCCACTCGGAGCGTTACGAACGGAGCGCTCCATCTCGGCAATGTGGTCGTCAACGATAGGCATTCGGACGAAAAACTTCAAGCATTCCTCTTCGTTCTTTGAACCAACGCTCGAAGCGATTTCGGACCAGTTTGGCTCTTCGTTTGGATTGCGGGGAATCGCCTCCAGCAATGCCGAAATCTCTTGCGCGCTCCACTCTTCGTCCACCTCCATGCGATCGACTTGAGGTTCATCAAGGTTGGGATAGAGTGCTTTGACAAAATCCCCGCTCGACTGCGCTTCAGGATACAACCCTGCACGGTAGCAACGCACGCAGATGTTGAAATGATCGATGAAAATGGCGTGATAGAAGACTTGACCGATGAGAGTGTCGCCGCACGCGTTGCACGCAAATTCAAACTTGACTTTGCCACGGTGCAGCGAGTGCAGAGTTGCGAACAAGGCATCCAAGGAACGACGTTCAAAAGGGGCGTCTGGCCTCGCTTCGATCGCGTGACAGAACGCGTGGCTTCCGAGCGCAGTCGTCGCAAGTATCTCGCGGAACTGATACAACTTTCCAGGATTTGCCAAATCGGGCGCTTGCACGGTGAGCGTTCCATCACTCGCGGAGGTAACGCGCGGGAGTCCGCTGACAGGTGCGATATGCAATCTGAAAACGTCCCTTCCGGCAGAAAACTTCCAGTTGATGAGACCCCACTCTTCTAAGAAGTTGAACAAGCGCGTAAGATCTTCAATTTTACCACCCTCAATATTCGTTGTCACGTCTTCAAACGTGACAAACTTGCCCTTGCTTCGAAACGTTCGCATCATCGAGTTCCGGTACTCTATATATTTTTCATCCGCGTTCGCGCATGTATCATCTTCGAAAAAACACGGGAGAGCTTCCTTTTCGATCGAATGGATCGACTTCCACGCAAACCAAGCGCTGTGCGTTGGAATTCTGTGCTCCTGTACGCTTTTCTCCGCCGCTGCGCCAGACGTCGTACACACCGGTGTAGCGTCTTGTGGAAGCTGTCCAGCACTGATGTTCTCGATTCTAAGCGATTTGGCTAGCAAAAAGTCTTTAGTAACTTCATCTTGCTCAACAAGCGCGCCGTCAACCTGACTAGCCAACGCGGCAATCATCGGATGAGGTTGAATAACTTGCCTCTTTGTCACTCGCTCATCTATGCGTTCGACTCCTTCCGTGGAAAGAATCTCAACATCAGGAGAATTGAGATCTACTTTGATTCGTTTCACCGAATCCGCGGCTCGACTATCCCACGGATATCTCGTGGCGCCGAGATCTTGCGCCACGTCGAATTCGTAGTCGAGCTCGTTCATCCATTCGTTAAACTTGTGGCTGTCCTCCAACCAACGTAGCCCGACGCAATGCGGACCCTTGAAGTCATCGGCAACGAATTTACTTTTAGTGACTGGCCAGGGCGCTTTACCCTTGCCCGATATGGAAGAATCAGAATACCAAGTGTCGTACGAGTCTGGATAAAACCAAAAGTGCAAGCGCTGCTCCGTCTTTGACGACATTCCTCCCCTCGATGTTTCAGTGATACGCCAGAATCCAGCTTCGTCGCCGCAGTCAAAGCTCGTCTCCTCCGAGCGTAACACGTGGCTCAGGCCGTCATCGAGCGGCGAGATCGCCAAAACAGCATTCATCTCTCTCGCAATCTTCTTCAACTGCGACGCGTTTGGCAATTCATTCGGCACGAAAATCTTCACAAACTTTAACATTCCACTCTCCCTCAAATCGTTCTTGACGCCCAACATGAACTCTTCAAACTCTTCGCAACCTTCCAGAGTGTTTAAATCCCGATTCAACCCACCATCGCGCTTCTGGACGAGATACGCCTTCATGATGACGAAGAGCGCGCCCTTCGGCCGAGTGTCCCACCAAAGCGAGTGCTTGAGCTTACAACACCTCGCTCGCCTTCCCAACGCGCTCCCGCTCGTCCCTAAAACCTTCTCCTCGGCGTTAATCAACGCGTACACCTCTTTACCGAGAGCCATCGCATCGAATACCGGCGAGAGCGTCGGAATGCACCGTCGCAGCGCCCTCAAGACCCCGTCGAGCTCGCGCGCGTACTCGGCGCCCTACGAGGCGAACAAACGAAACGCGCGCGCGCGTTCATCCGTCAGTCAAACGTTCCGAACGCGGCAAAACGACCACTCAACGATCGACGACGCACGACGCCGACGACCGCACCGTCGTCGTCATCGTTTCGTCGCGTCGTTCGACGAGAGCGAGCGACGCAGAGACGCGAGAGCGAACAGATTTCGATTTTCATCTCTTCTTCACGAGACCGCTCGACCGACGACGCGGGTCCGATCGATCCGAAGCCGTCCGTCCGTCCGCGACGATCGCGACGATCGCGCGACGCACCTCGAAATCCTTGGCGCGAAGTTTAAACGTTCGCTGTTTCTTCGCCGACATCCTTCGCCCAGAGCCGCGACGACGGACGCGCGCGCGACTGAGGACGACGACTGAGAGTCCCTCGGTATGACGAGTAAAGACTCAAAAAACAGACCGTGTGGTGCTTCGTCGGGTTGTAAAGGTGAAAAGCGCACCTCGAGACGACAGAGAAACGCGCGCGGACGCGAGCGACGTCGTCGTCGCGAGCGGCGTGGCGTGTTAAACGCGACGACGCGGATCGTTTTCTTTGGTCCATCTCGAGCGTCGAACGGGCGGGTATTCCGTCGCGGACGCGGGCGAACGCGACGAAGGATTCGCATCGGAGGAGCGCGCGTGGCGGCTGAGCGCTGTGCCGAAAGGGACGAACGAAGGAGGAGAGGAAACCATGGGAAGCGACGATGGATCGGACTCGGATGGAAACGCGAGGGAGGAGGAGGAGGAGGAGTACGTGGATGATGTGGAGGATGAGCGATGCGCGGACTTGATGGATCCGGAAGGGAGGACGCACCAGGGGGCGACGGCGACGCTGACGCACGCGAGAGAGACGTACGGAGTGGATATTCGGCGGTACGTGACGGCGGATGCGGCGTCGCCGATGAGGTTTTACGAAGGGATGAAGGTTTTGAATTATATACGGTTCGAGGTGGGGAACCTTCGAAGGGAAGGAATGTCGGACTGCGGTGAGATTGCGGCAAAGGTGAAGGCGGGGTGCGAAGCGAGAGCGTTTGACGACGAACGCTTCATGACGCCGACGTTGCAGGATGACGCTTTGCTGTTTGGATGGGAGGGGTACGTCGACGGAATGGATGACGATTCCGCGGTTGATCTCGATGGGGACGATGAGGGCAAAGCAGAAGAGCCGAACGTGATTGAAAAGATGCAAAAGTTGAAGTTGGAAAATGAAGAACTTCGACTTCGTCTCTTTGAGACGATGGCTGCCGCGGGTCTAGTGGACGACTCAGAAGTCACGAAAACGTTCTCTCCCACGATTGTCCAGGGTACCGGTGACATGGCATGTGAACGCATTGAGGAACAAAATCCGTCCAAGGGCGAATCAGATGAGAGAGTCGCGGTTTCGCGTCGATCCTCCCCGCAAACGACTGAAGAAAAGCTTATTCAAGAAGTTGACGATGGATACTTTGACTCTTACTCTTACTTTGATATTCATCGAGACATGATTGGTGATAGCGCTAGAACGGAAGCGTATCGTGACGCTCTAGAGTTGAACCCATCGCTCATCAAGGGAAAGAAAGTTTTGGATGTTGGCTGCGGAACGGGTATTCTGAGCATGTTTGCCGCTCGAGGGGGAGCGGACAAAGTCGTCGGTGTGGATGGATCGAAGCGAATCGCCGAGGTTGCTCGTAAAAACGCTCAACACAATGGTTTTGGTTCCGAAGGTACGGATCAGATACAAATTGTTCAAGGCAAGTTGGAGGATATCGAAGGAACAATCCCAAACGCTCCATTCGACGTTTTAGTGTCAGAATGGATGGGTTACGGATTGCTATTCGAGTCGATGCTCGATACTGTGCTCGTGGCGAGAGATCGATATCTCAAGCCTGGTGGCGCAGTCTTGCCTGACATCGCAACGATTCACATCGCAGGTTTCGATCGCGCCGCGACCAGCTTTCCATTTTGGGACGATGTATACAACTTTCAGATGCCCGAGGTTGCTCGACAGTTGCACGAAGGCGCACTGAAAACCGCCGTGGTTACGCATTGCGAGGGTAAACATCTGACAACCGATAGTATCCAAGTGTGTGAGCTAGATTTAGCCACCTGCTCCATAGCTGACACGGAATTCACCACGGAATTCACTTTGACTCCTCAGGCGGGACGTGAAGGAGAAGAGACGCACGGCGTCGTGCTCTGGTTTGACACCGAATTTTCAAAACGGTTCTGTGCGGAGCATCCGGTTATGCTTTCCACGCATCCGAACGCTTTGAAAACACACTGGGTTCAAACGATGTTACACTTTTCAGAAGCGCTTAAATTAGTAGCGGGGAGCAAAATTACTGGACGGATCTCCATGGTGAAATCAAAGAGGCCGCGATCCTACGACATTTCGTTGGAGTACCAGTTCAACTCAGATCCATCTAAGGTGATGCTGTACGCGCTTTAGTAGAGGTCCGGGAGTTAGATTTGATACTTACTAGTTATTATGTTATCAAAAACAAATCGAGAACATCACGGTGCGGCTTCACTCGCCTTGGCTGGTTCCTGTCTGCCGATGAGTCCAGTCCTGATGCCGAGTCGAATTGCGTCCACGGCTTTCTTGACCTTCTTTCTACCTTTGACACTCGGTTTGAAAGTATGACACAGCTTTGCCCGAACACGCCATACCTCGAAGAACAATGAGTCGAGCTCTTGAGTCACCAAGTCAAAATCATCCCCGCAAAGGCCATCCAACACGTGCTCTGCAGAAATCAAAAACTCAGTAAATCTCTTCAGCTTGGTGCCTCCCCAAATCGTGTCTACCTCGCGAGCCACGGATCTGTAATCACGATGCGCCGCAAACATCGCATGCATTTCTGCGTCTAAATCATCCATTTCTAGTTGCGCTTCCGTCTTGTCCAGGCTAGTTTTGAAATTCGTCCTCGCCGCAATCTTGCGTTTCAAGAACGCGGTTTCAGAGTTTCGCCGCTGAACAAGCGCTTTGATGGTTTGGATCCTATCGTCGAGTTCCATGGCTCGTGATCGCATGTCTACTTGTGCGTCTTGGGCTGCCCGCAGTTGAAGTCGCAAGGCACGCAACAACTTGTGAAACCTAGGGGAAAGAAGTTTTTTCTCTTTGTCGAACTCGGATTCAGACTTCCAATCGAGCCATCTGCGCGTAAACTCAGTTCCGATGACAGATATAGGAAGAGCAAGCAGAAGCACAGACACGACCATCGTGAGGCAAGCTACAAACTTTCCCCAGGCTGTTGATGGGACGTGATCTCCGTATCCTACAGTCATGAGAGTGACTATCGCCCACCAAAAACTCGCCGGAATACTCTTATATGGGCTCTCAACGTACTGACACTGGCTGACGAGAGAACCATCACTGTTGTAGATTGTTGTCGCGTCGGCGGCTAGGCCGTCGCAAGCTACGTCAGTCGATCGTGCATATATGTCGAGCGACTCGATGTATTCTCCATGCTCGGCATAGTAAATGAGCGTGGAGAAGATGACGATGGAAACCGAAGCAATGGCGATGGATACCAGGAGCATATCCAAGCACTCGTTTATAGATTGTCCAATGATGGCGAGGCGTCCAAACTTGACACCGAGCCTTAAGATTCGCAGTACACGAACCAGGCGAATAGTCCGCAAAATTTGAATACCTGCGACGCTCATGGGCATCATGAGCTCGAGATAGAAGGGCAAGACTGCAACCAAATCAACAATGTTGAGAGGCTGAATGACAAATCGTCGCCAGTTTGGACAGCACAACGATCGAACGACGTACTCGATCGTAAACATGACGGCGGCGAAGACTTCCACTGCGTAGAACGCATCTTGCGCTTTCGGGTCGTTATCATATCTAGGCAAAGTCTCGAGACAAAACACCAGAGATGAAACACAAATCAAGGTGATGAAGAAAACTGCCACAAAGTACGCCGTGCGTGAGCTGTTGGCGTCTTCAAACATGTGCCAAGTGGATGTGCGCACTAAACGCACAATTGTCGCTCGCAAGTCTTTATTTGACAAGTCATTCACGGCGCGACCGAATGCGGAGAAGTCTTCATCGTCGTCGTCGTCGTGAAACTCACTGTCGGATACGTCCGATCTGAAGCTCAAACTTTTGTTGGGATCGTTCACCTTTTTCGCGCTCGTCTGGACAACTTCATCAGACTCTGACAGCATCGCTTTCGCCAATGTACTCAAATCGCGCGTGACATCAGTGACGTTGACAGCGTGTCCGATTCTATCTGCATCCTGTGCGAGTTTTGACCCTCGTCTTTTGTTGTCCTTGGATCTCGCAAAAGATGTATGGAAGATGTCCTTCCCGCTCGACGTCCTCAAGAACGGAGAGTGTTTCATCTCGTATTCCAGCTCCTCGTACTCTTCATCTTCTTCAGACACATCCGCGTCTGCTGCGATGTCTTCTTCGTCTTCTTCGTCTTCTTCTCCTTCCTCACGTCGTCTCTCCCGATCTTCCTCGTCTGCTTCGTCGTACACGGCGTCGAGCTGACGGGTCACCTGGCTCGTAGGTTCCACCCCTTCTACTTCTGACAAGATGGATGCTCTTTCAGTCTTGACAAAGGAAAATTTGAACTCCGGTGGTGGGCTATTCACTTGATTGATAGCCTGAACGTAGGCGGTGCGCTTCGCCGCCTTGATTGCCGCCTTTTTCTGCTCGAAACGCATAATTTTCTCGCGCTCCGCCGTGAAATACTTCACCGTAGCGTCGAACGTCTCCATTGCCCGCTCAATCTCCGCGTCACCTACGTTGTCTGGCACAGTAGCAAAAACGTGATCGAGCGCTGCAAACCTCCTCTCATCGATCAAACGCTTAAACTCGAGCGAAATGACGGTGCGGACCAAAATCTGATGATACAGTTTCCCCTCTCGCCACGCCTTTCTCACCCAAGCCCGAGTAGAGCGCGCCTTTGACGTCATATCCTTGAAATTTTCACGAATCGCTCCTCCAAGATGTTGCAACTGTTTCACCGCTTCGCGTGGATGCAAAGAGACGAGCGCATCCATCGACATCGCTTTCAACCTCGTCCCCGCGCTCGCCGCGCGCGTCGTCGATTCGTCGGAATCGTCCTCCACGTTCTCGGCGAACGTGTGCAACGACGTCTTCAACCTCCCTCTCGCGCGTTTCGAAACCGTTTTAAGCGTATCTTTCCGATCCTTTATTTGTTTCCGCAGTCTCGCCTCCTCGTCGTTCCCCATCGACGATCGCGTCCCGGTGACGGCGACCATGGTTGATTGATTTGATTACTCTATTCCTCCTCGCTCGCCTCGCGCGCGCTCTCGCTCTTCGCCAGCCTTCCCCCCTCGTCCTCGCGCGTCGCGACGCCCCCCTCGCCTCGTTCGCCCTCGTCGAATTCGATCCTCGCCCCCGCGATCGATCGCTCCAATCACCCGACAATCACCCGAATCGAATCCGCAACACAATTCCGTTTCGCCTCAGAGGGGACGGAAGGAATCGAGCGAGTTTGTCCTCGTCGTCGTCCTCGTCGTCGTCGGTCGTCGTCGTCGGTCTTTCGCGAACGCGCTCGAGACGTTATCTCCGTCCGAATCCGAGTCCGCGCTCCGGCGTCGTCGTCGTCCGCGGGCGCGGGGTGCGTGCGGTTCCGTTCGCGCGCGCGACTGTCGTCGCATTCGCATTCGCATTCGAGTCCGTCGGTCCGATCGGTCGGTCGGTCGGTCCGTCGGTCCGATCGGGACACACCCATTCGCCCATGCGCCCGATCGGGACACCCATTCGCCCATTCGCCCGTCCGCCCGATCGGGACACCCGCCCGCGTCGTCACATTCGACGAGTCACGACTCGTAAATCACGTCCGATCGGGACACCCATTCGCCCGATCGGGACACACATATCGGGACACACATTCGCCCATTCGTCCGATATCGGGACACATTCGTCCGACTTTCGTCCGACATCGGGACACCCGATCGGGACACGCCGACGTCGACGTCACTCTACCCCGCAACAGACGCAGGACACTCTACCAAACATGCTCGCCGCCCGAACGCAAAAGACGACCACCGTCGTCGTCACCTCGACGACGAAGACGACCGCGCGCCGCGGCGCCACCGTCGTTCGTAAGAACTCCAAGGGTGGTGAAGAAGGCGCGCCGGTCTTCGGCAACGACGCTTACGGTACGGATCGGACGACGCGCGACGGATCGATGGATGGATGGATGGATGGATGGATGTGACTCGGATGGATGAAAGTGACTCGGATGGATGGATGGATGGATGAATGGTTGGACTGACGGACGGATCGACGACGCGCGCGCGGACGGATAGGTATGATCGGTAAGGCTGCGTCCTACTCCCTCTTCGGTGCCGCCATCACCAAGGTACGCGCGACGCGACGCGACGCGAACGATCGATCGATCGATCGATCGATCGGTTCTTCACTGAAAACCTTATCCGCGAAAAAGAGGGGGGCTTGGCTCGGCTCTGGGTCGGACGCGCGCGACGGGTGTTAAATGTCCCCCGACGGCGCGCGCGATGGGTGACGGATGACGGACGACGGTTTATGATGTGTGCGCGCGCGTCGAGCGGCGCGTCGAGGGGCGCGTCGA
>Ga0255780_10000941_pt1 | contig 27416 bp, 25 predicted proteins | sample 071ome_32_FD_179978 | JGI IMG/M metagenome (GOLD analysis project Ga0255780, IMG submission 179978) | Coastal salt marsh microbial communities from the Groves Creek Marsh, Skidaway Island, Georgia - 071405AT metaG (version 2) | ecosystem: Environmental > Aquatic > Marine > Intertidal zone >... | reverse complement strand
AATGAAAATCACGGGATACGCCATCGTTCTAGATCCTGTCGACCATATTTATGCGTTGAGCGCCTTTCCCTTTTCAAGCTGCTTTTTCTGCGGTGCGGCAGGACCTGAGAGTGTGATGGAATTAGAGTTTGAACGCCCTGTGGACCTCATCACGGACCAAGTCATTACGGTCATAGGAACCTTGGATTTGAATACTTCACCGGAGCATTTGCCCATAACCCTTGTAGGGGCCAAACTCAAAGAATGATTTTCGAATCTCCCGCCATATTATGGGCCCTGCCCCTTGCCCTGCTCCCCACCCTTATACATTTGTTGGGCAAGCGACCTCGAAAACCTACGCCCATTCCGTCCTTAATGTGGCTCAACACATTTAAGACCAGTGAACGCCGCCGACAAAAACTTCGTGATCTCATCGTACTCGCCATGAGAACGCTGGCCATACTCTCGGTCATCTTCGCTTTGGGACGCCCAAATTTTGGAGTGCGAGTACAGGAATTGGTCATCGATAACCATCCCGGCTTATGGCAACAGGGCACTTGGTTGGAGAAGCTGCTAGAGCAGCTACCAGCGGGTAATTACGACATTGCCACTAGAGACGGAGCCCACTTTGAGAACATAGCCCAGTCGAACATTGCCGCACTGATGGAACAATGGCCTTCCACTACTATGCCGCTGAAGGTGGATTCTTCCGCCGTATTGATAACTGCAGCTTATGCCCCTATTCCGAGCGGGTTTAAGACCATACTTGCCCCGGATCGCGATTCATTGAGCAATGCTTGGATGACGGGAAGTATCGAAGGTAAAATGGCTAGGGTCCAATTATTGGGCGGCGCTTCCTCCACCAATTGGTATTTAGAACAACGCGGGCAGCGCTTGATGGAATGGCAAGGCCTCGACGAAGTTCGTATTCCTTTGGAGGGGCTGCTCCCTGATTCGCTCTATACACTGCGTATGGAAGCGGATAGCGTAGTAGCTGATAACGTCTTGAGTTTTTCCGTGGGCACGCCTAGGGAAACTTGGCTGGTCAGTGGTCGAGATGCCGGAAATGTCCAGGATTTTGTTCGTGTATTTGGGCCCGATTCTTTGCTACCCTACACCACCAATGAACTCTGGTCCAACCTTGGAGAACCTAAAAATTTGGTACTCGTCGGATTTGATTTTGTGCCAGAGGTGCTAAAAGAATTGGCCCATAATGCTCTAATATTTCCTTCAACCTCTTCAGAGAATACCCTCATCTCTGTGCTTCCGCAACTCGAACACCCGTTGTATTCAGAGCAATTCATCGCACCCTCCCTGCGAAATGACTGGCCTAGTCCAAAAAAATCCAAAGTGCTGAAGGGCCAATGGGAACCGCTACTGGCATGTCCTGAAGGCACCATAGCTGGCTTTGTATCCGGTACCCCAGGAGCGATACTATATCAGCAAGGCTTTGTGCCACAAGAGGTTGAGCATCCCTATTACATAGCGTTGCACCAATGGATCATGCGTGATAGGAACTTGAATTGGGACATTCCAGTCCTAATAGGTGAAGATTATTACCTCCAAAATCAACGTACTGTTGGCTTTCAAACCCAGGCCATTACTGGTGCTAAAGGCATAGTTTTACAAGATCCCATGCAAATTGGATTGCTTTTAGCATTGGTTTTCGCATTAATAGCGCTTATTTTTGTCAAAATTTTCTGAGATGCAGCTCCTTATCAAGAACGCTCACATCGTTGACATCAACAGCCCGTATCACTTGCAAACCGTTGATGTATTGATTGAAGGAGATACCATTACGTCTATTGGCTCACTTACATCGGATACCGCCCAGGTTTGGGATGCAGCCGGTGCTTCTGTGTACCCAGGAATGGCTGAGCTTCATAGTGATTTGGGTGAGCCCGGTAATGAAGAATCAGAAACCTTAATTTCCGGTGCGGTAGCAGCTGCGACTGGAGGGTTTACTGCTGTAGGCGTGGTTTCAAATGGGCATCCCTTTGCCGACAACAAAACTGGTGTAGAATTCATATCCAACAAGACCGACCAAAGCCCTATTCACTTGATCCCTATTGGTACAGCCACCAAAGGACGTGCAGGCGAAGAACTAAGTGAAATGTTCGACATGCACCAGCACGGGAGCCCAATGTTTGGAGATTACAAGCACGGTATTACCAATGCCAACGTATTGAAATTAGCCCTGCTGTATTCACGCTCTTTCGGCCGAATCATGGTGCACCCTGAAGATGAGAACTTGGTCGCAGGCGGTAAAATGAATGAAGGCGAAACCAGCACTTTCGTGGGTCTCAAAGGCACTCCTGCCCTGTCCGAATACCTCAGAATTTCACGTGACCTGCAGTTGTTGGAATATACCGAAGGGGCACTTCACATCGCTAGTATCAGTACGAAAGAAGGTATTGAAGCGGTACGAGCAGCCAAAGCCAAAGGCCTCAATGTGACCTGTAGCGTGAACATACACCACCTGCTCTACACAGACCAAGCAGTAAGCACTTACGATACTAGTTTCAAGGTTAGCCCACCACTACGTACAAGTGAAGATCAGCAGGCCCTAATCGCTGCGGTAAATGATGGCACTGTAGATTGTTTGACAGTAGATCACCTACCAAAGGACATTGAGCAGAAGCAATGCGAGTTTGATAATGCGGCCTTCGGGATGGCAGGCTTCGAAGGTGCAATCTGCCATTTACTCGATGCCTTGGAACTTTCTCCAGAGCGTGTACAGGCATTGCTTAGCACCAATCCTCGTGCCCTTCTGGGCATGCCCGAGATTTGCATCAAGGAAGGTGGCGTAGCAGAATTGACAGTGATTTCTCAAGAAGGTCAAGACTGGACGGGCTTTGCAAGCAAGGCGTTCAATAATCCAATGATAGGAAGCACAACCAAACATGCGGTGAAAGCAGTGGTTGTTAAAGGTGCTATTCTAGGACTTTAACCCAATTTTACCGGTAATCTAAGACCATCGTACGCGATGTGCATCCCTTTAGGCAGTTGAGCCTCAGTTTGTTCATGCGTACCCATGTGATGGCTTAAATGAATAAAGTAGGTATGTTCGGCACCTATTTTCTTCGCCCATTCCACAGCTTCCTCCAGTGTACAATGACTCTGATGCGGGTAATGATGTAAGGCATCAAATACCAACGTTTTCAATCCATGAAGTTTTTCGAGAGAGGCATCCGGTACCGTTTTTACATCCGTGATGTAGGCCATGTCCCCTATTCTATAGCCTAAAATGGGAAGTTGACCGTGGTAAACAGGGATGGGTTGAACAGCAATGCCTTCAATATCAAGGGTGTCCAATTCATCTATAGCGTGTACATCAAATTTTGGGGCACCCGGGTAAGGTTGTTCCTCGAAGGCGTAATGGAAGGCTTTTTTAATTCTGTTAATCACACGCTCCTGGCCGTATAAGGACATGGCTTTTTTAGTCCTGAAAATCATAGGGCGCACGTCATCGAGACCCGCGATATGATCTTGGTGCTCGTGTGTAAACAGCACAGCATTTACTTGGCTCAACCCTTCGCGTAACATCTGAGTTCTAAAATCTGGTCCTGTATCGATTTGTAGACCTATGCCAACAAAGGAGAAATGAACTGAAGATCGAGATCGTTTGTCTCTTGGGTCTTCACTGCGGCAGACTTCACATTCACAGCCAATGACCGGCACCCCTTGAGAGGTTCCTGTACCTAAGAAAATCAATTCACCGTTTTGGTCCATTTATTGCTCGGAATTAACCAGTAATCTTCTGCAGAGATACCTGAGGAAGCCTTACTTTTGTTACATCAACTACCTATCAGACAAAGTATGAAGGACCGCGTCATTCTTACTACCGCCCAAAAGGCACTTAAAATTAACCTAAACTCGGATATCTACGGGACATTCGCAGAAATAGGTGCCGGGCAAGAAACAGTTCGTGAATTTTTTAGAGCGGGTGCAGCCTCAGGAACCATTGCGAAGGCAATGAGTGCCTACGACAAAGCCTTTTCGGACGACATCTACGGCATCGAAGAAGATCGTCGCTATGTTACCGAAAGCAGATTGAGAAAGATGCTCAAGCACGAGTACAACCTCATCGAAAAGCGCCTCGATCGAAACGATCACCCAAACAAAACCTACTTCGCTTACGCCAATACCGTAGCCACCATCAACTTTACCAAGACCTTCAAGGGTCACGGCTGGATGGGCATTCGCTTCCAAACGGCTCCAGATAAAGGCACGAATGATATCATCATTCACTTCAGGTTGCATGAAAACGAAGCGAAGCACCAACAGGAAACCGTGGGTCGCTTGGGCACCAACCTCATCTACGCTGCCTACAATTCATACGAGGATTGTAAGGAGTTTTTAAAAAGCTTGTACGACAACATTGACGGTGCGGCCATTGAGATTGATTTGGTGAATTTCTCAGGACCTGATTTTGAAGATGTTGATAACCGATTAATGTCACTTCAACTCATCAAAAACGGCTACACAGATGCCGTGATTTTCGGTCCAGAAGGAAACAACCTCCTCCCTGCCGAACTATTATACAAGAAGCACATCCTCGCAATGCGCGGTTCGTTCCGCCCTGTGACTAAGGTAAACATGGATATGATTAAGCGCGGTTACGAGGTATTCGCCAGCGATAAGCGCGTCAATCCAGATAAGACCGTAGTGCTATGGGAGATCACCCTGAACAACCTTTTGGCAGATGGAGAGATTGATGAGCAAGATTTCTTAGATCGTGCAGAAATCCTTTGTAGCCTAGGACAGACGGTATTGATTTCGAACTACCAGGAATATTATAAGCTCGTCGACTACTTTGGCCGATTCTCCAAAAAGCGTCAAGGCCTGGTCATGGGTGTAAACAACTTGAGCGAGCTCTTCAACGAAAAGTACTACCGCGATCTACAAGGGGGTATTCTCGAAGCCTTTGGCCGTATTTTCTCTAAAGACTTGAAGATTCTTGTGTACCCATTCCAAGAAGATGCTACCTCAAAGGTGACAAGGAAGGAAGATGCAGAGGTACACCCTAGGTTCCGCCCTATTATCGATTATTTGATTTTCCACAACCGCATTCTCGATATTGAGGAATACGATGAAACCATTACCAATATCTTCTCACGCGAGGTACTCAACAAGATTCGTTGCGGTGAAGAAGGATGGGAAGAATGTTTGCCTAAATACGTTGATACGGTAATCAAAGAGAAGCAACTCTTTGGGTATTCCACTGCTGAATAAGTTAGGCTAGCGCCTCCTTAAACCTTTCTAGGCAACGTTCTCGGGCCCATTTGTGTTCCACAATTGGCTGAGGATAGAGATGTGTGTCCAATTCCGGCACCCATTTCCTAATATACCTAAGGTCCTTATCAAACTTCTCCATTTGGGAGGTCGGGTTGAACACTCTGAAATAAGGAGCTGCATCTAAACCACTACCACTGGCCCATTGCCACCCACCGATATTGCTGGCGAGATCAAAGTCTAATAGCTTCTGAGCGAAATACGCTTCGCCCCATCTCCAATCGATTAACAGGTGTTTGGTCAAGAAACTCGCAACAATCATACGTACGCGATTGTGCATGTGCCCTGTGGCATTGAGTTCACGCATACCTGCATCCACAATGGGATACCCCGTTTTGCCCTTGCACCAAGCCTTGAAATGATCTTCGTTGTTCTCCCAAACAATGCGGTCGTATTTCGGCTTGATCGCCTTCTCCCTACTTTCCGGAAAGTTATACAACGCCATCTGGAAGAAATCACGCCAGATTAATTCATTGACAAAGGTGTCGTTATGCTGTAGCCCGTGGCGCAATAAAGCACGAATTGAAATGGTTCCAAACCTCAAATGCAAGCCCAGCCTCGTCGTCCCTTTCTTTTGCGCTGGGAAATTGCGCGTTTCATCGTAGCGTTTAATGATGCTTGTATCAATGGCCGCACTGGGGATCTCAATGCCGGTGCGTTCAAAGTTCATGGCTGCTAGACTTGGCACCTGAAAAGCATCACATTGATGAAAATGATTAAAGTATTTATTGTTCGGATAGCTCTTGTATTGGTAAGCGTCCAATTGCTTTCGCCACATCTTCGCATAGGGACTGAACACCAAATACGGCGTACCATCCCCCTTTACGACTTCATCCTTTTCGAAGATCACATGATCTTTAGCCCCTACAAGGGCAACATCCTTGGCCTTCCAATACTCAAAAACCTCAGTATCTCGGGCGCTCGCATAGGGATCGTAATCACGGTTTACATACACCCCACGGATATCGTAAGCACTGGACAATGCTTCCATAGCTTCGATGGGTGTGCCATAGAACACCTTCAACGATGAGCCTAATGACTGTAGTTTCTGATCTAAGGCTGTAATTCTATCGTGTAAGAAACTCACTCGTGCATCACTGCGATCTTCGAGCTTGTCCAAGATGTTGCGGTCAAAAACAAAGATGGGCAGCACAGCATGGCCGGATTTAAGGGCCTTCCAGAGTCCGGCATTATCCTCTAGTCGTAGGTCCCTACGAAACCAGAAAACACTTACTGTATCCATTATTTAAACGATTCTAGAAATAGTCGTTTGTAGTTTTCCTCCTCGAATTTCCCGTGGAAAGCCATGGTAATAGTAGAACTGCCATCGTCCTCAATACCACGAGTCTTCACACACATGTGATCTGCTTCAAGGTAAACGGCTACATGAGAAGTACCTAAGCCTTCCATCAATGCTTCTGCAATCTGGCGCGTCAATCGTTCCTGCACCTGTGGGCGCTTTGCATAGTGCTTAACGATGCGATTCAGCTTGCTGAGCCCTACAACTTTACCTTCTGGTATGTAGGCTACGTGGCACTTGCCAATAATGGGCACAAAATGGTGCTCACAGTGTGAATGCACTTTGATGTCCTTCTCAATCAACATTTCGCTGTAAGCGTATTTGTTCGAGAACAGCTTCATTTCAGGCTTGTTTTTCGGATTCAAACCTGCGAAAGCCTCAGTGACATACATCTTCGCTACGCGCATCGGTGTGCCTGAAAGACTGTCGTCTTTTAGATCCAGGCCTAGGATTTTCATGATGTCTTCGAATTTGGATGCAATCATCTTAATTTTCTCCTCGTCCGATAGGGCAAAAGCATCCTCACGCAACGGGGTATCAATGGAGGTGCCCAAATGCGCTTCTACTAGCTGCTCTAACTCTTCTGCAGTGAATTTAGGGTCATGTGTCGTCATAATGCTATTTTTTATAATCCACTGTATTCCACATAGTTTCGTGGAGTTTCGTAGAGCGTAACTTTAAGTTCCAATTCCTTCGGCAAGACGGCGGTTAAGCGATTCCAAATCACATAAGCGATGTGCTCAGCGGTAGGGTTAAGTGTTGAAAATTCAGGCACCTGAATATTTAGATTTTTGTGATCTAAATAATCTTCCACTTCATTCTTGATGTGGTCACGCAAGACTTTCATATCAATGAGATAGCCGGTTTTAGAATCTACCTCCCCTGTTACATGCACGATTAGATCGTAATTATGCCCGTGGTAATATTCGTTATTGCACTTTCCAAAGGTCTCTTGGTTTTCCTCAAGGGTTAATTCTGGGTTGTGCAGACGGTGTGCGGCGTTGAAGTGCCCTTTTCTAGAGACCGTGATCCTCATTGTGCCAGTACGTTAAGAATCGATCATAAATGATTTTGAACCATTCTGTGTACTTCTCTGGGTGCGATTTAATATCCTCCGCTACCCAATCCACAGATTTCCAGTCAAAACTATCGACTTCATCAGGATTAATATTAGGATCGTTATTGTAACGAGCAATAAGTACATGGTCTAGTTCATGTTCTGTGAGCTCGTTGTCCAATTCTGCTTTGTAGATAAAGCTAAAAATGCGCTTCACCTCACAAGTGAATCCCATCTCCTCCATTAATCTACGGGTGGCGGCTTCTTCAACGGTTTCCCCATCCCTCGGATGTGAACAGCAGGTATTTGTCCATAACCCTCCACTATGGTATTTGTGGAGCGCTCGGCGCTGAAGTAAAATTTCGTTTTGATCGTTCATGGCGAAAACAGAGAATGCACGGTGCAGTTTCGCCTTTCGGTGCGCTTCCATTTTCTCCATCAGTCCTAGAGCATTGTCGTGCTCATCGACCAGGATAACTTGTTCAAGCATTTCTATAAATTAAATCCAGTTAATGGTGTGTCTCAAGTAACTACTCAAGAACAACCCATACTTTCTCTTGTTGCTAATACGTACACGCTCGTTGAGAATCAAATCGCAGTGCGTTTTTCTGATCTTCTTGAAAAGACTGTAGTAATAGACGTATGCAATATACACCCCAAAACGCGCGCCCTTCGGAAGTTTCTTGATTCCTTCATAACCAGCCTTGAAATCGATATCGATATCGGCTTCAATACTCGCTTTGACCTCTTCATTGAAATTATCTAAATCAACCCCTGGGAAGTAGGTCCTCCCCAGACTTTGATAATCTGCATGCAGATCTCTAAGGAAATTGATTTTTTGGAAAGCCGAGCCTAATTGCATGGCAGGTTCCTTCAGTGCTAGATAGCGCTCTTGATTGCCGTCCACAAAGACTTTGAGGCACATTAACCCCACGACTTCTGCACTACCTAAGATATAAGCTTTGTACCCTGCCTCATCGTACTCATTCTTGTACAAATCCATTTCCATGGACTTTAAGAATGTCTCGATCAAATCGTAGTCAATTTCGTACGCATGTACAACTTGCTGGAAGCTGTTGAGGATTGGGTTTAGGCTAATCTTGTCCTCTAGCGCTTGGTACGTGTCTTTCCAAAAGCGCTCTAAAAGTTCTTTTTGAGGGTATCCTTCAAATGAATCAACGATTTCGTCAGCAAAGCGAACGAAACCATAAATAGCATAAATAGGATCGTGATACTTCCGGTCCAATCCCAAAATACCTAATGAGAATGAAGTACTGTAGGATTTGGTAACCATCCTACTAGAACGAATGCTAATGCTGTCAAATAAGGCCTTCATTACTTCAATTTAAAGTCTTTTGCGATCTCTTTACTCACCACCTCTCCACTAATTAGTGTTGGAGGCACGCCAGGACCTGGAGTGGTCAGCTGGCCCGAGAAATAAAGATTGCTAATCTTTTTACTCTTCAATCGTGGTTTTAAAATAGCCGTTTGGTCTAACGTATTTGCCAAACCGTAAGCATTTCCCTTGAAACTATTGTATTCAGATTTGAAATCAGAATATGCAAAGCTTCTCTTCACCACTACTCTATCTCTAATGCTAGAACCGGTAAATTGTTCAAGACGGTCCATCATTATGTCGTAGTATTTTTCACGAACTTCCTCTGAATCACCCGCTAATCCTGGTGCTGTAGGCATCAATAAAAACATGTTCTCACATCCTTCTGGTGCAATACTCTTGTCTGTTTTAGTTGGCGCACTGGCGTAGAACAATGGTTTTGTAGGCCATTGCGGGTGAGTATAGAGCTCTGCAGCGTGTTGGTCGAGCTCGTGATCAAAGAACAGATTGTGGTGTAACACGTTCGGCACTTCTCCTTTGATACCGAGGTAATACAACAATGACGATGGTGCCATTTTACGCTTGTCCCAATATTGTTCAGAGTATTCTCTTCGTCCTTCCTCGGAAACCTCTTGATCAATATGATGGTAATCCGCTCCCGCCACTACGATATCTGCGCTAAAACCACCGGTCTTAGTAAGTACGCCAACAATCTTATTTCCGGAATATTTGAAACCTTTGACTTCTGCCTTCGTTCTAAACTTCACCCCTTGCTCTTTCGCGACTTTAACCATGGCCTCGATAATCTTATGCATACCGCCTTGTGGATACCAGGTACCCATGGACATATCCGCATAATTCATTAGGCTATATAAGGCTGGTGTGTTCTGAGGCAATGCTCCTAAGAAAAGTACTGGAAACTCCATGATTGCCTTGAGCTTAGGATGTGTACTGACCTCTGCAACATGTTTTCGCATGTCTTTTAGAAGGTCCAATTGGAACAATCCTTTAAGAATCCTAACATCAGCAAACTCTAAAAGTGATCTCGAAGGTTTGTGGACCAGATCTTTAATGCCTACCTCATATTTGTAGGCGGCTTCTGCGAGAAATTTTCTCAAGCGCTTACTTGAACCTGGGTCTAGGCGATCAAACATAGCTTCTAGTTCAGCCATGTTGGCGCTTTGGTCTTCATGATCGTTGGGACCAAAAACCACTCGGTAGGAAGGATCTAGTCGAACGAGCTCGTACAAGTCTGAAACGTCGTATCCAAAACTTTTAAAATAGCGTTCGAATACATCTGGCATCCAGTACCAGCTCGGTCCCATATCAAACTTGAAGCCTTCAGCTTCCCAAACGCGCGCTCTACCTCCAAGGGAGTCGTTTTTTTCAAGTATGGTAACGTCGTATCCAGCTTTAGCTAAGAATGTAGCAGAACTGAGGCCCGCGAATCCGGAGCCTATGACAATGACTGATTTCATGTTGGCGTTTAGGTTAGATATTAGTAGCGAAGATCACCAAGTTTTTCCATCATTTTTTGGCGGGCGAGGAAAATTCTTGACTTCACCGTTCCTAGTGGAATATTGAAGTGTTCTGCAATTTCTTCGTACTTATATCCTTCATAGTGCATAAAAAACGCTTCAGTATAATGTTTTTCAATGCTATCTATTTGGTTCATAATGTATTCGTTGTCCACATTAGCTTCCGTGTGCGTACCCTTGCTAGCTTCTTTAGAGTTGAGGAAGTATTGTGAATCTGTTTCGTCAACAAACGTGTTCTGATTGCGCTTACGACGGTAATTATTGATGAAGGTATTCTTCATGATCGTGTACAACCACCCTTTCAGGTTAGTACCCGTCGCAAATTTGTCCTTATTCTTTAACGCCTTATAATAGGTATCTTGAATAAGGTCTTCTGCATCGTCCTTTTGCTTTGTCAACTTCATTGCCAGTTGATTGAGAAACTCATATTCTCTATCAATTAATTGACCAAATTCTGCGGTAGACATAATAGTTTGTTTAACAATTCGAGAATAAAGTTAAACAAAGTGTTTGAACAATCTGTCTAACTTTTTAAAAAAATTCTTAAACAAACTGTGAAAAACTTACACAGCGGCGCTTAAGTCCTTTAAAGACTGGTGAATTTGAATATTCTTCCAACCCATTTTTGTGTGAAATTGTTGGAATTGATACCCAGTTAGGTGGACTTTCACAGAATTTCGCTCCACCATTTCGTCTAACTCAGTGAGGTAATCCTCCATTTGTTCCACATCTGGGTGTGTAGTGAAGGCACTAATAAGATGTGTGACGGGTTGATGATTTAAAAGATCTTCTAAGTACTCTTTGGGTAGACTTTGACCAAGATAAAAGACGTGCTCTCCTCTTTCTTTGAGTACATATGTCAAATACAAGAGACCTAGTTCGTGAAGTTCATTCGTGGGAAGAAATAGCGCATAGGTTCCACTTTTCGGGCTGGCAGGACTTTTTAGGCTATCAATGGCAGAAAAAAGCTTCTGCCGGATCAGAGAAGACATGAAATGTTCTTGGGAAATACTAACATTTCCAGCTAACCAAAATTTCCCTAGTTCTTGGATGTAGTCGCCGATAATATTTTGAAATGTCTTATGAACCCCGAACTTATCGATGCAATGAGCCATTACAGCTTCGAAACGTGGAAGGTCGAAGTTCAAAGTTGACATTTTTAATTCATTCAACTCATAGGTGTACAACCCTGTATAGGGGCTCGCTTCTAAGGCCTTTTCACTAATTTCCTCTGATGAAAGCTTGGCGATCTGGCCAATTTTTAGTCCGGCTTCTAATAATACCGACGTATTTAGTACAATCCGAAGATCATCATCGCCATAAAAGCGGATGTTCGTGCTGGTACGCTTTGGGATGATCAGCTTGTGACGCTGCTCCCACGCACGCAGTGTGTGAGCTTTAATCCCACTGAGCTGCTCTAAGTCTTTAATCGAGTACCTACTTTCCACGTTGGGTAAACACTTATAATCGGTAAAGGTTTAAGAATAGATTACGAGTATACTAAATTTCCGCTGAAGAGGCGGTTTCCCTTTGATATATTTGCACTCTAATTCTTCAAGGATGTCCATAAAATCTGAAATTCAAAAGCGCAGAACCTTCGGTATCATTTCCCACCCAGATGCCGGAAAGACTACGTTGACAGAGAAACTGCTGCTTTTTGGTGGTGCTATTCAAGAGGCCGGTGCTGTAAAAAGTAACAAGGTTAAAAAAGCAGCTACCTCAGATTTCATGGAAATAGAAAAACAGAGAGGTATATCTGTAGCCACCTCCGTAATGGGTTTCTATTACAAGGATAAGAAGATCAATATTCTTGATACACCTGGTCACCAGGATTTCGCTGAAGATACCTATCGAACATTGACGGCTTGTGATAGTGTCATCGTCGTCATCGATGTTGCCAAGGGTGTAGAGGCGCAAACCGAAAAATTAGTCCAAGTGTGTCGCATGCGAGATACTCCAATTATTGTCTTCATCAATAAATTGGACCGAGAAGGAAAAGATGGATTTGACCTTATTGACGAAGTAGAGCAAAAGCTAGGCCTTACCCTCTGCCCTATGTCATGGCCGATCGGTATGGGACAACGTTTTCGCGGTGTATATAATAAGTGGGAGTCTAACCTTCATTTGTACAGCGGAGAAAACAAGCAAAAGATCACGGAAGGAGTAGCCATTAGTGACCTCGCCGACCCAACCTTGGACAAGATGGTGGGTACTGAGGCCGCGGACGAGCTGCGCAATGATGTGGAACTATTAGAAGCGGTTTATCCGGAATTTGACAAGGAAGCATACTTGAAAGGCGAGTTGTGTCCCGTATTCTTTGGTTCAGCTCTCAACAACTTTGGTGTACGAGAATTGTTAGATTGCTTTCAAGAAATCGCCCCATTTCCACAGCCTAAGGCCGCCGAAGAGCGCCTCGTGCGCCCTGAAGAGGATGAATTCAGTGGATTTGTCTTTAAGATTCATGCCAACATCGATCCAAACCATCGAAATAGAATAGCCTTCTTGAAGGTGGTGAGTGGCAAATTTGAGCGCAACAAGCAATACACACATACTCGAACGGGCAAGACATTTAGAGTAAGTGCTCCTACGGCCTTCATGGCAGAAAAGAAGAGTACTATTGATGAAGCATATCCAGGTGATATTATTGGCATCCCGGATAACGGCACCTTCAGAATTGGTGATACGGTAACGGCAAAGGAAGATTTACATTTCACAGGCATTCCGTCCTTCTCGCCTGAGCATTTCCGATTCATCAACAATGACGATCCATTGAAAGCGAAACAATTGGCCAAGGGAATTGATCAATTAATGGATGAAGGTGTCGCCCAGTTGTTCACCTTAAAACAGAACAACCGTAAAATCATAGGTACTGTTGGTGCCCTTCAATACGAGGTTATTCAATACCGATTGGAGCACGAGTACAATGCCAAATGTAGCTACGAGGCCTTTCCAGCATACAAAGCGTGTTGGATTGAAAGTAGTGATGATGCCCAATTAGCCGAATTCAGCACCCTCAAACAACGGTATTTAGCCGAGGACAAGTTCGGTCGTCTTGTATTCTTGGCGGATTCTCAATTTTCATTGCAGATGGCACAAGAGAAGTTTGATAAGATTACCTTCCACCTGAAAAGCGAATTCTAATGAGTCACATCATTAACCATAGGTTGAACCAATTCTCTTGGGCAGTTGCAGCTTTGTTACTTCTCCCCTTACTCTTTACCAAGGGCATGTTTTTCGATGGTTTAACCTATGCCACCATTGCAAGGAACCTTGAGGAAGGATTAGGAACCTTTTGGGCGCCGCATTATACCGCCTATATCCACCCAGAATTCTACGAGCATCCCCCATTCTCATTTGGCATACACAGTATTTTCTATCGCCTCTTTGGAGATCAAGCATGGGTCGATAGAATCTACGCCTATACTCTATATGGTCTAAGCATTTTGATGATGCGTAGATTATGGTCCCTGTTCATTGCTGCAGGACACCGCGCTTGGATTCCCCAATTACTTTGGACCATCACTCCAGGAGTTATTTGGGTACACCAAAACAATATGTTGGAAGCACCATTGAATGCAGCCACCTTAGCAGTCACCTGGTTACTCATCGAAGGAACCTTCAAGCGAAATTACTTGTGGAGTGCCCTCGCTGGCGTCCTATTGTACGTCGCCCTCGGTGTTAAGGGGCCAGTTGGCGCCTTTGTGATCATGGTACTTCCAGTGTTAGCCGTGTTATTCCCTGAACACCGCAAGGCAAGTCTTTGGAGCGGTATGGCCATGATCGTCTCATTTAGCGTGTTGTTCAGTTACTCCTATCTATATGTGCCGGATTTCACCAAGTTCTTCGAAGGCTACTTGAACAAGCAGTTGATGCCGACGCTCGGAGGTTTGCGCGAGCAAGCGGGCTCGGTGAGTGATAGCCTATGGACGATAGGGAAGCAATTTATCATTCCTATTGCCGTCCTAGCCATCTTGGTCATTAGGAAAAAAGCAACCTACAAGATGCGTCGCGAATCCGCATTCTTCTTCATCATAGCCCTCTGTGCCACCCTTCCATTCCTTTTCATGGACCGTCAGCACCATTACTACTTCATGCCTGCAATGGCATATTGGATGTTAGGTTTTGCCATACTGATGGAACAAAACCCGTGGCCATGGGCTGTTCAGCGAAAAAAGTGGGTCATTCGGTTGACCATCACGAACCTGAGCATGTGGGTCATTGCCATTGGATTGAGTATTTATTTCAGCAAGAGTCCTTCACGTGATAAACATGTGATCAAGGCAATTAAAGCCATTGGAGCTGATTATCCGGAGACTTCTATCCAGGTGGCACACTTGCCGTCTCAATGGAAGTGGGCGGCAATTGCAGCTCGTTACGAGAAGATACAACTCTGCGAAGCGCCCCAAGATCTTTACTTGAATGTACGTGGGGATACCCCACCAGAAGGCTTCGAACTCTTAGCAGAATATCCTAATGCAGGTTTTGATATCTACAAAAAAGCCACCCAATAAGGGTGGCTTTTTGCTTTATAGAGGGTTGGATTTTACTCCTCTCCTTCCATGAATTGAGCCATCACTAGATCGCTAACCCCCATGTTGCTAAAGCCTCCATCGTTGTAGAGGTTTTGCATGGTAACACGTTTAGTCAGGTCAGAGAACATAGCCACACAGTAGTTTGCACAATCCTCCGCAGTAGCATTGCCTAATGGAGACATTTTCTCAGCGTACGCGATAAATCCACCGAAACCTTTTACACCGCTACCTGCAGTCGTTGGTGTCGGGCTTTGAGAAATGGTATTTACACGAACATTTTTCTTAACACCCCAGTGGTATCCAAAGCTGCGTGCGATACTCTCTAAGTACGACTTATTATCAGCCATATCGTTGTAGTCTGGGAACGTGCGTTGTGCTGCCATATATGTGAGACCTAGGATAGATCCCCACTCGTTCATAGCATCTAGGTTCCAAGCTGTTTGCATTACTTTATGGAAGCTAACAGCACTTACGTCCCATCCTTTTTGCAACCAGTCGTAATTTAAGTCTGTGTAGTGCTTGCCTTTACGGACATTGACACTCATACCAATCGAGTGTAAGATGAAATCTATTTTACCTCCGAAGTGGTCCATGGCGCCTTGAATGAGTTTTTCTAGGTCTTCCATGCTTGTAGCATCTGCGGGAATGATCGGAGCATCGATGGCCTCAGCCAATCCGTTGAGCTCGCCCATTCTCATAGCAATAGGTGCATTGGTCAATACTACCTTACCGCCTTGTGCATGAATTGCTTCTGCAGCTTTCCAGGCGATAGAATCTGAATTAAGAGCACCAAATACGATACCGCATTTACCACTCAATAGTCCATTTGACATAGTTATTCGTGTTGATTTGAATCGCTAAAATAGTCTTAATCGCGGTACAACAACACCTCTGCTTGCTTGAGAGCAGCATTTGTTATTAACGCTCCACTCAACATTCGAGCGACCTCCTGTACTCTCTCTGAGTCGTTTAACGAGGTAACAGACGTATTGGTTGCTGTATCAGATTGGATTTTTTCCACCTTCCAATGCTGGTCTCCGTAGGCGGCAACTTGCGGCAAGTGTGTAATAGTAAGGACTTGCTGACGCTTCGATAGCGTTTTCATAGCTGCGCCGACGCGTTCAGCAGTAGAACCGCTCACTCCAGTGTCTATCTCATCAAAGATTTGGCAGCTCAGACTCATGTGTTGGCTAAGCACGCTTTTTAATGCCAGTTTTACCCGGCTCATTTCACCACCCGAAGCCACTTTGGTTAACACTTCCATGGGCGTACCTGGATTTGCAGAAAACTTAAAAACAGGCTTAAACGTCCCGTAGATAGTAGGTGATGTTTCTTCCCAGGCTAATTCTAACTTAGCTTTCGGAAGATCCACACTGGCCAAAGATTCATTCAGTGCTTGCTGGATTTGTGCGGAGGCCTTTATGCGCAACGTTTGGAGGGTATGACCTAATTCTTGAACCTTACCCGACCAATCGTTAATCAAAGAAGTGAGTTCTTTAATACGATTGCTCTTGTGATGAATGGCATGAATGCGTCCGGCAATGTCATCGAATTTATCAACGAGGTCATCGGCATCGAGCAGTTTATGTTTGCGTACTAGGGCATTTATCTTTGAAAGTCGCTCTTGAAGGGAATCTACATCTACCTCTTGATGTAGTGCATGAGCTTTTTGGGCGGTAGACTTTTCTAACTGCTGTAATACTGCTATAACAGACTGTATTTCAATGAGTTCACCTTCAAATTCAGGTTGATCACTAGCTAAGCGTTGTAATTTAGATTCGAGGGTAAATAATTGGTCCATTACCCCGCCATCCTTGGAATACAACTGATTTAATTCCTCAATACGCTCCGAATACTTGTGTTGATCTTTAACCCTTGCCAATGTGTTTTCAATGGTGCTGACCTCCCCTTTTTTGACGTTGGCTTTGTCAAGCTCATGGTAAAGAAATTCAAGGTAGTCCAGATCGTTCTCTTCATTTGAGGATTGAAGCAGGTCGTATTCCTTCAAACACCCTTTCCATTCCTTATAAGCCGCAGCATATGCAGCCTTCTCAACTTCAACGGATTCGAAGCTATCGATGAGATCTAATTGTTCTTGAATATTCTGTAAGAGACCACTATCGCTCTGGCTATTGATATCGACCAGTAGCGATGCGAAGAAGTTAAGGTCAGCGCTTTTTGCAGGAGTATCATTGATGAATCCACGCGATTTGCCAGTGGGCAATAGCTCTCTACGAAAGACTGTAGTAAGTTCAAAATCAAAGTCTTTGGATTCAAAGGCGCCACGCAAACTTTCAGAAACTTGGAAGCTCACCTCTACAATAGCTTTTTTACTAGGATCCTTTAATAACCCCTTGGACGGCATTCTGTTTCCAAGTGCAGCGCCTAGGGCTCCAAGTAAAATACTCTTACCCGCACCTGTTTCCCCAGTCAATACGGTCATTCCCTTCCCTACATTGATGTTAAGGGTATCTATAAGAATGAAGTTTGATATGCTTAGACGTGTAATCATTTCTTAGCTCCGAGATTGGCGTATTCGCTAGAATGGGTTTGATCGATATTCTCCAGAGTGGATTGGAGATTCTTTGTGTCTATACCCAATGACGAAGCGGTGCTGAAGACATTGACTATTTCTCCGTGTTTGGCATCGAAGAAGATGTTCAAGAGCCAACTGTTTGGGCGCTTTTGATTGGGTTCTTGAAGCTTTTGCAGGGCAGTGCTCATGGTGGACAAGGCCTGTTCGTGGTTTTCTACCTTGTACATGAGGTCTAAGCCTTGACGGTGGTACAGGTACCAACATTCTTTAACCGGTTCAAATACCGGGCTATTGAGTTGATCCGCAATCCAAAATCTATTCTTGGTACCGTCGAAGCTTTTCCAACCACTAGCGCCACCGCCACTTTGCGCTGTGGTTACGATACTTTGCGCGATGGCAAACTCTGCATCGCCCCCATTGGCTTTAAACGTCGTTCTGTCGGCACCTATAATGGTATAGGCGTAGAAGGCTAAAATCGAGCTAAGATTCGTGGTGTATGAGTTTTGTTGGAAATCGATGGGTTCATTTTCTCGATAACTAAAAACTACATCTTTGTCTAGGATATTTAGTACTGGGCTGCTGTATTTAGAACCATAAATAGGTCTAGAGTATTGAACCTGAAGCGTGGCATCAAACTTATTCCCATTCAAACTCTTTACAGTGAGGATGAAACTACATTCGATACGCTCCTCGTCTGCATATTTATAGTCCGTCCATGAATTCCCATTGAGGAAGTTGTCCAAACTAGTTTCTAAAGCTTGAAAAATGTCTTTATTGGTAGCCTGAACTTCGGGGCTCAGGACCTTTACGGTGGCCCTAAGTTCTTGGGCTGAAAGCACATTGCCCAGAAGAAACAAAAAGAGGAGGATTCGAATTTTCATTCTTATAAGTTAAACCAATGGATGAAATCTTGAACTAATTGGCCCCCTAAATCTTCTTTGGATTGCAAAGGATAGTTTTTAGATGTACCATCGGATAAGAAAACGGTGACTTCATTGGTTTTCGTGTGGAAACCAACGCCCTCTTTGCTCATTTCATTGAGCACAATGGCATCGGCATTTTTCTTAACAAGTTTGCCTTTGGCGTATTCCGCTCCATTTTGAGTCTCTAGCGCAAATCCCACTAACCTTTGACCTGCATTCTTCAGTGCTCCCAAGGAGGCAAGAATATCTCTAGTGGGTACCATTTTAATGATGAGCTCGGATTCAGATCCTTTCTTAATCTTTTGTGCACTTTGGCTTTCAGTCGTGAAATCAGCGACTGCAGCAGTACAAATAGTTAAGTCTGCATTTCCGAACGACTCTTTCATCGCCAACCACATTTGCTCCGCGGAAGTAGTTCGAATGACATTCAACCCTTGTAGGTCTAAGGCCGTATCCGTAGGCCCCAAGACCAAGGTAGTATTAGCGCCTAGTTTTCTTGCGGCCTGAGCAATGGCCACTCCCATCCTACCTGAGCTATTATTGCCAATGAATCGAACAGGATCAATATGCTCGTGCGTAGGTCCCGCATTGATGAGTACCTGTTTTCCAGTTAAGGGTAGTGATTTGGCTAATTCGGCTTCGATCGCTTCCACTATATGTTCTGGCTCCGCTAGACGTCCCTTGCCTTCAAGTCCGGAGGCAAGTTCTCCTTCTTCACTGTCGATGATGTGAACGCCTCTCGCACTGAGTGTGCCAAGATTATCTTGCGTTGCACCGTTAGCATACATGTCTAAATCCATTGCTGGTGCCACAAATACTGGACATTTAGCGCTCAAGTAAACGGCAGTCAATAAATTATCGCATGCTCCTGTAGCGATCTTGGATAAGGTATTTGAAGAGGCTGGTGCAATGAGCATGAGGTCAGCCCATAATCCCATATCTACGTGATTGTTCCAAACACCATAGGCCTTTTGGTCATCTTCAATAAACTCACTGTATACAGGTCGTTTACTCAAGGTAGATAATGTAAGAGGGGTAATGAAATCCTTAGCAGCATGTGTCATGACTACCTGGACTTCAGCACCCCTCTTGATGAGTTCTCGAACAATAAAAGCGCTTTTGTATGCGGCAATACTCCCGGAAACACCGAGCAGTACCTTTCGCTTATACAAAAGGCTCATGTAGCGATTACTTTTCTTCTTCCTTGCGGAAGTAAATTCTGTTCTCCAACCACTCTTGCAATGCTAGCGCCGTTGGTTTTGGCAAGCTTTCGTAGAATTTACTCACTTCGATTTGCTCTTTGTTTTCAAAGATTTCCTCGAGTGATTCAGTTGAAGAAGCAAATTCCTCAAGCTTCGCGTGTAGCTCCTCACGAGTTGAATCGTTGATTTGCTCGGCACGTTTTGCGATGATCGTCAATGCTTCGTATACGTTATCCGTTGCAGCATCGATTTCGTTGATGTTGTGCGTGCGGGTAGTTTTATCCGCTTGCATTTTTTTAAAATCCATAGTTATTAGGATGTATTAAGGATTCATTTTCTTTAAATCTTCAAGCTTTTCACTCGAAGGAAAGGCGACTTCAAAATCGTTCAGTGCTGTTCTCGCTTCACGGTAACGCTCCTCCTGAAGTTGCTCAAGACTATTATCAGCGAGTTTATACGCTGCAATAGCTCTATAGTACATCGCATCCTCGCGGTACGGTGTGTCTGGGTATTCGCTCAAGGTGGTAGTGAAGGCAGTTATGGCCGCCTTGTAATTCCTTGTGCGGTAGTATTGATAAGCGATTTCGTAGCTTTTTGTTTCCAATCGACTGCGTAAATCTTCCATGTATTCATTGCACTCGTCAATCTTATCAGAACCAGGGTGCGTGTTAATGAATAATTGTATTTCGTTAATGGCCTTGTAGGTGTAGGCTTGATCTAAACTGTGCTCCGGTGCTTCTAGGTAGTAACAGTACGCCGTTAAAAACGCAGCTTCATCTGCCTTTTCATTATTTGGGAACGTCTTGTAGAAGTTCTTGAAATGGTATCCGGCCAAGATGTAATCTCTTTGCTTGTACAAAGTGTGGGCATAGTAAAAGTATACTTCTTGTGCCTTGTGCGTACCACGATATAGAGTGATTAACTCGTCGAAAATGGGATATGCTTTATTGTACTCACCGGCATCGTAATATTCGACTGCCTTGGAGAATTTATAATCCAAGTCTTTGCTTTTGAGCACTTCCTGGTATTCACCACAGCTCGTCAGCAACAGGGAAACCCCTACTAAATATGATATAAACGGTACCTTCATGAAGGTGCAAATGTAGTGTTTTTACCACACTTGTAAAGAGGAAATATCGTCGAGCGGCACTCCTTTTTCAGCATTTTTAACAATCCCTTTTACGAGCGCATCTGCGTAATCTGGCCATCGGATGTATTGAGGCGTTGGAGCGGATAAAAATTCCTGAATCTCAGGATTGAAATTTTCGGAGAATTCCGGAATCATTTTGAGGCCGATTTTCTCAGCAGCCAATCCATTACACAACTGCTCATATTGCCCTTTAATGGGAATGACCAACACCTTTTTGCCCAAGTGGACTGCCTCCGCAGGAGCTTCAAATCCGGCCCCACAAATGATACCTGTACAAGTACGTAGAGATTTCTTAAATCCTTCCACATTCGCGGGTTTTACACTGATGTTATGTTCTTCAAAACTTGCCTTGTCCTTGGCAAATACTTCGAAGTTGGTCTTTGGGAAAGCCTGAAGGACCTTCGCAAGGTATCTACTATCATACGAGGGCAGATACACTGTATAATGCCCATCATCCGTGGGTGTTAATGATCGAATCTCTGCTCGAATAATGGGCGGTAGAACTTTTGGCCCGTAGGCTTGGAAATGGAATCCAATAGCATAGGTGGCTGGAGACATATTGCGCAATACCCATTCCCAATGCCAGACTATTTTTGATGGTCTTGGGGCTTCCGATGATAAGTAGGCTGCTTGATGGCTTAATTGTAGCGCCTTCACACCCCTAAGCTTACAAGCATAGGACGTCACGGCTTCAAAATCTATAATCACGAGATCGTACTCTTTGACGGGTAAGCGGAGGACATCCAAACAAAATTGGACCAATTTATTCTTCCATAAACTTCTCCAATAACTGACCGCCCCGTGCTTGTCGTACACCATTGTCAAACCGTGAAATTTGTAGCGTATGGGGACCCCCACGTCCAAATCAGATTCTGTGCCTGCGATTAGCACATCCATCCTTCCGTGCGCCGCAAATCGTGGAATAAGGTCCCTAGCACGTGCGACATGCCCATTACCGGTGCCTTGGAAGGCGTACAGAATTTTTAAAGGCTGATTCATGAGGCTAGCAGTACATATACTCGCCGACCATTACATCTCTAAGGCTGATAATGCGGTTTGTAATTGCTCTCTTAAGCTAGGGCTCGCAGATACCAATGGAAGACGCACAGTCGAACCGCAAACTCCTCGCAATTCGAGCAAGGCTTTAATGCCTGCTGGATTTCCTTCCGCAAATAATAGATTTGTCAGGTCAAACAGCGATAAATGCGCCTCTCTAGCAGTGTAAAAATCACCATCTAGTGCAGCATCAACCATTGAACAGAACACTTCAGGAACGCCTTGTCCACTGACTGAAATAACCCCTTCGGCGCCAAGAAGCATCATGTGTAAGGTCAGGTTATCGTCTCCAGAAATGACTTGAAATCCGTCCGGGCGATTCATTAAGATTTCAGTGATCTGATCCAAATTTCCACTCGCCTCTTTGATCGCGACAATATTGCCGAAATCCTTGGCTAAGCGTACAGTAGTTTCTGCGCTAATGTTACTACTGGTTCGACCTGGTACATTGTACAAAATGATGGGCAACGCGCTGCATTGACTCAAGGCCGCATAATGTTGGTAGATCCCTTCCTGTGTAGGCTTGTTGTAATAAGGACTTGCACTAAGTATGGCGCTCACACCCTCGACATCGAATTTGGAAATTTCATCCATCAAGGCCTGCGTGTTGTTGCCGCCGATGCCATAAATAACGGGTACTCGGTCTTGTGCGTGTGAAATGACAGTTTGTAAAATCAACGACTTTTCTTCCGCAGTCAGCGTTGGATTCTCTGCTGTAGTTCCATTGACGACGAGGTAATCTACCCCATTCGTAATGCAGTGTTCGACCAAATTTTTTAGGCCTTCGTAATCCACACTTCTATTGTCGTGAAATGGAGTAATCAATGCCACTCCAACACCAGTTAAATCGATGGTTCTCATTTGGTTATAACGTTCAAGGTCTTCTGTAAGGTATCTAATTTGTCGCTGAGTGTATCAGCACTTCCTGGGCCTATTTGAATATCCGCTTCCTCATATACCCCGCACAAATCTACTTTAAAGTCATAGCTCCGTGCATACCAGTACCAAGTTAAAATTGGAGGATTAGGTTCAAGATTTAACAATAAATGGTTCCCTTCAGGCTCAGGTATAGTTCTTTTTGGGATGCCTCGGTAATCGAAGTCATCCTTATACAAATGTGATGTTTTGGTTGGATAACCTTTTGGGCGCTTCAAATCTTCATAGAACACAAAATCTACTCGTGTGAAGTACTTCTTAACCACCTCTACTTCCACCATGTTTCTCGTGAGCACAGTGATTTTCGGATCATTGTTCTTTAATCCCTTGGCACTGGGTTTTGCGTGCTGTAGTCCCTTCTTTAAAAAGTACTGTCGGATCTGTCTCATTGAATCAAGGCTTTAAACTCTTCTTCATTGAGTACAGGTATGCCGAGCTTTTCAGCTTTGGCTTTTTTCGAAGGGCCCATACCCTCGCCAGCCACTACATAGGTGGTTTTAGAGCTGATACTGCTCACATTCTGTCCCCCCAAGGTTTCTATCAGTGCCTTGAGCTCGTCACGAGAAAACGATTCAAATACGCCGCTCACCACCACCTTCGCCCCTACGAGAGGACCTTCAGTAGGTGTATCTACGACTTCCATTTCAAACTGAAGACCGGCTTGCTGTAACCTGGCCAATTCTTCCAAGTTTACATCCTCATTAAAGTATTCTGTAAGCTGAAGTGCAATGACTTCACCAATGTCGTCAACGGCTTTAAGCGTTTCAAAATCAGCCTGTAATAATTGAGTCATGCTGCCGAAATGACGGGCCAATTTCTTTGCCACTGTCGCCCCAACATGGCGAATGCCCAAGCCAAATAAGACGCGTTCAAAAGGTATTTGTTTGGAGGCTTCCAGGCCTTCGAGCACATTGGTCACACTCTTTTCTTTAAATCCTTCAAGCGCAATAATTTGATCGTACGTCAGGTCGTATAAGTCCGCAATCGAGTGTATGAGACCTTTTTCCACGAAAAGTTGCACCGTTTCGCTCCCCATGCCCATAATATCCATGGCTTTGCGTGAAATGAAATGTTGAATTCGGCCGCTTATTTGTGGCTTACATCCACTAGCGTTCGGGCAATAGTGTTGCGCCTCTCCTTCTTTTCGGACCAATTCCGTGTGACACTCAGGACAGTGACTAATAAACTCTACGGGCACTGCACCTTCTGCTCTCGCATCCAGCTTTATGCCCACCACCTTAGGAATGATTTCACCTCCCTTTTCCACAAAGACCTCATCCCCTTCATGTAAATCAAGCAGGGCAATTTGATCTTGGTTATGCAAAGAGGCGCGCTTCACAGTAGTCCCACCGAGCCATACCGGTTTTAAGTTGGCCACAGGGGTAATGGCGCCGGTGCGTCCAACCTGGTAACTCACGTGCTCTAATCTCGTACTTACCTGCTCTGCCTTGAATTTAAACGCCGTGGCCCATCGAGGGGATTTTGCGGTGAAGCCCAAATCTTGTTGAGCCTTGTAATCATTGACTTTGATGACGATGCCGTCGATGTCGAATGGCAGATGATGACGCTCGACATCCCAATATTCAATAAACGCTTTGATATCTTCTATCCCTGAACATACAGCAATGTACTTGTCCGATTTTTTAGGCACTTTGAATCCAAGCTCGCCAGCCGCATCGATGGTTTTACTGTGCGTATCCGCAAGTACTCCATCCGGCAAGACAAAGTACAAGTAAGCATCCAGTCCTCTCGAGGCCACAACACTGCTGTCCTGAAGTTTGAGTGTTCCCGAGGCACAGTTCCGTGGATTTGCAAATTCAGGCTGATCTTCCGCCCGTCTCGACGAATTCAAACGTTCAAAAGCGGCATGTGGCAACACAATTTCTCCGCGAATTTCAAAACTCTCAGGCGCAGGTCCATTAAGTTGTAAGGGCACACTTTTAATGGTGCGAACGTTGGTGGTGATATCATCTCCTTGAGTACCGTCTCCCCTAGTAACAGCTTGGACGAGTTTGCCATGCTCGTATCGAATGCCAATAGCAACTCCATCATATTTGAGTTCACAAACGAAGGTTGATTCTGGGGCCAATTTCTCGACGCGCCCAATCCAATCGGCCAACTCATCCCAATTATAGGTATTGCCCAAAGACAACATAGGATATTGGTGCACCACTGTGTTGAAGGACTTCACGACACTTCCACCCACACGCATGGTTGGGCTGTTTTCGTCGTAGAACTCAGGGAACTGGCGCTCGAGTTGCTCTAATTCCTTCAGTAATTGGTCAAATTCAAAATCTGAAATAGTGGGTTGATCCAGTATGTAGTACCTGTGGTTGTGCTCATGGAGCGCAGTTCTAAGGTCGGCAATACGTTCTTGTGGATTCATCGCTGTGCTAATATCATTCGGTCGCGCCCTTGCAGGTCCTTCCGTAGTTCTATTCGATCGAACCCAAATTTAGCCAACATCTCCCGCATTTCCTTGCCAAATTCCATGTGTATTTCAAAGAAAACCGTGGACGCCTGCTGGGCTATAATTCGGTAAAACAATAGTGGATCATTATCTGGCACAAACAGCGCCAAATCCGGTTCATGATGAATAACATGGGGTTCCATAGATCTCCGCTCCATCGCTGGGATATACGGTGGATTGCTAATGATAATATCTGCTGTAGGTAAGGGTTGCGCCAATACATCAACTTGGATAAATTCTATGGTAGCTCCACATTTACTCGCATTACGGCGGGCGACATCAAGGACATTCGGATCAACATCTATGGCAATGACCGTACAATCCGGTCGAGCACGTTTGAGGGCAATAGCTATGGCCCCGCTGCCTGTGCCCACGTCTAATAAGGTCAGTTTTTGCGGTGGAAGAGTATCTAGGACCCATTGGACCAATTCTTCCGTTTCGGGTCTCGGAATCAATGTATCCCCATTCACTTCAAGCCAAAAGTCCAAGAATGGAGCACGACCGCATACATATTGTACCGGTTCATGTTGCTGCAGGCGTGATAAATCCTCCTCGTAACTTGGGAAATCAATAGGCTCTTCTAGCTTCAAAACGAAATCCGTTCGAGTGAGGCCCAACCGTTGCTCAAACCAGTATGAAATCACATTCTGCGCCTCACGCTTGTCATAGAAGTCAGCGAGTGCGGACAACGCCGCGTTTCTGTATGTCGAAAGTGATTTCATAGTTATCGAAAATAGCCACACTACCCTACCTTTGTTACATGTCAGATCGCAAGTTTCTCACACGTTGCTTACAATTGGCCAATTATGCTCGCGGCAACACCTCTCCTAACCCCTTGGTGGGCGCTGTGGTTGTACACAAAGGTCGAATTATTGGCGAAGGCTACCACCACCGAGCCGGCGAACCGCACGCAGAAGTGATGGCCATCCGATCTGTGAAAGACCCATCGTTACTCCCCGAATCTACCGTTTACTGCAGTCTTGAACCCTGTTCTCATTTCGGTAAAACACCACCTTGCAGTCATCTTTTAGTGGAACATGGGGTACAACGAGTGGTGATCGGATGTTTGGACCCCAATCCCTTAGTTGCAGGTCGCGGCAAGGCCTACCTCGAACAACACGGCATCCAAGTAGATACATACGAAGCCCCTGAAGTGTTTGAAGCACTGAATAAGGTGTTCTTCACTAACTTCTTGAAAAAGAGGCCTTATATCGCGTTAAAATGGGCGCGTTCACAAGACGGATATGTAGATCACGTTCGGGAAAGTGCTGAAATTCCAGCTGCATCTATATCTGGTCCCATTGCGGCCATTAATACACACAGATTAAGGGCTGAGTTTGACGGCATACTCATTAGCGCGAAAACGCTTGTATTGGATCGACCTAAGTTGAATCTCAGGCATTTTGGAGGTAAAGCGCCGCGACCAATTATCGTAGGATCGAGTTGTTTACAAATTGGCCCCAAGGAATTATCGACATTAGATAGTTCCCCATTGATCGTAACGAAAGAAGTAATCCCAGGATTTGATTGCATTCAAGCAGATCCAAGAGATGTGGCCCATTGGATGCCTAAACTCCGCGAACATGGCGTATATAGCATATTGGTCGAAGGCGGTCCTACCCTGCAATCTTCCTTCGTTCGCGCGAACCTCGTGGACGAATGCCACGAATACGTTAGTTCTGAATCCTTAGGCCAAGGCATACCGGCCATTTCGATACCTCTGAATTCCACTACAATGTTAGGTTCTGACCAATACAACAAGCGCTTTGGATAGTTTTCGCACCATAACAACGCCTTGTGTTGCAGATATCAAAGAGAAAGGCAGTGTATTCAAGGCTTACATGCTTCCGGTGCAATCAACGGAGAGCTTTTTCAACCAATTGGCTCTCATCAAAGAACAAGAGCCCAAGGCAAATCATCATTGTTGGGCCTACAGGATTGACCCAGACGGCCTGTTGGAACGTTCTTCAGACGATGGCGAGCCCTCTAATACCGCCGGTGCACCCATACTCAGAGCGCTATTGTCCGCTGAATTGTACAATGTAGCAGTGGTCGTGGTTCGGTATTTCGGAGGTACAAAACTTGGTGTTTCCGGCTTGATTTCTG
>Ga0255780_10000938_pt1 | contig 27484 bp, 19 predicted proteins | sample 071ome_32_FD_179978 | JGI IMG/M metagenome (GOLD analysis project Ga0255780, IMG submission 179978) | Coastal salt marsh microbial communities from the Groves Creek Marsh, Skidaway Island, Georgia - 071405AT metaG (version 2) | ecosystem: Environmental > Aquatic > Marine > Intertidal zone >... | reverse complement strand
TGCAGGCGGGAACGTCTCGAACGATCAGCTCAACCTTTGCTGGTGATTTCAAGCCCACTTTGGTTGTTGCGACGATTAATGTGCGGTTTGAGCGTCGTCTCGACGCGCCTGACAAGAGAGTCATGAGTGATTTTCCTTAGCCTTGATAGCTGCACTGGGCAGCCCGCACTTTAGCGCTATTGGGCGGTGGAGGAAACGGTGACAAAGATGAGCCCACTGCCTAACTCGTCGATTCATCATGGCGCACTGCCCTCGCTCTCAGGTAAGACGTCAGTGGCGTTTGCAATCGGACTTGGGGTATTTTGGGCAGAGAAAAAGGGGCGCCCATGCAGAAAGTATTGATCAACAACCGAGGTGAAATCGCCTGCCGAGTTATTCGTGCGGTGAAAGCTGAGGGGTATCAGGCGGTCGCCGTGTTCAGCGAGGCTGACGCGGACAGTCCGTTTGTTTCGATGGCGGACGAAGCGATCGGTCTTCGTGGCAATACGCCGCAAGAAACGTATCTTGACATTGATGCCGTGATCGAAGCCGCTCGCCGTTCGGGGGCTGACGCCATCCATCCCGGCTATGGTTTTTTGTCGGAGAATGCGGCATTTGCGAGTGCGTGCCAGGCGGCCAACATCACCTTTATTGGCCCGTCCCCAGAGGCGATTGACGCCATGGGCAATAAAGGCGCTGCCAAGCGACTGATGATAGCGGCGGGCGTGCCCTGCATCCCGGGCTTCGAGGCAGCAGGCGCCTCCGATCCTGAGCTGCTCGAGGCAGCGGGTGATGTGGGTTTCCCTCTGATGGTCAAGGCGGCAGCCGGTGGTGGTGGACGCGGTATGCGTTTGGTCAGCGATCCTCTGCAGCTCCAGGCTGCAATCACTTCCGCAAGGCAAGAAAGTCAAAGTGCATTCGCATCGAGCGAGTTGATCTTAGAGCGTGCTGTGTTGGATGCACGTCATATCGAAATTCAAATCGCAGCGGACCAACATGGCCAGGTCATTCATTTGGGCGAGCGAGACTGCAGCGTTCAGCGCCGTCACCAGAAAGTGATAGAAGAAGCGCCTTCTCCGGCCGTGAATGAAGACCTAAGAGGGCGCATGGGTCAGGCGGCGATCCTCGCTGCAAAAGCTGTTGAGTATCGAGGTGTTGGGACTGTCGAGTTTTTGGTTGATGAAGAAGGCGCGTTCTTCTTTCTTGAGATGAATACGCGGCTTCAGGTTGAGCACCCAGTGACAGAATGCGTGACCGGTGTTGATTTGGTGTCACTTCAACTTGCGATTGCCGAAGGTGAACCGTTGCCGATAGCCCAGAGCGAGGTTCGCATCGAGGGGCATGCCATTGAGGTCCGCATTTATGCTGAAGACCCGAGCGAGTCGTTTCGACCGCAGACCGGAGAGGTTCTAAAGTATTCGCCGCCTTCCGGGGAGGGCATTCGTGTGGATTCGGGCATCGAAGAGGGCGTGATCATTAGTCCCTTCTACGATGCCATGCTGTCAAAAGTGATTGCCTTTGGCGCCACCCGTGAGCATGCCCGCAGGCGGCTGGTCCGTGCATTGCAAGATTCTAAGTTGCTAGGGATCATCACCAATAAAGCCTTTGTCCTTCAATTACTGGATCATCCAGTTTTTGCTTCAGGCGCAGCAACCACGAATCTGATCGATGAAGCGTTACTGGCTGACGCCGCAGAGCGGGCGAAACCCACGTCAGACAACCTCGCATTAGCTGCAATAGCCTTACATGCAGGTCATGGTCCTTGGGCCAATTGGAGTAATGCAGAAGCCATGCTCCGGCGAGAAGTTTTTGTAAGTGGCGATGATCAGTGGCTTGTCCGGCTTCGGGCCACAGAGCAAGGGTTTGATGTTCTGGTAGGCGAAGATCACTTTTTGGTGGCGGTGGATCAGCGGGGTGATGATCGGTTGGTTTATCGAATGGGCGGTGTTCAGAGATCGCTCGCTTACGCATTGAAAGATGATGTCTTGACGCTAGATTTTGGTGCAAAAACGCTTTCGCTCATTCGCGCAACCTACCAACCACCCCAAAATATAGATGCTGCCGGTAGTGGTGAAATTCTTGCTTCGACCGAGGGCAAGGTGACCAATATTCTGGTTAAAGTTGGAGATCGGGTTGAAAAGCATCAGCCATTGTTGGTTGTTGAGGCGATGAAAATGGAACATCGCCACCTCGCCGACGGCGATGGTGAGGTCATCGCTATCGAGGTGATTGAGGGGCAGCAGGTCAGGAATCGTCAGCGATTGGTCAAAGTGATGCTGAGTGATGATGAGGAGGCGCAGTCATGACAATCCTAGAGTCGCGTCTGAACACGCAAGGGGCCGAGTTCGCTGACAACATGGCGTTCATGACGGCCTATGTTGAAAAAATCCGCGTGGTTGAGCGCAACATTCGGGCCAGCGAGGAACGCTACCGAGAACGCGCAGAAAAGCGAGGGAAGCTTCTGCCTCGGGAGCGATTGGCTCATCTGCTTGATCCGGGCTCGCCGTTTCTCGAGTTGTCCTCCATCGCAGGCTACCTCATGAACGGTGACAAAGATGGTTCAACAGCCGGTGGCAATATCATTGTTGGCATTGGTTACGTCGCGGGTCGGCGGGTGTTGGTGATGGTTTGGAACTACGCGATCAAAGGCGGCACCATTTCGAGCGTCACCACAAAGAAGAATTTGAGGCTGCAAGAAATTGCGTTTGCTACTCGAATGCCAGTGATCTCATTGAGCGAGAGTGGGGGCGGCAATTTGGCCGGGGATGGCGATCCGGATCCATGGCACGTGCACGGGTTTTTGGACGGCGGGCGCGTGTATGGTCAACAAGCGCAACTCTCGGCCGCGGGTATTCCCCAAATCACAGTCTCCCATGGCAACGCCACCGCTGGCGGTGCTTATCAAGTGGCGCTATCAGATTACGTGATCTTGGTTCGTGATCAAACGCAACTCTTTCTGGCTGGGCCACCGCTCCTCAAGGCAGCCACGGGGGAGGTAGCAGATCACGAGACGCTTGGTGGGGCCGAGATGCATGCTACTGTCTCCCAGACGGGGGAATATTTGGCCGAGAACGACCAAGACGGGATTCGTCAGGCCCGTTTGGTTGTCAGCCAGTTGCCGCCTGATGCAGGGCGAGCGTTGATGCCAGATCAGGCGCCGCGACCCCCTCGATACCTGGCGAGCGAATTGCGGGGGATCGTGGCCGAGGATAAACGAGTGCCCTACGATATGCGCGAGATCATCATGCGTATTGTGGATGATTCGAACTTTGATGAGTTTCAACCCGCGGCTGATCAACACACGATTTGTGGTCACGTGCATGTGGGCGGTTGGCGCATGGGTGTCATCACGAACAACGGCCCGATCACGCCAAAGGGTGCCAAAAAGGCGTCGCAGTTTTTGCAACTGTGTGATCAAAGTCAGACGCCCATGCTCTTTTTACATAACACCACGGGGTTCCTCGTTGGGGTTGAGGCGGAGCAGGATGGCCAGGTAAAGCATGGTTCTAAGATGATTCAGGCGGTGGCGAATTTTAGGCCGCCAAAGATCAGCATCATTGTTGGCAATTCTTACGGGGCTGGAAATTATGCGATGTGCTCGAAGTCGTTGATGCCCGCATTTGTCTTTTCATGGCCGACCGCCAGACAAGCCGTGATGGGCGGCGCGCAGGCGGCCAGTGTGCTTCGAATTGTTGCCGAAGATCGAGCGGCGCTCAGCGGGCAGACGCTCTCCCCAGACCAAGAATCGGCAATTGCGCAGCAATCGGAGCGGATCATAGCCACCATGGAGCATGACTCTGAGGCCATGTTTTGCTCATCTCGGTTAATGGACGATGGATTGATTGATCCGGCAGACACTCGCGAGGTGATTCTGTTTGCGCTTGAAACGTGTCTTGAAACCCCCAACCGAGGCACCAAACCCAATACCTTTGGCGTCGCGCGTCTTTAGTACCTTGCATATGGACTCAATACACGCGTGACAATGGGCGTGTCGATAAGCGAAGAAGCGGAGACCAGTTGCTTGCGTTGCGGTGGAGTAACTTAGACTGGGTCTGCGACGATCAGATTGAGGGGAAGAGGCGATCGGGCGCAGCGAGAGCCCGAGTGCGTCAATACTAAAGGTTAACGTTCTTCGTCCTGAAAATTGGGATATCGACCCAGCGTTAATACCAAGATAGCCGACAGCGAGAAGGCCACCGCGCCAAGCTGAAATCCTCGTTCGTGGGTGCCGAGCGTTTCGTAGATCCAGGCGTACATAGAGGGTGCGATGCCAGAAGCTACCGCAAGCCCAGAATAGAGAAGGCCATAGATTTTGGCGTAATGAGCCGTCCCAAAATATTTCGCGGCTAAAAAAGCCATGAGATCCAGTTCTGCGCCGGCTGCGAAGCCGAGTAATACCGAAGCAATCATGGCGTTGCTTAACGTCAGTGATTGAAGCAGCAAAAAGCAGGCGATGACTGGGAGCGCAATCGCGGCGGCGGCAACGCCGGGTGCCCAAAGTCTGTCGACGAGCCAGCCAATCACCAAGCGTCCCACGATGACCGCTGCACCAAAAGACGAAAGGGCTGTCGCGGCATCGCTCATCGGCACGCCAGCGTCTATGAGCGCGGGCACAAGATTTGGGACCAGCCCTGACTGCACCACGTAGACTAGGAAAATAGAGGCGAGCAAAACCCAGAATCGATAACCCCTCATGGCTTCGCCAAGGGTGAGGCCTCTTTCTTGCATTTCGGATGATGACGAATGAGATTCGGTGGGGTGGTCTTCCCCCGGGGGAAAGTCCGGGTCGTCCGGGTGGAAATAGCGCCAAACCAAGGGGCCCGCAACACCCAGGGGGAGTATTGAGAGCACCGCGTAGCCCATGCGCCAACCAAATTGCTCTACCGTCCACGCGATCACAGGCGTCACGAGGACGGCGCAAAGTCCGGTGCCACTCAAAATGAGACCCAAGGCGAGCCCTCGTTGTTGGTTAAAGACTTGGGTTATCGCTGTTGTCCAAGTCACAGGAACGGTGCCTGCACCGAGCAGCGCCATGGCGCCGTAGCTGAGATAGAAGAGGCTGAGACTTCCCTGATTCAGCGCGGGCAAGAGTAGGGCGATCGAAAGTCCGAGCAGGCCCGAGAGCGCCACGCGGCGAGCACCGAAGCGGTGAATGAACCAGCCGACCACGGGGGACGTGAACACGCCGATTCCGGTGCTGAAGAGCAACGACAATTGAAACTCGGAACGGCTCCAACCAAAGGCTTCGGTGACTGGGATAACGAAAATGCCCAGAGTGTAAAAAGGCAGCACAATGCAGCTGCAAATAACACCGACACACGCAGAGAAGAGAAGCCCAGGTCGCGCAACAATCTCGGTCGTTTGCCAACGTGTTAATGTAGCTCGCATAGACCTCGGTCCTCGCTGGCTGTCGTCTGTGGTTTCAGAATGGTTAAGTTACCATGGTGCGCTGGGTAGTACACGAGTCGCATAGAGGGTTAGATTTCTGTAAGAGGGTGGATGACTCAGCGGCTAGAGAGTGTAAAGGCGCTTAGCCGCATGTTGGGCAAGGCCCAACTGAAGAGAGACGAGTGTGATGACTGAAGACGGGTCGGTGTTGCTCGGTTCAAAACCGGTGGCGAGCCACTCTGACTTAACGGTATGCGAGTGAGCAGAGCGGGGGTAGATGCCATGGCGATGCCTGAGCAAGGGCGAGATTGGAGCGAACTGGCGCAAACCATGCGCGAGGCGGGTGCGAGCGATGTGGCATGGCGGCAAGGTAAAGCCGCAGTTTACGTCTTTAACGCGGGTGAGGATGTCTCAACTGTTCAGCGTGAGGCGTACACCTTGTATCTCGCGGAGAACGGGCTGGGACCGGCTGCGTTCCCCTCACTGAAGCAAATGGAGCAGGATGTCATCGATATGGCGCTGGCGTTGCTCGGCGCGCCTGAGGGAGCAGGTGGCGCCATGACGTCGGGTGGAACGGATTCCATTACCATGGCCATCAAAGCCGCGCGTGATTGGGCCCGGGCCGAGGGAAAACCGGAACCTTTCAATCTGGTGATGCCGCAATCCGCCCATCTCGCATTTGATAAGGCGGCCGCGATGATGGACTTGGAGATTCGGCGCGTGCCCATGGCACAGTATTTGGCGGATGTTAACGCCATGCGGGCGCTGGTGGATGAGCGAACGCTGATGCTGGTTGGATCTGCACCTTCCTTTCCATTTGGCTTAATCGACCCTATCGAAGCGCTCAGTGAGTTGGCGACGGAGACCGGTGTTTGGTTGCATGTGGACGCCTGCGTAGGAGGCTATATTGCGCCTTTTGCCAAGCAGCTCGGCGAGCCGATCCCCGCGTTTGATTTTTCGCTCGAGGGTGTACGTTCGATCTCGGCTGACCTACACAAATACGGGTATGCAGCGAAGGGCGCAAGCACCATTCTCTTTCGCGAAGCCAATGCGTTGTCACACATGGCATTTGATTTTGATTGTTGGCCTGCGGGTCGAATGGTGACGCCCACGCTTGCCGGCACTCGACCCGGCGGGGCCATCGCTGCCGCATGGGCCGTCATGCATTATCTCGGCCAAACCGGGTATCGAGAGAAACAGCGCCAGGTTTTGACCGCGCGAAGACAGATTGCGGAGGGGGTTCAAGCGCTGGGGTTTGAAGTCATTGGTGAACCACAGCTCGGCATTATTGCGTTCACGCATCCGAGCGCGGATGTCTTTGCAATGTATCGCACGCTCTATAAGAAAGGCTGGGTCACGAGTGCCTGCACGTCACCACCCGCCTTGCATCTCATGCTGTCGCCGATTCATGTTGGGGTGACAGCCCAATATCTCACAGATCTCAAAGCAGCACTCCAGTTGGTTGGTCAGGCGAAATCAGGGTCATCTACAGACGAGGCCGAGATCCGGTATAGCTGAGCATCAGACGCGAACGGCGCTCCAAGACCGGGTTCGTTGACCAGGGCCCATAGGTCGTGCTGTGATCGGGCTTTCATACGAGGGTCTTCTGATGAGCCGAGGCATTTTTCAACGGTTGCAGCTTGTTTGGGTTTTTGCGCTGGCCGCATCTCTCACTTATGCGGACGAGTTGCCCACTGCAAGCCCTGAAGTAGAAGGCGTCAGCACCGATCGACTTGCCAGGCTGCACACACTGGCAGAACAGTATGTCAACCAAGGTAAAGTGGCCGGCATCGTAACGCTAGTCAATCGGGGCGGACAGCTCATCTTTAAGGATACGGTGGGCAGTCGATCAATTAGTGACAAAACGCCGCTCAAAGAGTCCGATCTCTTTCGAATTTATTCAATGACTAAGCCGATTACGGCGGTGGCAGCGATGCAGCTTTACGAGCAGGGTCATTTCCATATGAATGATCCGATCACGCGTTGGCTGCCTGAGCTGACATCGCTCGAAGTTCTGAACGCGGATGGGACCCGCGTGCCCGCTGATGCTGCGCCCACCATGCAGCAGCTTCTGAGTCATACCGCTGGATTTTCCTATGGGTTTGATCCTCGTGACCCTGTGGATCGCGCCTATCAAGAAGCGGACCTTTGGGCCGCCAAGGACCTTGATGAATTCGTGAATCGAGTGGCAACGCTGCCCCTGAAATTCCAGCCGGGGACCAACTGGCATTATTCCATCGCGGTGGACCTGACAGGCCTCATCGTGCAAAGGATCTCAGGACAGCGGTTTGATGAGTATCTTGCGGAACATCTCTTTGAGCCGCTGGATATGGTGGATACCTTTTTTGCAGTACCGGAGGAAAAGGCGCATCGATTTTTACCTAATCATCGTTGGGAACGAACGGCAGGCAAGGTCATTGTCATCGATGGATTGATCCCTGAGCTCGGCGGTCGCTCGAGTTCAAGAGCGATGGCTGACTTTTCTGATGTGGGGCTTTTTTCCGGTGGCGGTGGATTAGTGTCGACAGCCAGGGATTACATGCGGTTCGCCGAAATGCTGCGGGCTGGAGGTCGATTGGGAGACCAGCGTATTTTGGGCGAGAAAACGCTGAAATATATGACCAAGAATCATTTGCCCGCGACGACGGGCGCGGTGGGATTAGGGGAAAGCCCGCTTGCTAGTCGCTTTAAGGGCTTTGGTTTTGGCCTGGGCTTTGGGCTGATTGAGGATCCAGTAAGGAATGGATCGCTCTCGAGCCAAGGAACCTTTATGTGGGGCGGCGCAGCTGGCACGATTTTCTGGGTCGACCCGATCGAGGATTTGACGGTGGTCTCGTTGATTCAGCTAATGGCATCGCCCTGGCCGCTTCGTGAAGATCTTCGTGTCGCGATGTATCAGGCCTTGGAGGCATCGAACGAGTGAAACATCACAACAACGCAAGCGCTCTTGGCTGGCCTTGAGTATTCAAATTTACCGCTGAAGCTTAAAAGCGCAAGCGTGCCGCAGGCGCCGAGCGTTTCAGTTGAAAAAGGAGTGTGAGACATGGCAGCGATTCCAAAAGGTGGCACGGTTGCTGTAACGGGTGCGGCTGGCTTTATAGGCGGGTGGGTGGTTAAGCTGTTGCTCGCCGAAGGGTATCGAGTGCGAGCATGTGTTCGAGATATCGACAACGAGGCTCGAGTTGGGTTTCTAAAGTCGATGCCCGCATTTCTATCCGGAAGGCTCACGCTCCATAGCGCAGATCTCGATCAAGACGGTTGTTTTGATGACATCTTTAAAGGATGTCATGGGGTGGCGCATGTCTCGCATGTCTCGGATTACAACGACCACGACTATGTCCAGCGCGTGTGCGATCACATCATTGCCTCAATCAACGAGGCGCACACGGTGACGCGCGTGATTGTGACGTCCAGTGTCGCCGCCGTGATTTCCGAGATGGATCTTGAGGAAATAGGCCGACGCCCCGTGTTCTATGAGGACCGCTACCCTGACGGCTCTAATCCGAAGCGAACCGCGCAAAGCCAGGGTTACTCCATGGGCAAGATCATCGCGGAGACTGCTTTCTCTAAGGCGGCCGAGCAACACGGTGGCTGGGATGCGATTACGTGTTGTCCGGCGGATAACGTCGGACCGATTTTGTCTGCCCATCAAAAGGACTATGGGCCTTGGCAGAGCCACGTCGCCAAGATGCTAGAAGGGGATTACGAACAAAATTGGGTCTACCGGCCTTGGTTTCCGGTGGATGTGCGTGACAATGCGCTCTGCCATATTCGGATGCTCGAATCCATCAAGGTGAAAAACGGCGAACGTTACATCGCATGGTCTACAGAGGCTTGGAAGGTTGAAGACACTTGTGCACGCATCGCCCATCTCTTGCCAGAACTTAACCTCAAGGTTACAGCGCCAAAAGAGGTGCATCCTGAGCGGCTCCAGGCCAGGGAAGCGAGGTATCGTGCGCTATGGCAGATGGCAGATCTCCGCAATCAGCGAATGGTTGAACTCACCGGTATCCAATTTCGATCGTTCGATGAATCCCTTCGCGACTGCGCCGAATCTTTGATTGCCGTCGCTGGCACGAAAGTCCTGCGCGAGGCCGATTAGACGGTCTGAGCAGGCGGTGCGGGTTTGATGAGCCAGTAGAGCAGAGGAATCGCAAACATAATGAGCAGCGTGGACAGTGCGAGCCCGCCCATAATGCAGACAGCCATCTCTTTGAAAAATGCATCCGAAATCAGCGGCGTCATGCCAAATATCGTCGTGCCAGCGGCGAGCACGACAGGACGGAGACGGCTGATCGCCGCCTGCGCAATCGCAGCATGTGTCATCCCCATTTCCCTCACACGTTGATCGATTTCATCCACCAGCACCACACAGTTTTTGATTAACATCCCTGCGAGGCTGAGAAAACCGAGCGACGAAGGGAATGTGAATGACAGGTCAGTTAGCAGCAGGCTTACCACAACACCACAGACGGTCATGGGCACGGTCAGCCAAATAATCACGGCCTGCTTCATGCGGCCAAAGAGCAGCAAAGTCACGAGAAACATAGAGCCAAACGTGAGCGGAACCTTTGAGCCCAGCATCTCTCTCGCCTCTTGGCTGCTCTCAATCTCTCCGCCCCAACCGAGCGCATAGCCAGGTGGTAATGGGAGAGCTTCAATATCACCGCGCACCCGAGCAAAGGCGGCGTCGAAATTTTCTCCCATCGGTTGATTCGCTTGGGCTGTGAGCGTCGGAATTCGGTCCAGTCGGCGGAGCATGGTTTCCTCGGTGCTGAGATCAAAGCCCTCGATGACTTGCCGCATGGGCACGAACGCACCAAGTGCAGGGCTAAACACCGTTCGATCGCGGACCCGTTGCAAGTCACTGCGTTCGTGTTCGGGTGCGCGCGCTACAATAGGGATTATCATGTCGCGGTCGCGGAAAAGCCCTACGCGAACGCCATCGGTGCCAAAGCTGAGAGCTTGATAGATATCGGCACGCGTGACGCCGGCTTCTGCGGCTCGGGCTGGATCGTAGCGAGGAATCAGCGTCAGTGCAGGCTGTCGCCAGTCTAGGGTCAAGTCGCCAAAGCCATGCCGGTCGTAGATGGCGAGAATCTCTTCACCCAAGCGCCTTAATTCGCGATTGTCGGGACCGGTCAGCCTAACTTCCATCTTGTGCGGGCCACTTGGGCTGAACTCGCTGCGCCGAACCAAAATTTCAAGGTCGGGGAAGAGCCGCTCTGCAAGCGCGCGCGTCTCGGCCATGGTGTCGCTCATCGCGCGCACATCCTCGACTCGAATCAACAGGTGCGCATAGGCCGGATTTGGCTGTTCAGGTCGTAGCGTCGCGGCAAATCGATTAGGTCCACGTCCAATCAGCTCCAATGAATTGACCACGCCGTCGAACTGCTGGACCGCCTGACGAAACGTTTCCACTCGGTCCGCGGTGGCGTGAATGTTCGAGCCTTGAGGGAGGTAGACGTCGACGAAATAAATGGGTGTGTTGTTGGTGGGGAAAAAGCTCTGTTTGACTTTGCCGAAGCCCCAAATGCTGGTCGCTGTGATCGCAATGACGATCAACATGCCGAACCAAGCCTGTCTTAATCCCGCATGGATAAGCCATCGATACGGGCGGTACATGAGACCGCCGTAAATGGTCGCCTCATCTTGTGCTTGGCCAGGCTTCAAGAGCCATTGGCCAAGCAGGGGCGTAATGAGGACGGCAAGTACCCAGCTGAGGAGTAGCGAGATACCTACGACCTGAAACAATGAAACCAGAAAATGGCCACTTTTGTCGTTTGAGAGCCCGATCGGTGCAAAGGCGAGAATGCCGATGATCGTCGCGCCGAGTAGCGGGAATTGTGTTCGAGTCACGGCGCGTTTTGCAGCATCCACCGGCTTCATCCCCATCTGGACACCCACCAACATACCCTCGACCACAACGATTGCGTTATCGACCAGCATGCCCATGGCAATCATCAGTGCGCCTAGGGAAATGCGCTGCAGTGAGATGCCCGTGAGCGTCATAATGGCGATAGTCCCGCCCACAGTCAGTACAAGCACCGCGCCAACCACCGTGCCTGCCCGCCAGCCCATAAACAGGCACAAAACACCCAGGACGGTGGCCACACTGATTGTAAGGTTGGTGAGGAAGGTGCCGATCGCTTCTTCCACCATGATGTGCTGCCTGTAGATTGGATGCAGTGAGATGCCGATGGGTTCGGCTTCGAGCATCTGTTCAATGGCCGCATCAACGGCATGACCAATCTTGACCACATTCTCGCCGGGTCGAACGGAGACGCCGAACGTCATGGCCTGTTGACCATTAAACCGAATGATCTCAAAGGGTTGATCGACGGGGCGTCTTGAAATCGTTGCCACATCACGAAGACGAAGCGTCTGTAGCCCGCCAGGTTGACCGATCAAGATTTCACCCAAGGCTTCAACCGATCGGTAAGGGTTGCTGATCTGGAAGGTGGCGCGCCTGGAATCGAGATCAATGGCGGGTGCGGAGCCGAGATTAATCTCCTGGTTGAGCCGTCCAATCACCGCAGACAAGGGAATACCTAGTCGAACCAAGGCTTGGTGATCAAATTCGAGATAGACGGCTTCCTGCGTTTGGCCAGAGAGGCTGACTTTGGCAACGCCCTTGACCGACAGCGCAGTGTCGCTCAGGCGTCTGGCGAGATCGTGAATCTGGCGTGGCGAGAACCCCTCAGCAGTAACGGCATAATAAATGCCATAAACGTCACCGAAGTCATCTTCAACTAAAGGGGTCATGGCACCGGGCGGCAATCGGGCATTTGCTTCGCTGACCCGTCTTCGCATCTCGTCCCAGACCTGCGGGATTTCTGAATGGTCGAGCTGCTCATCGATTTCGATTTGAATTTCAGAGCGTCCTGGAACGGACTTTGACTTCATCTCCTCGAGATAAGGCAACTCCTGAAGCGCTGTTTCGATGACATCGGTGACCTCCTGTTCGACCTCCTCGGCGGTCGCGCCAGGATAAGGTGTGATGATGTAGGCCCAAGCCATCGGAAAGGGTGGGTCCTCTAAGCGACCCACATGGTCCATGCCCCAATAGCCACCCCAAAGGCATGCGAGCATCACTAAAACAACATAGATCGGTCGATCGATCCACCATCCGACCACGCGCGTCAAAGGGGTTTCAGTGAAGGCGTGGGTGGTCATTTTCTAGCGTCAGCGGGCATGGGCCGAACCACCATGCCATCTCGCAGTTGATGGCCGCCAGCGGCAACGAAGGCGTCCCCAGGCGTGAGCCCTTCCACAACCTCGATTTGCGCGCCCCGAATCTCCCCCGTTTTAATGGACTGAGGTGATACGGCGCCGGTTGCGCTAGAGAAACGCCAAACATAAAACCCGCCCCCGGGCGCTTCGTGGACGGCCTCGATTGGGACTAATGGGTGCTGGTCCATCAAGGCGCGCTCTGCAAACACGGTGATATTCATGCCTGGGAGCAAGCGCATGTTTTGTGTTGCTGGCATCACGAGGGTCACCATGTAACTCTGTGCGACCGGGTTGGCCTCACCGGAAAATTCTTTAAGTGCCAGCGGAATGCTTTCCTCAGTGTCGGGCAAAATGGCCCAAAGGCGAAGGATTTGCTGCTGATTGAGTGCGCCGACTAGTCGCTCGGGCACTGCAATGCGAACAAAAACTTCACTCAAATCGCTGAATCGAACGATGGCTTGGCCCGCGCCGACGAAGGTGTGATTGTCCACAAACCGTCGACTCAGAAGGCCATTGAACGGTGCCCTCAGTTCCGTTTCCTTAAGCTGTCTGCGGCTCATGTCCAGATGCGCGCGCACGAGATCCAACTGAGCGCTGGCCTGGTCCACGAGGGCGGGCGATATGGCATTGTCCTTCAAAAGGGATTGCTTGCGCTTGAAATCGAGCTCAGCGAGTTCAAACTGAGCGCTTGCCTCTCGAACCTGAATCTCAAATGGCGTTTGATCCAGTCGAGCGATGAGCGCGCCTTGGGCGATTTGATCGCCTTCTCTTGGCGTTAGCGCTGCGAGTTGTCCGGGCACTTCGAAGGCTAAGTCCACGGTTTGCGCAGCATCTATCTTGCCGACAAATTGATTGATGAGTGTGGACTCTGGCGCCTTCAAGTAACCAATGACCGCCGGTTTAATGGGACGAGCGATGTCAGTCTGGGTGACCGCTGCTTCCTCGCAGCCCAGCAGTGCGATGACGGCCCCAAGCATCAGGTGTGAGGCTAACCATGATCTCCGCCACGTCGGGGGGTTCAGTTTCGACAGGTTCGACATGTTGAGTCCTGGATTCGCTGGGCTACTCGGCTTCTTGGGGTCCACCTGGTGCCGGCGCTCATCGCTCCTTCGTTGATCAATGCGTTGCCCTTTGCATAAGCATCAAACGTGCAGGGCGGTTCGTGGGTGTACGCGCCGCGAAATTTTGCGCGGCTAGCACTACGCCGCGCAAGGTAGCAAAAAAATGTAGCAGGTGCTACACGAGCGCGAGTACCGGCTTGAAGGTGCCTGATTGCTGAGGTTAACTGAGCGAATGGCAACGCTCCGAACGCGCATGGCCCAGGCTCTCAACGGGAAGCCCCGCCCACTGTGACTATGGGCCTAGCTCCTGCTAGGCGGGGCATCGATTGAGAGACAAAAAGATCTGCGCGCATTGGCTCTTTGGGAGATGAGGCTGCATGAATACGGGATGCGCTGTGCGTCATTTGTTCAAAGGATAAGGGCCTCTTGGCTCGGCTCGCAGGATCGTTTGATACGTGGTTCAAAAAAGGAGAAACAAGATGACAAAGATGCAACGATTTTTACCGGTTGTTTTAGCGATGGGTGTGCTTTCGGGCGCACCACTGATTGCCTCGGCCCATTCAGGTCCCTCGGTGCCCGAACCCATGGATTTAGAGGGTATCGCCCAAGCGTTTGGCTGGGACTTTGACACCGCCGACGTGGTGGCCGAAAAGGTCTCTGATTCTTTGTACGTGCTATTCGGAGTGGGTGGCAACATCGCCGTTTCAGTAGGCGATGATGGAGTACTTATCGTTGACGATCAGTTCCCCGAAATGATGGATCGGGTGAATGCGGCGATCGGTTCGCTCGGTGGCGGGGCGGTGGATTTCGCTATCAACACGCACTGGCATTTTGATCATGCGGACGGGAACCAGTCTTTTGGCCCAGAGGGCACCTGGATTGTTGCTCAAGCGAATTCACGAGAAAAAATGCTCACAGATCAAGTGATAAATCTTGTCAATGTGGCCTACGCGCAGAAAGCGTATCCGAAGGACGCGCTGCCTGTTATGACGTACGATGATTCCATGCAGTTCCATATGAACGGTGAGCAGCTCGACCTCATGCACTTTGGCGCTGCGCATACCACGGGCGATACCGCCGCGATTTTCAGAGGCAGCAACGCGGTGCATCTCGGGGATGTGTTCAATAACAGTGGCTACCCCTTTATTGATGCAGGCAACGGCGGAACCTTGGATGGTGTAATCAATTTCTGTGAACAAACCCTTGCGCAGATCAACCAAGAGACGGTGGTCATTCCTGGGCACGGTCCTTTGTCTGACTACCAAGGACTCAGCGATTACATCGAGATGTTGAAAGACATCCGAGAGCAGATGATGAGTCTCATTGAAGACGGCGCGTCGCTTGACGATGTCCTAAAGAGCGGTATCACAAAAGCGTACGATGCCAAGAACGGCGATCCTGGACTGTTGCTCAATCGAGGTTACTTCAGTTTGACCCATAAGGTGGTGGATCGATGAGAGCCTTCTGGTTGGGGTGTTTGATTGCGCTCGGCCTCTCACCCACAGGGGGGTTGGCAGAGACCACCATTATTTGTGAGCGATTGATTGACGTGAGAAAAGGGTCCGTTGAGCCCTGGCAAGCCATTGTCATTGAAGGTGACTGGATAAAGAAGGTCTTGCCGGCGTCTCAACTGAGCGAGTCGAAGGGGACAACGATTCGATTGGAAGGCCAGACGTGCATGCCAGGATTGATGGACATGCACGTCCATCTCATCAGTGAAACGTCACCTGATGGTTTCGCAAAGCAGTTCAAATGGAATCCCACCGACTACGCCTATGGTTCAGTTAAATTTGCCGAGCGAACGTTACACGCGGGATTCACACTGGTTAGAGATTTAGGCGCGAGCGATTCTCTCGCCATTAGCCTACGTAATGCCATTGAGCGCGGCGATATCTTGGGTCCGAGGGTGCTCGCGGCAGGTAAAAGCATTGCGACCACGGGCGGTCATGCAGATCCAAGCAATGGCCGTAATCTGGCACTGATGGGCGACCCCGGGCCCGCAGCCGGCGTCGTCAATGGGGTTGTTGAGGCGCGAAAAGCGGTTCGACAGCGATACAAAGAAGGCTCAGACCTGATCAAAATCACCGCAACGGGCGGCGTCTTGTCTCAAGCCAAAAATGGTCAGAACCCCCAGTTCAAGCCGGATGAGCTCGAAGCCATTATCGACACTGCGAAGGACTATGGATTCAAAGTGGCCGCGCATGCGCACGGCGCTGAGGGCATGCTTCGAGCGGTGGAAGCCGGTGTAGATTCCATCGAACACGGCACGTTCATGAACGAACCGGTGATGAAGGCGATGAAAAAGCGAGGAACCTACTATGTGCCGACCATCATCGCAGGTAAGTTCGTTGCCGAAAAAGCCGAAATTGATGGCTTCTTCTCTGACTTGGTCCGACCTAAAGCACGCGAAGTGGGTCCAACAATCCAAGGCACATTCGCCAAGGCCTATGGTTATGGCGTCAAAATCGCCTTTGGCACCGACACGGGAGTGTCTGCGCATGGCGACAATTGGAAGGAATTCGTTTACATGGTGGAGGCCGGTATGCCGCCCATGGAGGCAATTCAGAGCGCCACGGTTGCGGGTGCGGATCTCGCTGATGTGGCTGATCGTTTGGGGGTGATTGAAGCTGGAAAGTTAGCAGATTTAGTGGCCGTGCGCGGTAACCCCGTCGAGCGGATCGAGCAAATGGGTGAGATGACATTTGTTATGAAGGGCGGTGAGATCTATCGTCATTTGGATTGAGGGATCGCGAGCAACAGCCATCCGCAAAGAGACGCAAGCGTTGGAGGTCTACATATGACTACCTATACATCCGATTCAGAGGAACTGATCGTTGAATTGGACGGGCGGGTGGCGCGTTTGACGCTGAACCGACCAGAGGCGCGCAACGCCTTGTCAGATGGGATGACCAATAATCTCATTCGAGCGATTCGCTGGGCCGCGATCGATGACGAGGTTGGCGCAGTCTTGCTGACTGGGGCGGGATCAGCGTTTTGCAGTGGGGGAGATGTGAAACGCATGAATCAGGATGCGGGGCATGATCGGCGCCCAAGCCAATCGGCACAACTCGACGCCCTGACATCTCGACATCAAGGCATCGCCGGCGCCCTTCGGGCGCTCCCAAAACCTTCGGTGGCAGCGCTGCCAGGGCCTGCGGCGGGTGCGGGCTTAGCCATCGCGCTGTGCTGCGACTTTAGGATTGGCGCCCCCAAGGCGTTGATTAGCACGGGTTACGCCAATATTGGATTGTCCGGAGACTATGGGATTGCTTGGCTTTTGACGCGGACGGTGGGACCGGCGGCCGCAAGGGCGCTACTGCTCACCTCAGACCGGATTCCGGCAGACGAAGCGAAGCAAATGGGGATCCTAAACGAGGTTGTAGACGAAGCCCATCTTCAAGACGAAGCGCTTACCCTCGCTCGCCGATTGGCAGCAGGGCCCCTCGTTGCCTACGCCGCGATAAAGAAAAATCTGGATGATGCGCTCGACGTGGATCATCACACAGCGATCAACCGTGAGGCCGAGCGCTTGCTAGCCTGTCGTCAGACGCACGATTATCGCGAGGCGATTCAGGCGTTCGCGCAAAAGCGGCCGCCGAATTTCAAGGGGCAGTAAGTGCTGCCTATTGAGTGAAGGCTTGCGCTTGTTGGTGCTTCAGCTTGAGGCGCAGGTCGAGAGACTGCGATTGTCATAAACTCCACTTGTCGATAGGCTCGTTCGGAAATCAACCATGCCGTCCAAGTGCGCGAGAGGAAGAAAGCCATGATGAATCTAGATCTGAAGGGGAAAAGGGCCATGGTCACGGGCGCAAGCCTAGGGATTGGTGAGGCAGTTGTTAAGCTCCTCGCGAATCACGGTGCTGATGTGGTGTTCTGCGCCCGCGGGCAAGCGGCTGTCGATGCGTTGGTCGCTTATGAATCGCCTCGGGGCCAGATCACAGGTTTTACGGCGGACATGGGAGATGAAGCCTCAACCGGCGCCTTTCTTGAAGCCGCAGGTAGCGAAATTGATATTTTGATCAACAACGTCGGGGCTTCGCCAAGCAGGAATTTTTTATATATGTCTGACGATGATTGGCGAAGTCTACATGAGCTTAATTTGCTCTCTGCCGTGCGTTGCACGCGCCATGTCTTGCCTCACATGCGAGGGCAGAAGTGGGGTCGAGTGATTATGGTCGCGAGTGGCGCCGCAAAATACCCGAATGCGGCACTGATTGATTACGGCGCGACCAAAGCGGCGATGATTAGCTTAAGCAAATCGCTGGCAAGAAAGTACGGCAGTGATGGTGTTTTGGTTAACTCTGTGCTGCCTGGCCTGATTCACACCGCCATGTGGGAACGTGCAGCGACAGAGATTGCTGAAGCGTCTGGGAGCACGATGGATGACGTGTTGTCCCGTAATGGCAAAACGGTGCCTGTTGGTCGTTATGGGACGTCTGAGGAAGTGGCCAACATGATTGTATTTCTAGCTACCGAAGCCGCATCCTATGTGAATGGTTCCGCGATTGAGGTCGATGGCGGAAGTGCCGCCCACATCTAAGCGGAGTGCGAGCGAGGCCAAGGACGAGACCCATGTCTCGTTGCTGAGCGTGTCGCTCATGTTGTTAAGTCGTAATCCAGAGAGTACTGAATATGAGTGAGTCAGCTGATGGGGGTTCGATTGAACCGATCCAATTGAGCAATCGAGAAGCATTTGATAAGTGGAATATCGATCCCTTTATCGATCCAGCGAGCGTTGATCTTGCGACGATGGACCCTGCGCATCCCGCACTCTTTGAGGCCGACACCTTTTGGCCTTATTTCGAGCGGTTGCGTGCAGAAGACCCGGTCCATTACACCCCAGAGAGCATGGTAGGGCCCTATTGGTCGGTCACGAAATTTGCGGACATCATGCATGTAGATACGCACCACGATGTGTTCTCGTCCGATATCAATCAAGGCGGGATCAGGATGGGCGGCCGGCCGAGGCAAGCGGATGACGCGCCGGACCCCATGTTTCATCTACCTATGTTCATCATGCAAGATCCGCCGGTGCATGATGACCAGCGGCGTGTGGTTTCTCCAAGTTTCACGCAAGCCAAGCTCCAGGAGCTTAAAGGTCTGATCCGTGAGCGTGCGGGAGCCATTTTAGATGGACTGCCTCGAAACGAGACTTTCAACTGGGTGCGTTCGGTGTCGGTTGAGCTGACCGGACAAATGCTGGCAACCCTATTTGATGTTCCTCAAGAGGATCGTCATAAGCTGATTTACTGGTCGGACACGGTGGAAAACATTGGTAACCCCGATGTCTTCGAGACGCCGCAGGAGGCGTTTCAGGAATTGTGGAAGTGCTTTGAGTATTTCGACGCCGTTTGGAAGGACCGAGCTGGCCGGAGCGAAAAGGGCAGTGACCTGATCTCGATCCTGGCTCAGAGTGAGGCCACGAAGAACATGCCGCCGAACGAATTTTTGGGCAACATGCTTTTGCTGATCGTGGGTGGTAACGACACCACTCGGAACTCGATTTCCGGCGGCGTTCTGGCACTGAATCAACACCCCGAGGAGTATGCAAAGCTTCGCGCGAATCCTGATTTGATTCCGAAAATGGTCCCGGAAATCATTCGCTGGCAATCGCCCGTGGCCCACATGTGCCGAACGGCGCTCACCGATACGGTGCTTGGGGGTAAAACTATCCGTGCCGGTGAAAAGGTTGTTATGTGGTACATCTCTGGTAATCGCGATACGGATGCGATTCCGCGAGCGAACGAATTCATTATTGACCGCGCTAATCCTCGGCACCATTTGTCCTTTGGCTACGGTATTCATCGCTGCGTGGGTAATCGGCTCGGTGAGATGCAGCTGACCGTCCTTTGGGAAGAAATTCTCAAGCGATTCGACACCATCGAAGTGGTGGGCGACCCCGTGTATTTGCGCTCCAATTTTATTCACGGAATTCGTGAACTTCCCGTAAGGATTCCGGGCTAGTCTGCATGTCAAGATTTGCTTTTCGCGAGGGAAAGGTCAGCTTCAACGGTCATACCACGGCTTATTTGGAGGCTGGCCCCGCTAGCGGCCCAGCAATGATTTTTGTGCACGGGTGGCCTGAGCGTGCTATCAGCTGGCGGCACCAACTTCCTGTGTTTGGCGGCCTTGGCTTTCGGGTTATTGCCCCTGATCAGCGGGGCTATGGTGATTCAACCGTCTATCATCATTTAGATGATTATGCGCTCGAGAAGCTGACAGGCGATGTGATTGGACTGCTCGATGCCCTCGGCATCGAGTCCGCCATTTGGGTCGGCCATGATTGGGGTAGCCCTGTGGTCTGGAGTGTGGCGAGTCATTACCCGACGCGTTGCCGAGGGGTGGCGAGTCTCTGTGTGCCTTACTACCATCTCGAGCGGGGGCTCACCCATACCATCAGCTTAGTTGACCGCACGCTCTATCCAGAAGACGAGTACCCTGCCGGTCAGTGGGATTACCAGCTGTATTACCAGGAACAGTTTGAAGCGGCGACCCGTGCCTTTGACGCGAATCCTCGAGCGACGATCAAAGCCTTGTTCAGGAAAGGCGACCCAGCCGGGCGGGGTCAGCCAGCGGGGACTGCCCGTATTCGTGCCGCCGGGGGATGGTTTGCCGGTCTTGATGAAGCGCCCGATGTGCCGCTGGATACGGATGTCTTGAGCGAAGCGGAGCTTGACGTGTACGCGAGAGGGCTAGAACGAAACGGTTTCTTTGGGCCTGACGCCTTTTATATGAACCACGAGGCTAATGAGGCTTTTGCAAGACAGGCAGTGAATGATGGCAGACTTGGGATGCCCGCACTTTTTCTTGCCGGACGTTACGATTATGTGTGCGAAACCGTCGATTCGGGGGCCGCAGAACCGATGCGTGCGATGTGCGACCTGCTAGACGAACAGATCGTCGATTCTGGGCATTGGATGGCTCAAGAGCGCCCCACTGAAGTGAATCAAGCGCTTAATCAATGGTTGATCAAGCGTCAATTGATGCCAACACCTTAAAAATTGGGTGTCTCACGGTGTTGCCAGATTAGAAACCGGTATTGTCTCTGGCCAGATGATAAATCACGAAAATCGGGTTCATGATAGGCGTTCGTGTCAGGCGGCCAAATGTCATCGTTTAGAGCTGGCTAACCCCTTAATTCCAGATGGGCAACGAATTCCCAGATGATGGACCTCACTGAAAAACCCTACCCGGGGGGACGCCTTCAGAGACCGGCAGCGAGCAGCGCGCAGGCGATTTTCCACACGTCGCAAGTGATACAGCGCCATTTGCTCACCATGACCATCGTTGCTGTCGCGGCCTACGCGGTGCTCGGATCAACGGCGGTGCTTCGAGCCTGGCTCGCGCCGTTGACAATGGATTGGCTGGGTTATGGCCTTTCTTTGCTCCTCATCCTTGGGGTGATGTTGGCGTTTCTTCGGTTTCGGCGTGTTCCGATCAGCCAGATGCAGTGCGGCTGGCTCGCGTACCTTCTCCTGATTTCGACGGTTGAGGAGTTAGCGTTTCGGGTATTTCTGCCGCTCTACTTGGATCAATTTTTAGATCTGAGAGCCAGCGTTATCATCAGTAGTGTGATTTTCGGTGTGCTGCACTATTGGACGCTTCGTTGGCGACTGGGTGCCTGTTTGTTCACCGTATTGGGTGGATTGGGGTTCAGTCGTTTGCTCCACACGACAGACGATCTAGCGCTTGTGGTATTGGTTCACTGGCTGGTGACCTTTCTCAATACCCCGAGGCCGCCCCAGGGAAAGCCACGGACTTAAGGTTTAGCTTGATTGGCCTAGGTCATGCTCTTAAGGGGCAGCGTCAGCTTGAGCAATCGTTCAAAAACGAGATGATATCTGGCCACGCTCGGCGATCTTGAATCATAAATAGATGACCACCCTCATACCATTTGAGTTCGGCGTTCGGGATGAGGGACGCTAGCCACTCTTGATTGACCGGCGGCGCGATACCATCAAATCGTCCAGCGCAGATGAGGGTTCTGGTCGAGAGGGCTGGCAGTTGATCAACGGTATCGTGCCCGGCGCGAGCCTCGAGCTGCCGCCAGGCCCCCAGCTTTGATTCTGGCTGCTGGTGGTCCTCAATGGCACCGGCTTGCGCTGCCTCGATCATCGCGCTGACCTTGTCTGGGTTGGCTTTTTGCCACGCATGATCGCGGCGTGTGTCTGAGACGTCCATCAGTCGAAGCAGACGCTCAGTGGGCGAAAGGTCTTGTGGCAACTCGTGAAAAGGGTAACTCGGCATTTCGCCCCCAGGGGAGGTGCAGCAAAGAACCAGCTTACGTAGGCGTTTCGGGTGCCGGAGGGCAAAATGTTGCGCCACCATCCCGCCAAACGACACGCCCACGACGTCAACGTGGTCAATCCCTAGCGCATCGAGTAAACGCGCGGCGTCATCTCCGTAGTCCTCCATGGAATAGACGCGGTCGGGTTTCTCGGATTGCCCAAGGCCCCGCTGATCATAGGCGATCACGCGGCGCGTCTTGGCGAGCGGGCCGTCAAGGACATTAGGACGCTGACGCAGATCGCCGCCTGTGCCTGAAATGAAAAGCACCGGATCGCCATTGCCCGCGGTGTCGTAGTGCAGTTTCAGGTCTGTCGTTTGAATGAGAGGCATGCGCGGAGTGTAGGGGGCAAGCGCGTAAAGCTCAACGCGAAATTCCGAGCCCAGCGCAACACTCAAGACAAGACCCAGCGAATGGCGGGGTCCAGTGCGCGAGAAATCTGAGGTCGATATGGGTTTTTGTTGAAAAAAGGAGGTGCGTTTCAATCTCGGCAGCGTTTGCAGCAATAAAGGCAAGCGACGCGGCAAAACCTAAACTCGATTGAGGTAAGAGAGAAGCCGCACTACGAGAAAGATAAAGGCATTCTAGTCAGGCGAGCCCGAATACGGGCGTAAAGGGGGCAATGCATCCAACGCACATGCCTTAAAGGCAGGAGACAGCTAGAGAGAAAAAGGTCATTCGAAAATTGGGGTGGGTGCGATCAGATGCGCTTAAGTCGATGGGACATGCTAAAACGGGTTGGAGTAACTCATACACGCGAAGCCTAAGCCCATGCATATTCAGAAAATTCAGCTCGAACGTTGGATCCAAGCACTTGCTTTAGCGAATCGAGACGGCATCGAAAGCGGTGACTATGAAGGCAGCATCTGCCATGAACATCTCTCTAAGGTCTTGGCCGAGATGCGGCTTCTCATTCAGGGCGATAGGGAACCCCATCCCGATTATGCGAATGACTCTCTGTAACGCAAAGCACGTTCAGGTCGTCCCAATACCGGGGCGTCGGCGACCCTAGCTGAGCTTGAAAATAGCGCCATGAGAAGGGCCTTGGTTTATAGGGGGCGCACAAAAAAGGCCAGCGCCTTCCGGCCACTGGCCTCTGATGACAGCCGGTTGCGGCTTATTTCCAGTTAAAGCCCAATCGCAGCCCAAACGTTCTAGGGCGCATTGGCCCAAAGAAGTGCGAGGGCAAAATGCCACCATTTGCGTTGTAGCCATCCCAGGTGAACTCGTCCAACAAATTCTCTGCGTAAGCTTCGACGTACCAGTTGTCATTTGACTCATAGCCGAACCGAAGGTTGGTGATGGCGTAGCTGCCAATCATGCCCTCTGGGTTGCGCTCCCAACTGCCGCCTCGCTCGCTTTCATAAAACGCTTCTAGGCTACTGGTCAGTTTGCCGCTTGCCAGTGGGAAGTCGAGGTCAAGCTTGGCTGCCCCTGTGATTTTCGGTGCCCAGAAGACGCGACCACCCTCACAGCCCAGACCGTCACCCTCTTCGGCGCCATCGAGACCACAAATCTCGGATAGGCCGCTCGCCTCAGTATCGAGGTAGCCCATGGCAAGGTACATGGTTGCGTTATCGCTCATCGCGACGGTTGTAGACGCCTCAATGCCAAAGCCGTCGACCTGACCCACGTTGAGCACGCGGCCCGCAAAGGCATCGACGACACCATCGTCTTCAAAATCCACGCTGACATAACTGATGACCTGGGCGTCAGTGTAGTCGTACATGAAGGCGGTGATATCGAAGTTGCCCGCGCCGTCGAGATAACGGGTTTTGAAGCCCACTTCATAAGAATCCATTTCCTCCGGCCTGAAGGTGCCGGGCTTGTAGCCATCGTTCTGGGTAATGCCTGTTTCGTAGGCAGGTGGGTTGCCGAGTGCATCCTCAATCCAGAAGCTTCCATAGCCACCTGACTTAAAGCCCTGCGTGTAACTTGCAAAGGCGATGGCATCGTCATTGAGGGTATAGGTCAATGCCACCTTGGCTGTGGTGTCGCTCCAAGTCTTGGTATCCGTAATGTAGTCCGCGGTGGCGAAGCCATAGATAAAGTAGGGGCCAAGGTAGCTCTCAGGCTCAGGGACCCAGGTGCTGAACTGCTTTTTGTCTTTGGTGTAGCGCAAGCCCAGCTCGAGATTCAGGTTGTCGGTGATATCACTGTCTAAGTTGACGTAAGCAGCCCAACCGCTGTACTTGCCTTTGATTAAACCGCGTTCAACCAGGTTGCCGTCGGCGCTAGGGTAGAAATCGTAGTAGTAGTCAGAACACCCCGTGTAAAACTCATAGCCGTAGTATTCGGCATAGTAATTGAGGTAGTACTGACACATGAGGTCTTCAGAGCCAATGTTGGTGAACTGAGCGTCGAGATCCTCTTTGTAATACGACACCCCGGTATACCAGTTGATGGGACCATCGCCGTTACCGATCAGTCGCAGCTCTTGTTGAAAATATTGGCCCGCTTGCTGAAACTGGAAGTTGTTAATGACGAGCGGCGTGCCGTCGTAATCTTCTTTGTAATAGTAATCGTGGTCTTTATAGCCCGTATTAGAGGTCAGGCTTGCAAACCCCAGGTCGTAATCGATAAATAATCCAAGGGTGAGCAGCTTGCCATCGTCACGATCACCCTGACTGATATCGGAGTCGAGTTGCTCGTTCGTACCACCCAGCGTTGTGTCATCAACGATGTAGTTATCGAAGGTTTCCCAGATGTCGCCCTGATCAATGGCGCGATACATGGAACCTGACTGTTTACGATCTTCATACTCGGCCACGAAGTCCAGGGTCATTGCGTCTGTCGCGTAGGCTGCAGAAAGGCGAAGCGCGGATTTTTCGTGGTCGATCTCGTCGTTGCCCGAAAAGACGTTCTTGGCAAAGCCATCTTCCTGCGAGGAGTAGCCCGCTAGGCGAAGGGCAAAATTATCGCTAAGAGGCACATTCACTGCGCCCTCGATTACGGCATGACCGCGCTCGGCAACATCGAGATCGATATAACCGTCTCTCTCACCGATCTCCGCTTTACGCGTGTGTACGCTGAAAGCGCCGCCAATCGAGTTTCGACCAAACAAAAAGCCTTGAGGCCCTCTCAGGATTTCGGCGCGCTCAATGTCGTAGAGACTCGTCACAGCGGCGCCATTTCGGCCCTCGTAAAGATCGTTCTTGAAGAAGGCGGATGACGGATCACCGCCAACGCCAAAGTCTTGAGTGCGGACGCCGCGGATACTCACCGCGTCAATATAAGAGTCCTGCGAGTTGCCGCTGACACCCGGAGTGTAAGCGATCAAATCTTTGACGTCGTTCAAATTGGTCTCGGAGATAAAGTTACCGGAAAGTGCGGAGATCGCGAGTGGCACTTCCATGACGCCTTCTTCCCGTTTTGTTGCAGTGACAATGACCTCTTCCAACACTTGTCCGGATGCGGCGCCGGAACTCATGAGGGCGGCCGACACGGCGACGGCCAAGGGATGACGACGAAGCTGAGGTAAGGCGATGCGTTTTGACATAGGAGACGTCCTCAATAGAGTCAAAAGAGCCGAATGGATTCTCGCTCTGCGAGCGAGCACCAGGAATGGGCGCAGATTAGCGCCAAACGTCGTCAGGTCAAGCAATATTTTTTAGTTTTTCAGGGTAGAAAAACAAGGATGTAACCGGTGGCTGTCGATGCTGGGTTGAGGGTCCCTCAGTATCTTTCGCAGCATCGCTCGCGCATTCCCCCGCAGCGTCTCTCGCAGCATTTCTCGCAGCATCTCTCGATGTGAGATCAGCTCGGAATTTACCCCGGTCGGTGAAGCCGCTCGAATAAGCGAATTGGGAAACGAATTCGTGCAAAGGATCAGCGTGTATTGATTGCTCATGGCATGCCCAAGGGCCTGCATCGGTGAATTAACCTTAGGGTTAATCCCAGGGTACGCCCGCTTCCTGGAGCACGGTCATCATGGGGCGAAGTTGGGATTCATACTGGCGCCATCGGCCGATCGACCGTGTGTGAGCGGGTTCCCGCACTTGGACGGAACTGGCCGTTGCAACTCCCGATTCGCTCTGATGAAAATCAAGGCAAGCAGACTCCCAAGGCAACTCGAGTGCAGCCATCAGTGATCGAGCATTGGGCTCAAGGTCTCGGGCAACATCCTCGTAAGCCACATCGATGATGCGGCCGGGGAACGCTTCACGAAAATAGGCCATGAGTTCCCGATACCGGACGTGATGCCGCGCCATTTCTTCTTGATCATATGAGTGCAAATACGCGTCGGCAAAAAGTTGTTTGAAGCTCGCAAAACACGCGTCCATGGGCCCCCTGACGAGGTGAACGATGTGAGCGTTGGGTAGCGCGGCGAGAATCAAGGGGATGTTGAGGTAGTTGATCGGCAACTTATCGACGAAGCGAGGCTTCTTGCTTCGATGTTTGGTGGTAGAGGCCAAATAGAGCTCGCCGATTTTTTTTAGGTCGGCGGTCTTAGCAGCGTCGAACAGTGCTGTTGAAAATCGTCGGGGGTCGGCGTGTTGGGTCACTCTTCTGACAGCGAGCCCGAATTGCTGTAACTCGCCGGCTGAGTGAACCGCTGAGTGACTGGTGATGATCCGCTCGATCAGCGTGGTGCCGGTTCGCGGTTGTCCCAGCACAAAGATCGGCGCAGCGTCCGTTGCACCAGGTGGCTGATTAGAGAGCCATTCGGCGTCAAAGTTGCGTTTGATGGTTTCAAACATTTCGATTTCAGCCGGTTCGTCGTATTCCACTGTCTCTCTGCGCACGGCAGCTCCTGCGGAAAAAGCGTCAAAGGCAGTATTCCAGTCTTTAAGGTCCTCGCATTCCTTGCCGATGGCGTAGTGCAGAAAACCCTGACCCCGTTTCGATTGCTGCCCTCTTTTAAGCAGCGCCCGCATTTCGTTAATGTGGGTGTGATTACTTGCTTTGACCGCGCTCGAAAGCCCCCAATGACATTGCGCGCTGGTCGGCTCGAGTTTGAGCGCTGCTTTAAAGTGGTCCACGGCCTCATCAATTCGGCCCATAAATACTCGAGCGTTGGCGAGATTCATTAGCGCTGAAGCGCTGTTGGGCGCCAACGCGTGGGCGTTTTCAAAAAATTTTTCGGCGGCTTCGTATTCTCCCAGTTGGTTGAACACGGTGCCCACCATCTCAATGACTAATGGGTCGCGGGGCTCGATGCGCCTGACCTCTTTAAGCGCAGCCTCCGCGAGAGCGAGTCGGCCTTCGCTTGCGTTGAGCTTCGCCAGGTGAACCCACGCAGGTGCGTGATTCGCATCAAGCTTGACGACGGATTTAAACGCTTCGTGGGCAACCTGACGTTGATTGCCCTCAAGCGCAACGAGGCCCACGAGAAAATGTGCGGGCACGAATTCAGGATCACTGTCCAGCGCAGCCTTACACGCGGCACCCGCCCTGGCAAGATCTCCACGATTGAGTGCAGCAAAGCCTTCGGTTAAATCGATGGGTGGCTGTCCCATAAAAATCACCCTTCATGGATGTTGATCAGTATGCGTGGAGCGCCGGTAAAGTGCCACGATTGGATAATCCGCGTTCA
>Ga0255780_10000935_pt1 | contig 27530 bp, 20 predicted proteins | sample 071ome_32_FD_179978 | JGI IMG/M metagenome (GOLD analysis project Ga0255780, IMG submission 179978) | Coastal salt marsh microbial communities from the Groves Creek Marsh, Skidaway Island, Georgia - 071405AT metaG (version 2) | ecosystem: Environmental > Aquatic > Marine > Intertidal zone >... | reverse complement strand
TCCGGTCACTGCCCTCATTACAGCCCTTATTACAGCATGGGTTCTCGGGTGGTCATCTGCCTGCTGCTCGCGCGCTCATCCTCAATTCTTGGGTAGAAGGCCACCGTGTACATTGCTTGATTTGGAAGTGCGCTTGGCGCTCAAAAACCGAGCATTATGGGCCATCACCAATGTGGACCAATGCGCGAGAGCTGGGGAGAGCAAGGGGAAGCGCTTGAACGGCGGATACGCTATCGTCGGCAGTGCGTTCGGCGGCAAGCGAGTGGCGGCAAGATGGACTACGCGGCTTTTTGTGGGATTCGAGCGTCGTGAGCCCGGTCTCTTTTGTGAACCAGCGGAAGACTATGACAAAACGAGTAATCATCAGTGGCGGACAGTCAGCATCATCGATGATGCATGAGCTCGTGGGTTCAGCAGTGGATGCGCATCCAGCAGCGTTTAAGGGGTTCCAACTACCAAACGCCAAGGCGTTCCGCTCTTCTTATCAAAACCATCTGCCAGTGTTTGAGCAGTATCGCCTGAGTACTGATGAGCGTATTCAGATAGCCGGTACGCTCATTAGTGGTCTTCAGGGCAAGCTCGTCGTTGCTGACGAATCGAGCGAGGTGTCGCTTAGCGACCATCTTGCAGTGCCAGCCGTTAAGCCCGTGCTGTCGATGGCAAAGGCAACACCGTTTTCCCCTTGGACCCCTTCAGTGCCCTACGGAGGACGGCATTGGCAGGGGAGTGACGTCGAGGTATTGATTGACGATTTATTGGCGCGACACTGGTTGTCGGGTGAGGCCGCGCACTCTTTGCGCGCAGTAGCTAGCTCCTCTATCGGCGCGGGTGTCGATCTTCGAGGCCATCGCATTGCTGTGATTGGCGCCTCTGCCGAAATGGCGCCCACCGCTTATTGGCTTAAAGCTGGCGCAGATGTGCTTTGGGTCGATAAAGTAGCGCCGCCTCTGGATTGGCAAACGGGTCATTTCCCGGGCCGGCTTTATTGGCCTACTCAGCCGATTGACTTGTTGACTGAGCCCGAGTCCGCATTGGCAGCGCTGATGGCCTTTGCTGATTCCGGTCCAATGCACCTTGGGCTATACGCATACGCACCAGGCGCGATGCGAGAGGTTTTATTGACGGGTGTCATGAACGCGATTGTCGATGCCTTGCCGGCTGAGGCGGTCCAAACAGTGAGTATGCTGTTGTCGCCAACAACGCCCACAGCGCTCGAATCCGATGATCAAGTTGCCAGCCAAGACTGGTGGTCTAAGCGGCCCGCTTGGGTCGGTGGGCTGCGCGCACTTGGCCAGCTGAGGCCCCCGCGATACTTGAATCACGCGTGCCCTCTTTCTGATTCCGTCGTCGCGATTCAAGGGGCAAGCTATCAGGCGGCTCAGTACTTGGGTAAAACGATGATGGCCGAAGTCTGGCAATCCAAAGCGCGGTTTCGGGTATCGCTTGTGACGGCTCCGATCACGCAAACAAGATCCCTCGAACACCCGATTTTTGCGGCCGCTTTCCAGGGCGCGAAAGCGCTAGGGGTGGAGACCTTTGCGCCGAGTTTTTCGCAGCAAGCAGGGGCGATCATGGCAATGACCGATTGGTTCTCCGATGTGCCTACCAAGTTGCTCGCGCAGCGGTTGCATGGCGGTATCCACACGATGCCCTATCGATTGGAATCGGCGTTGATCATGGCCGCCGTTATTGGGTTTAGCAGGCGTCCTCAGTTGTTGGCAGGGCTCCTTGGGTCGAAATCTTAGTGGCCGACCGCTCCCTTACGCGTCCAGTGAGAACAGGTACAGTTGTTGGCGGTAACCGGCGTTCGAGTGACCGTCCTGTTGCGGTTGATTGCTCGGTCCAATCAGTTCTGTTCTTTTGCGCAATCCCTTTCTAGTAGTCACGCGCCATCGATATAGCTGAAAGATAGGTAAAGCTGGTGGAAGTGCAGCACGCCTGCGAAAGTGCTAGTTGTAAAATTAATGTAATCCATTAACAATTGTGAACGGGGTTCGAGAATAGCGAGTCAGCCCAACGGCGTAAGGAGTAACCCTGCTTGCTTGGAAGCGGTCTGCCCAAGCGGGGCCCGCAAAGAAAATTCCGGTGAAGCCCGTCGGACATTACTGAGAAACCGGTGAGAACACGGAGTAACACGAATGAAGATACTAAGAACCCCCGATGATTGTTTTGCGAATCTGAAGGACTACCCCTTTGACCCGTGTTACACCACGATCCAAACCCAGGATGGCTCCGATCTTCGTATTCACCACATCGACGAGGGACCAAGAGATGGCCCTATTTTGCTTGCCATGCACGGTCAGCCGGTTTGGAGCTACCTCTACGCAAAGATGATTCCGTTTCTGACGGAAGCGGGCGTCCGCGTGATCGCCCCCGACTTACCGGGGTATGGGAAATCGGATAAGCCAGCCGCAAGAGAGGATTACAGCTATCAGAATCAAGTTGATTGGATGGTGGATTGGTTGATCGCAAGCGACTTCAAAGACCTTACGTTTTTTGGTCAGGATTGGGGCGGATTGATTGGCCTCCGGATGGTGGCTCGAGAGCCCGATCGATTTATCGGTGTCTCTATGGGTAATACAGGGCTTCCCTATAACCCTGATGTGGGTCAAGACGTGATTGATGAGGTCAAACGGTTTATGGCGAGCGACGAGCGGCTCACCGTATTCACCATGTCCAAACAGATCCGGAAGATGGATAAGGGTTCAGCACCCGCGTTGAGTTTCATGTATTGGCAGAAATTTTGTTGGGATACCGAGGACCTGCCGATTGGGTTTGTCGCCTCGCAGCAAATGGAATCAGTAAGCCTGTTACGTACATTGCTGAATTACTTGTTTGTGAGAATGGGGAAGAGTAGTTCGTCCCCATTTCGCACGGCCGTAGCGAAAGCGTTCGATGCGCCGTTTCCCACGAATGATTTCAAAATGGGGACCAGAGCGATGCCGAGTCACGTGCCGACGCTTCCTGACGCGTCTTTAGAGGCCCAGCGAGAGGCAAGAGCCGTCTTCGCGGAATGGAACAAACCCTTCCTCAGCGTCTTCGCGGGGGATGATCCCGTCACTAACGGTATCGAGCGGGATGTACTCGCCATGTGCCCGGTGGCTAAGAGCGCGCCTCACATCGGCGGAGGTCACTTCTACCAATGGCGCAGGCCTGAAGCGCTCTCGCAAATATTGATTGATTTTGTAAACAGTAATCACGCGTCGTCTTAAACTGCTGCTAATTATTTGCCCCCAGAAGGTGTTGACTCATTGAGGGAATGCCACCCTGGTGCGCTGTTGGTGAGACCTGGAAAAAGATCGTCTGATCAGCGCAGTAGGCCGCTCAAGTGATGTCTCCTTCGAGCAGCAGTACCGTTCATTGGCCACTCGGTGGATGCGTTACCCATTCCAATCCGCTCGATGAGTTTTAAGTGATCGCGCTTGACGATAGTAGGCGCCATAGCCAAAGTCGATGGATCCAAACAAGCCTGTAGGAACGCGCGGCGATAAGGAGGCAGACATGGGCTACCGGTTAGCGAATATCGATGGGCGAGCGGCATTCATTGATGGTGATGACTTCTATGATGTAGCGCGGTTGTCTGAGGGTCGCCTCTCCAGTGAACCCTTGGCAGCACTGCGTGAAGCGAAGCAGTTGACGGCCCTAGCAGACCGGCTCGATGCTGAAACACCAGATGGTCAGTGGCGTGACCGATTAGTAGGCCCGCCTATCCCCAATCCTCAGAAGGTGTTCGGCGTAGGGCTTAACTATCTCTCCCATGCGGATGAATCCTCGATGGAGCCGCCAGAGAATCCGCTGATCTTCACCAAGTTTCCATCCTGTCTTGTAGGTGCTTATCACGAGGTCCGGTTGAGAAGCGACGGGTGCGACTACGAGGGCGAGCTGGTGGTGGTGATCGGCGAGCCTGGCAAAGATATCGATCGTGCCGATGCCTGGTCCCACGTAGCGGGGTTGATGATTGGTCAGGATATCTCTGATCGACCCGCCCAATTCTCGGCCAAGCCGCCCCATTTTGATCTTGGCAAGTCGTTCGACACTTTCGGTCCGTGCGGGCCGTACATCGTGTCTATTGATAGCTTTGCTGACCCTGCCGATCTCAGTATTGAAACTTGGATCAATGACGAACAAAGGCAAAAAGATCGCACCACCAGTCTCTTGTTCGATGTGCCGTATCTGATTGCTTACCTGTCAGGGATTACCCGCTTAGAGACCGGGGATCTTATTTTTACAGGTACGCCAGAGGGTGTTGGCGCGGCGTCAAAGCGGTTTCTCAAAAACGGCGACGTCATCACCACTAAAATAGAGCACCTTGGTGAGATGGTGAACCGTTGCGTACGTGTCATGGATCAGCCTCGGCTCAAGTAGCTGCCGGTCGATTCCCAGGTGAATGGGATGGGCACCGGGGTTCCAGTCTGTGGAAGGAGCCCCACGCACCAACCGATGAGGCTCATCCCCCGTATGTATCCTCACCACTCACTGCCTAGTCAGGCGAGTGTGCATTTCCCATTATTGATCGCGATGACGTCACGCTCTTTGATGCGGGTTCTAAAACTGACGATATTATTGTCTTTCCACATTTCGACGAGATGGGTTTCACCAGGGTAAACCGGACTAGAAAAACGCACATCAAACCCAGTGATGCGGGTTTGGTCGTAGTTCGCCATTGTCTTCAGCACGCCGTGGCAGGCAATACCGTAAGAGCAGAGGCCGTGCAAAATCGGCGCATCGAATCCTGCTTTTCTGGCAATGCCCGGGTCTCGATGCAAAGGGTTGCGGTCGCCGCACAGTGCATAAACCATGGCTTGATCACTTCGCTGGGGCAGTTCGCAAATCGCGTCTGGGGCGCGATCCGGAATGGCATGAGGCTCTGGAGCGCCCTCAGCACTGCCTCCAAAGCCGCCGTCGCCTCGGTAAAACAGGGTGGCACTCAGCGTAAAGAGCGGATCGCCGGACGCTAATTTCACGGCCGTCTCGTTAGTGAGTAGCGCGCCCTTGCCGTCGCCCTTATCGAACACGCCTGTCACGCGGTTACTGATTAAAATGTCAGCAGCCGCTGGCAGTGGCTGGTGAATGGCAAGGCGCTGCTCCCCGTGTAGCATCAGCATGTAATTCATTTTGCTCATGATGGATGAGCGGGTGCTCGGCGCTCGATCAGGGCGGGACAATACGGTGGCTGCAGTTGGCACGACACGATTGCCCACGGTTTCGCACACATACTCAAGTTCGTTTTCATCCATCGGATCCTTGCCCATGCCGATCGCCACTGCATAAAGGAGTGAGTCGCGGTCGCTGTAGCGGCCAGGTACCTCCTCGGGCTGAAGTGCAAGTGCGTCGTTAACGTCGTCCAGTGTAATGGGCATGGCAGGGCTCCTAATGGTAGTTCGCTTTTAGCCGAGTGTGCTTTCCATGTGAAGCGCACTCCGATAAACAATCATCATGAACGGTTCACTGCAAGAGAAAAAGGTTCGCTACTAGAATTACGTAAGCGACACAGGCTGCAAAGCTTCAGCCCTCATTTGAGATTGAATCACTCAGTTGGACAAGGAGATTGTTCGGGTTTCACCAATCTCGAGCGTCCAAAAAACGGATTGAGGCAGTCCCGCTTCGGTCATTTCCTGGCGCAAGGTTTCTATCGGCGTGTCGATGCCTTCAAGCGTGAGCTGAAAGGTTCCGTAATGGGCGCCAATGCTTTGTTCTGCCTTGAGATCCTGATGGACGAGGACTGCCTCAGCTGGATTAAGGTGAACATCCTTCATAAACCAGCGTGGCTCGTAAGCGCCAATAGGAATAATGGCAAGGGTAAAGGGACCATAGCGCTCGCCAGTTGTCTTGAAGTGGGGGCCGTATCCTGTATCCCCGCCGAAATAAACGGGGCCATGAGGCGTGTCGATCACGAAACCGCCCCAGAGGGTCGTCATTTGGTCAAGTAAGCCGCGGCCGGAGCGGTGGCGCACCTCAACAAAGTGGATGCTTAGGCCGCCGCAGTCGGTGGACTGGCCCCAATTGAGCGTGCGGATGTCTTTAAAGCCGGTTCGCTCGATGACGGAGTCAGTGCCTAGTCCTGCTATCACCATGGCTTGTGTATCGTGCCGATCTGCGAGTCGCTCAAGCGTTCCAAAGTCAAGATGATCATAGTGATCGTGGCTGATCAGAATGCAATCAATAGGGGGCAAGTCATCGAACAACACGCCAGGTGGGTGGGCTCGCTTTGGTCCGGCCCAAGAGACGGGGCTCGCTCGCTCGGAGTAGATGGGATCCGTTAGCACAGTGACGCCGTCAATCTGAATCAAGAAGGTGGAATGGTTGATAAAGGTGACGTGGATGCCGCTCTCATCAAGCGGGACCGCTTGCACTTCAACGGCTCTTTCCTCAGGCCAAGGTGTCGCTCGGGTCAGACTTTCCCAACCAAGCTTTGCAAGGTCGGTCAGTCCTTTGTCCATGGGCTGCCGATTATAAAAACGGCGGCTGTCAAAGGGAGCTTCTGCCGGGTCGTATGCTGCGCCAGGGGGAACCTTCTGGCTTGTGCAACCGCTTAGGCTCATTAAAAGCGCAGCGCTCAGCATAAAAAGAATGACTCTGATTGTCATAGTGCAGACCCCCAACTGCGATGAAGCGCGCCAGGCGCTACACCATCCTTTACGCGATTTCTCTCGCTCGAGCCCAATGGCTCAATGCATGAGCGCACTTTCTTGTCTCCTAAAACTCGATCCCCTATGGTGGAGTGAAGCTTTAGAGGGGAAGAGCGTATGAATTTGAGGTTGCGACAGATCGCGGGGGTGGCGGGTGATTTATCTACCGTTGAACAGCAAATTTGCCGGGTGCTCGGTGTGGAGGTCTGCTACCGAGATAAAGGGGTTGCTTACTTCGGGTTAGAAAACGCCTTGTTTCCCATTGGCAATCAATTACTCGAAGTCGTCGCTCCCATCCAAGAAGGCACCGCAGGCGGTCGTTATCTTGAACGTCGCAAGGGCGATGGGGGCTACATGGTGATTACGCAATGCGATGACCATCCCCCCCGTCGAGCACGCGCTGAAGCACTTGGCGTTCGTATCGTTCATGACAATGCAGGCGAGTCGTTTATCAATATGCAGCTGCACCCGAGAGATACCGGCGGCACTTTTTTTGAAATCGATCAGCAACTTGGTGAGGGCGCAAACGATGAGGACGGGCCCTGGCATCCCGCAGGTCCTCACTGGCAACGAGCGAAACGGACTGAGCGCGTTATCGGTATCCGCGCCGCGGAGGTGCAGTGTGATGATCCCGAAGCAGTTGCACGCAAATGGGCTGCGATTGCCGAGCGAGTCCCCAATGAGATTGAGGGAGGATGGTCGATGCCGCTTGATGACGCCGAGGTCCGTTTTGTGGCCTGCGAAGATGGTCGCCCTGAGGGGCTCGGGGCGATCGACCTAGCGGTTGTTGATCGAGCGGCTATCGTCGATGCTGCCAGCGAGGAGGGTTGCCTTGTGCATGAGTGGCAGGTGATGTTGTGTGGCATGCGGATGAATTTAGTTGAGGCCTGATGAGCTAGTCGACGGGGCGGCAGAAGGATTAAACAGGACAGTGTTGGAAGGGGAGAACCATGTACACAGACATCGAATATGAGCGAATCGGGAATGCTGCGGTTATTCGGCTCAACCGACCGGACAAATTAAATGCGCTGACCTATCACACGCTAGGTGAGCTGAAGCGCGCCATAGGCGCTGCCGTGGACGATTCCGGAGTGATTGGCATCGTCATTACTGGGAAGGGTAGAGGGTTTTGCGCGGGACTTGATTCAGCGGTTTTGGCGCAGGTTACCCAGGAGGCGAATGATGGCGGGCGAGACGAAACAGAACAAGCCGCGTCAGATCAATTGCCTGGCATGTTCTCTTATTTGTTAGAGGTGCCGAAGCCTGTGATCGCCGCGATTAATGGTGTGGCAGCAGGCGGGGGTCTTATCCTAGCGCTGATGAGCGATTTGCGGTTTGCAGCTGAATCAGCAGCCGTTACTACCGTGTTCTTGAAGCGTGGGCTGATCGCCGAGCATGGGTCCAGCTGGATTTTGCCGAGACTGGTCGGCACAGGTCGAGCGCTCGATCTACTATGGGCGAGCGATAAGATCTCGGCCAACGAGGCGTTGGATTATGGTTTGGTAGAGCGAGTCGTTGCCGATGAGTCGCTCGAGCAGTCGGCGATTGATTACATCGAAAAGCTAGCGGTTACGTCCGCCCCGCTCGCGATGGCCGCAACTAAGCGGTTGGTCTATCAGCATCTGGGAGGGGGCTACCGCGATGCCTTGACTGAGGCAGAAGTCGTCCAGAATGAATTTGTCGCCAGCCCCGATGCCGCCGAGGGAGCCATGGCGCTGATTGAGAAACGCACGCCTTCCTTCAAGCGGTTGGGTGATTCGGCGTCATAACATGAGCGGGGCGGTGACACTGATCCTCGCTCTTTTCAGCGAGCGCTAAAGGCTCAGCGTTAAACCAAAAATCGGAAAAACAAACCACGAAAGCGCGACAGTAGTTAGGTGCCATAGAAGAGAGCAACCGGTCGGCTACGATCAGACGGGCGCTGGCGGCAAAGGGAAGCCATGGGGGAATGATGAACCGGGATGTTTTGAAGAAGCCGTGGTATCGATGGTACGCCCTCTTTATTTTGCTGATGGTGTATACCTCAAGCCACGTTGACCGGCAGATCATGGGAATCTTGCTCGAGCCCATCAAAATGGAGCTCAACGCATCTGACACCCAGATGGGGTTCTTGGTGGGCCTTACCTTCGCGATTTTTTATGCAACCTTGGGCATCCCGATTGCGATGCTGGCAGATCGTTCTAACCGGCGCAATATTATTGCCATCGCGACGGCCATTTGGTCAGGGATGACTGCTGTTTGTGCGCTGGTCGGCTCATATTCTCAATTAGCGCTCGCGCGTATTGGGGTCGGTATTGGGGAGGCAGGGTCGAGTCCGCCATCGCACTCGATGATCTCAGACTTGTTTCCTCAGTCCGAGCGCGGCACGGCGATGGGCGTCTTTGCCATCGGCGTGAACCTGGGGTTGCTGATCGCTTATCTGGGTGGTGGCTGGATGAGCGAGCATTGGGGTTGGCGAACCACCTTTATCGTCGTTGGCTTGCCGGGCCTTCTGATTGCGCTACTGGTCCGTTTTACGCTCGTTGAACCGCCGAGGGGCGGCACTGAGACGGTGCAGCAACCGGTGGCGAAAGCGCCTGGTTTCAAGGAAGTGGCGCGAACCATGTGGCGAACACCGGCTGCAAGGCACGTGGTCTTCGGGTCGGCGCTCGCTGGGTTTGTTGGCTATGGGATGACGCTTTGGTTACCTGCGTTTTTTGTTCGCTCCCACGGCCTATCGCAGACTGAAACCGGTATGACGCTCGCACTGATGAGCGGCATTGTGGGCGGTCTTGGAACTTTTTCAGCGGGCCGATTGGCAGACTATTTAGGTAAGCGAGACCCGAGATGGCTTGCATGGGTTGTTGCGGTCGGAAAGGGCGGGCTGGTGCCGTTCTTGGTCGCCTTCTTTTTGATCATGGATTTAAAGTCTGCGCTACTGATGTATCTCATTCCCGCATTCTTTGGCGGCTTTTACCTTGCGCCGACGTTCGCCATGATTCAGCAGCTGGTGCCTGTTCAAATGCGGGCAGTTGCAGCCGCCATCTGTCTCTTTTTGCTGAACATTATCGGCATGGGGTTTGGTCCCCAAGGCGTGGGTATCTTGAGCGATTACTTGTCGGCAGACTACGGCAAGGAGAGTCTTCGCTATTCGCTGATGGTATTTAGTTTGATCAATGTCTGGTGTGCGTTCCACTACTTCTTGGGTGCCCGAACTCTTATCGAAGATAGTGCTCGCAATGCAAAGTTGGGCTCAGCCGAGCCTGCGACTGGATAAACCATTCATGAACCTCAAGGCGCGTCAGTGACGGCGTGTTGAGCACACTTTAATGTGAGGCTCATTCACGACTCGGCGACAATCCAATCATTCACGAGCTTGTCCAAGACAAAGAGCGGTGGCTCGCCGTGATCGAGAATGAGGGAGTGAAAATCCTGAATGCTGAACCGGTCACCCAGCGCACTCCTCGCACGTTCGCGTAGTTCGAGAATAGAAAGCATACCGACCTTGTAGCTGCACGCTTGCCCTGGCCAAACGATGTATCGTTCGATTTCCGCTTGAACCTCAGTATCGGACATGCCCGTGATTCGTTTCATGTAGGCCATTGCCTCTTCTCTAGTCCAGCGTTTGTGGTGGAGCCCTGTATCAACCACCAGCCGAACAGCGCGGAAGAGCTCGCTTTGCAACACGCCGAGTTCGTCATAATCGCTCGTCAGCAGGCCCGCTTCAGTGGCTAGCCGCTCTGCATAGAGCGCCCAGCCCTCACCATACGCAGAAGTGTAGTAGCCGTGCTTGCGATACAAAGACAGTGACTCATTTTCTTGATTGAGCGCGTTTTGCAGATGGTGACCGGGAACCGCCTCGTGGAAGGCAAGGGTCTGCATGCTGTAAGTGGGCGTTTGCTTGATGTCATATAGATTGGCGTAGAAAACACCAGGGCGAGAGCCGTCGAGGCTCGGGGACATGTAATAACCGCCCGCTGCATTTTGTTCCGAGTATTCTGGCACGGCGCGAACTTCGACAGCCGCTTTCGGCATCCGATTGAAGTACGGCGTGATGGTTTCAGTGGCATCGATAACCATCTGGTTATAGTCAGCGACTACCCTATCTTTTCTGTCTGGGGTGTCTGGATAAAGAAATTGAGGGTCCTCATTCAGCGCATTCATCAGTGCGCCAACGGATTGGTTTCCGTCGTAGCCTAACCGAGTAAGAATCTCGAGCATGCGTGATTCGATGCGCGCCACTTCCTCTAGGCCCGTTTGATGGATGTCTTCGGCGGTTAGGTCGGTAGTGGTGTAAATCTTCAGTCGATGCGCGTAATACGCTGCGCCATTGGGGAGTGTCCAAGCGCCATCATGAGGATTGGCGAGAGGTCTTGTTTCCCTGAAATGCTGGAGTAATCGATCAAAGCCAGGGACGAGGTGCTCGCTCATGGCGGTTGCCAAAGCGCTCTTTAGTGCTTCCTGCTGAGCAGCGGTCAGGCCAAGTTCATTGGTCTTCTGACTAAACATCGTGGTGATCGGATGATCTTCCAAACGAATCAGCTCGGAAAGCTGGCGGATCACATGACCAAAAACAAAGTCAGGAGGATAAATCCCTTGCTTTGCCTGTTGCTGTAGCCAGTTGAGCCTGGCTTCACTGATCTCATCAAACTGTTCCACCCGGCGAATGAAGTCCCAAGCTTGCTGCTCAGTGTTGATGGGGTGAAGGTCTGTCATGAACTCGACAAGATTAAGGTGCGCGCCACCAATCTGGTTGAACGGAAAGTTGTGAGAGCGAAATTGTTCGAAGGAATCGATGGTGTTGTTGACATCAAACTCGGCGATCGCGAGCGTGATTTGTTCATCTGGTGACAACGATGCTTCTTCGAAGGTTGCCAGTACGTCCCGTCGTTTCAGCGTAGCCTCGTGCCTCGATAAAGCCTCGTCTTCGCTGCCGAGCGAGAGCTTATCGTTGTGCTGAGTCAACCAATTGAAGTCATCAAACAAGCCCACGCTGGTCATCACCTCAGGCGATTCAAATAGTTGGGTCAGAAGCTCTTTCGCCAAGAAGTGATTGAGCGACAGTGGGCGGTCTGAAAACAGATTGCCGATATAAAGGCAGGCGACCAGAATAAGACCAAAGAGGCCTCGGAGTATCCATTTCAAAATCATGCGCATTCGATTGGTCTTAAAGAAGTGGTTAGATAGTAACCTGATTCAGCGGGCTTGGATGAGTCCAGCTGCTGTGCGAGTAACGCATGGTCGTTTGTGAGTCGTACTCGATTGGCGGTGACACTGCGGGTCACTACCCCCAGTTCGTTCTTTAGCGTCACCCACTCATTTACTGGCAAAGTCCTGAAGGTTTAACACGACCCTTACTTCGCGGCGATTAGCAAAGCACGTGCAGGATGCTAGCTACAGGAAACCGGGGGTTAGGCGCTCACCAAACGTCTCAACGTTGCAATCACCCCCGTGTAATCACTTTTTTTTGGCGTCTGCTCTAGGGTAACTGGGTCACTCCTCAATCCGTCACGAGATCGTCTTTCAACGACTTACCGGCTTGGTAGTAGTGATAAGCGGCCCATATCTGAACAGTGGAAAGAATCAGCAACGCGTAGCGTAAAGACTCATCGCCGTAGGATGGCTGCAGGACGTCAGAGAGAATGCCCACCGCTTGAGGGCCAGCACCAAGGCCGATCATATTCAAAATAAAGAGCAAGACCGCGGCCGCAACGGATCGCATTCTGAGCGATACGAGACCTTGAGTTTGGGAGAAGGTTGTTGCTTGGTAGAAGTTGCCTAGCAAGATAGGCAGGATGAGGAACATCAGACTAGCGAAGGCAGTGTTGCTCAGGTAGACGCCGAAAAATAGGGGCGTTGAGGCGATGAGCGCCACCGACACAATCCACAGATACCAGCGGGTGTCTCGTGCGCCATAGCGATCGGCGAGATAACCACCCAGCGCGATACCGATGCCGCCTGGAATGCCAAGAATGAGACCCAAATACGTGCCTACATCACCGGTGTTCATGTCGTACGAGCGAATGAGGAAGGAAGGGACCCAAGTGATCACCCCGTAACCAACGAAGGCGGTCAGTCCGCCGCCCACCGCCATGTGGCGAAATGAGCGTTTTGACCAGAGGAAACGGAAGGTTTCCATAATGGTGGGCTGTTCTTCATCGGCAACGCGACCCTCCGCCATTCCTCGAGGGGGCTCTCGCAGGGTGAAGCGAACGAGGATCGCGAGTAATAAGCCCGGGACGCCGACGATGAAAAAGGCGACCCGCCAGCCAAAGAATTCGTTTAACCAACCTCCTGCGATGAAACCAAACAAGATACCGAAGGGAATGCCTAGCGAGTAAATGCCAAGGGCAGTTGCTCGGTTCTCTTTCGGGAAATAGTCCGCGAGCATCGAGTGGGCAGGAGGTGAGCAACCGGCCTCGCCAACGCCAACGCCAATACGAGCCAGCAGCAGATGCCAGAAGTTTTGCGCGAGCCCAGACACCGCCGTCATCGCGCTCCAAATCGCCAGCGCCCACGCAATGAGGTTGCGCCGATTGCTTCGGTCGGCGAAGCGCGCGATGGGGATGCCGAGCGTTGCGTAAAAGAGTGCAAAGGCGAAACCCGTCAGCATGCCAAGCGCGCTGTCAGACAAGCCCAGGTCCTGCTTAATCGGCTCTAAGAGGATCGATAGAATTTGGCGATCAATGAAATTAAAGGTGTAGACCACCACCAGAACACCTAGTGCGTAATTTCGTACCGCGGGTGAAAAGACACCATGCTGTTCTTGGTTTGCGTCCTGCATTGATGGCCTCGATCAGTGGAATCCAGCAGCCGAGCATGCAGGGATGCAGGCGCCCTTGCAAGCAAGTTCCCCATAGCCTTGCGCTAAGCGGGACGTGGCCCCCATCAACGGGCAACGGGAGGCGCTCACAACTTAACTTCACTTTCATTAGTGGTGTCTTAGGTAAAGCCCTCTGTAGATAGTTGAGTGATCTCGGTAGGATCACCTCACTCGTGCTTGAACCATTGATATAACACGCTAATGAGCAATGTTAGTAAGTACTCACAATCATTGTATTCCCTGCTATTCAAAACAGTTACTTCTAAACGCGGGACAACTTACATCGTCGGTAGCACGATACTGGACTCCACCAGCACTCCGCAGGCTGCGCGAGCTGACTGATGCGATTTTACTCCTTTATCCTCTGCAGACGTCGATGCGAGGGCATGGTTGAGTGGTTGAGAGTATTGTTTTATTGATCGAGGCGCTGGCTCATGCGAAACGAAAAGAGCAACTTCGTTGGGCTCGGTAGCTTTTCCATATGCCGCCGCTAGTCAAGCGTCAGCCTGATCCCGTTTGCCTGGCTTACGCCCGCGGGAGGATATTTGCACGCGATCCAAGGTATTGACAGAAGATAACTTTACGTTAACGTAAAGTGAAATTAATTCTTGATTAGTCGACAGTGAATCATTTTGGTGCTGGCTTTGTAGATGAGATTGGGTCTTGTTAGGGTCTTTTTGGGGGCTTGGAGGGAGAAGGAAAGGAAGCGGCGACGTCAGTTCTTGCGACAGAACAGAAATTGCGGCACTTGATCCGAACAACGTTGAAGGCCCGATTGAATGATGTCGTTTCTAATCTCCATGATGGAGCTGTTTGTGTGAGAGGAAGTGAACAATGAATAGCGGCGGAGGCAGCGGGTCTTATTCGATCACGGATCTCTCTCGGGAATTCGCCGTGACCCCGCGCACGCTTCGTTTTTATGAAGAAAAGGGGCTGCTGAACCCAAAGCGCAGCGGCAAGAACAGAATTTATAGTGTCGGCGATCGAACTCGGCTTCGTCTTATTTTAAGAGGTCGCCAGCTTGGGCTTTCACTTGAGGAGAGCGCAGAGGTGATTGGGCTCTACGCGCCTGGCACTCCCAACCATGAGCAGCTGCGCCTCTTGCTTCAAAAAATCGAGGAGAAGCGCCAGCAACTCGTCTCGCAACGCGAGGCACTGGATGCCATGCTGGGCGACCTTGATAGATGGCAAACAAACTTTGAGGCGGCGCTTAAAGCACCGATCGCGAATCACCAATGGAGGCAGAAAGTCTGATATGAACGCCACGTTTAGCATGCTTGATTTGGATCTCGGTGAGTCGTTAACCCTTCTCCGCGAGACGGTGCAGCGGTTCGCGGCAGACGAGATCAAACCACGCGCGGCAAATATTGATCGCGATAACGCGTTTCCGATGGATCTATGGCGAAAGATGGGTGATCTCGGCCTCCTTGGGATTACCGTCGGCGAAGGCTACGGCGGTAGCGACATGGGTTATTTGGCCCAAGTCATCGCCATTGAAGAGATTTCGCGTGCCTCAGCGTCAGTGGGACTGAGCTATGGGGCTCATTCTAATCTTTGCGTGAATCAAATCTTCCGCAACGGCACCGAGGCCCAGAAACAAAAGTACCTGCCAAAACTCTGTGCTGGTGACCACGTTGGTGCTTTGGCTATGTCGGAGCCCGGATCTGGGTCAGACGTCGTCAGCATGCAGCTTAAAGCCCGAAGAGAAGGCGATGTCTACGTGCTTGATGGCAACAAAATGTGGATCACCAATGGGCCAGACGCTGACACCTACGTCATCTACGCGAAGACCGACCCAGACGCCGCATCCCGTGGAATTACAGCGTTTATTGTTGAGCGTGACACGCCAGGATTTTCTCGCGCGCCCAAACTCGACAAGCTCGGAATGCGCGGTTCAAACACGTGCGAACTAGTCTTCGAATCCTGTGAGGTGCCGGCTGAGAATGTGCTTGGGCGCGAGGGTGGCGGCGTCGGTGTGCTGATGTCTGGGCTCGACTTCGAGCGCGTGGTCTTATCCGGCGGACCGCTTGGCATCATGCAAGCCTGCATGGACATCGTGGTGCCGTATGTCCACGAGCGAAAACAGTTCGGTGAACCCATTGGTACCTTTCAATTGATGCAGGGCAAGCTCGCCGACATGTACACCATCTTATCCGCCAGCAGAGCGTATCTTTACGCGGCGGCGAAGGCGTGTGATCGAGGTCTTGTCAATCGGAAAGACGCCGCAGCCGTGATTCTTTATACCGCGGAACAAGCGACGCAAATGGCGCTACAAGCGATCCAGGCCTTAGGCGGGAATGGCTACATCAATGATTACGATACTGGACGCTTGCTGAGAGACGCGAAGCTTTACGAGATCGGCGCGGGGACAAGCGAAATCCGCAGGATGCTCATTGGCCGTGAATTGTTCGATGAATCCAACTAAGCGAGGTGAACCGTGACCAGACTATTATCTGAGTTGAACCCGCGTAGTGATGCATTCCTCGCAAACGCCGCCAGCATGGATGCGCTTGTTGATCAGTTGCAGTCAGTGACATCAGATATCACTAAAGGCGGTGGGGAAAAGAACGTTCAGCGCCATGAATCGCGCGGTAAATTATTTGTCAGGGACAGAATCAATCTCTTGATTGACCCAGGGTCTGCATTCCTTGAACTGTCTCAGCTCGCGGCCTATCAAACCTACAGTGATGTCATTCCGGCCGCGGGTATTATTACTGGGATAGGGCAGGTCGAGGGCCAGCCTGTCATGATCGTGGCCAACGATGCCACAGTGAAAGGCGGGACTTATTACCCCCTAACAGTCAAAAAGCATCTTAGAGCCCAGACCATTGCCTGGGACAATCATTTACCTTGTATTTACTTGGTCGATTCCGGTGGCGCTAACCTGCCGAATCAAGACGAGGTGTTCCCCGACCGCGATCACTTTGGCCGTATTTTTTTCAATCAAGCCAACATGTCGGCAAGGAATATCCCGCAAATTGCAGTGGTGATGGGATCGTGTACCGCAGGAGGCGCGTATGTGCCGGCTATGGCGGATGAAGCCATCATTGTTAAGGAGCAAGGCACGATTTTTCTAGGCGGGCCTCCGCTCGTTAAAGCCGCGACGGGCGAAATCGTATCAGCAGAGGAATTGGGCGGAGCGGATGTGCACGCGCGGCAGTCGGGTGTGGTGGACCACTACGCCGAAGATGACGCCCATGCCCTTTATTTGGCGCGGCAAGCCGTGAGCCGACTGAACCGGACCAACTCCACGTCGATGGATCTAAAGGAACCTGCCCCGCCGCGATTTGATGCGCATGAACTGAGGGGCATTATTCCATCCGACCCGAAACAGCCCTTCGATGTGCGCGAGGTCATCGCTCGAATCGTTGATGACTCTGACTTTGATGAATTCAAGCAGCTGTACGGCGCGACCTTGGTGTGTGGGTTTGCCCGTCTCCACGGCATGCCGATTGGCATCGTTGCGAATAACGGTGTGCTCTTTGGCGAGTCAGCGCAGAAGGGCGCTCACTTTATCCAGCTCTGCTCCCAACGGCGTATCCCTTTACTGTTCCTACAGAACATCACTGGCTTCATGGTGGGGCGTCAGGTAGAGACCCAGGGCATTGCCAAGGATGGTGCCAAAATGGTCACTGCGGTGGCGACTTGCGGGGTGCCAAAGATCACGCTTGTGATTGGTAACTCTTACGGCGCCGGAAACTACGGCATGTGCGGTCGAGCCTACGATCCTGATTTCCTGTTCATGTGGCCTAACGCAAAAGTTGCCGTTATGGGTGGGGAGCAAGCGGCGGGTGTTCTCGCTGAGGTGCGGCGAGGCCAAATAGAAGCATCAGGGAACACCTGGCCGGAAGACGAGGAAGCAGCGTTCAAGCGTCCCATCATCGATCAGTTCGATGCGCAGGCGAGTGCCTACTATGCGTCCGCCAGATTGTGGGACGACGGAATTGTCGCGCCGGAGGATACCCGGCGTGTGCTGGCGCTCGCATTCGCAGCGACCATGAATCGACCCGAGGAAACCGGTCGATTTGGCGTGTTCAGGATGTGAGGGCGAAACCATGAAAACATTGCTGATAGCGAATCGAGGTGAAATTGCCTGCCGCATCATGCGCACTGCTCGGGCGATGGGAATTCGTACGGTTGCGGTGTATTCCGAGACGGATGCGAATGCGCAACACGTTGTCCAGGCAGATGTGGCCATCGCCCTCTCGGGCGAAACGGCGGCGGAGACTTATCTCGATATTGAGCAGATCGTTTCGGCCGCGATTATTGCGGGCGCCGACGCCATTCATCCAGGGTATGGGTTTTTGTCAGAGAATGCGGCCTTTGCCGCAGCGTGCGAGGAGGCAAACGTAACCTTTGTTGGGCCACCTGCAAGCGCGATCGAGGCGATGGGGTCGAAAGCGGTAGCCAAGGATCTGATGCGGTCGGCCGATGTGCCGCTTCTGCCAGGAGAGTACGGCACCGCGGCAGACATCGACCGGCTCCGCGAGGTTGCATCATCCATGGGCTATCCCGTGCTGCTTAAAGCTGCAGCTGGCGGTGGCGGTAAAGGCATGCGTGAAGTTAGAGGCGACGGTGAGTTTGAGGAGGCGTTTGCGTCCGCGCAGCGCGAGGCTCGGGCGAGCTTCGGTGATGACTTGATGCTGGTCGAAAAACTACTTGAGCGGCCTCGTCACGTAGAGGTTCAAGTGTTCTTTGATCAGCAGGGGCAGGGCGTCGCGCTATTTGATCGAGACTGCAGCGTCCAGCGCCGTTACCAAAAAGTGGTGGAAGAGGCGCCTGCCCCTGATCTTCCCGAATCCACGCGCAGCGCCATGCGCGATGCTGCGATCGCAGCGGCGCAGGCGATCGATTATGTCGGTGCGGGTACGGTCGAGTTCTTGGTCGGCGAAGATCACGCGTTTTATTTCATGGAAATGAACACAAGATTGCAGGTTGAGCACCCGGTGACTGAGTGGGTCGCTGGCGTTGATTTGGTTGGGTGGCAGCTCGCCATCGCATCCGGTGAACCCCTACCGCTCAGCCAAGAGGCGTTGAATTGCACCGGGCATGCCATCGAAGTTCGGCTGTACGCAGAAGACCCCGATAATGACTACCTTCCCTCAACGGGACGCATCGAAAGGCTCCGGTTCCCTGCCGAGACATCGTGGGTGCGTATCGATTCAGGCGTGATCGAAGGAGACGAGGTGAGCGTCCACTTTGATCCTATGATCGCGAAGATCATTGCTCGAGGAAGTAACCGGGAAGCCGCTTGTCACACGATGTTAGATGCATTGCGCGAGGTGCAGGTCGCAGGCGTTGCGACTAACCTTGAATTGCTAGAACGGATCGTTGGTTCCTCCAATTTTCAGAGAGGCCCACTGCAAACGGGACTGCTAGCCGAGCTGCCGCGAGCTGACGTTGACTCAGTGGAGGCTTTTTCGCTTGCCATGATGTGGCTCTGGGAGTCACTGGGAAGGCGTCCAGACTTTGCTGGCTCAATTCCAAGCTCACCCTGGGATGTGCGAGACGGTTTTCGCGTCAACGCAGGGAGCGAGGTGTTGCAGGACGTGGTCTGGGGCGGCAAGCGGTGCTCGATACGGGGTGAAATGCTACCTGCTCGCCAAAGTGGTTTAGTTTGCGTTGATGTCCTTGGCTTCACCATGACAGTTGAGGCGTTGGGTAACGCGCTACTGTGTGACGGGGCAACGGGGCGCTGGCGAATCGAGGCATCTCAGCGCGACCATACGGTGTGGTTATTCGCGACACCCTTGGCATCGACCAGTCAGACGCTGAGGCTCGAATATACACGGCAGCACCCAGGTGCTGCACGAGGCCAGCAAAAGCAGGCGCGCTCCGATCAAACCGCGCCGATGACCGGTCGGGTGGTGAAGGTTAATGTTGTGCCCGGTGATTCAGTTGAAGCAGGCGATGTACTGGTGGTGCTTGAGGCGATGAAAATGGAGCACTCAGTCCGCGCTGCATGGGCGGGACAAGTCAGTGAAGTGAATTGCAAACAGGGAGAATTGGTTGAAGGGGGCACGCGGCTCGTTGAGGTCGAGCCGCATGCCGAAGACTAACGTCGCTTAGAGCATTCCGCCGCGAGGCACGGCACCCGTCATATCGAGCAAGCGCTCGCTTTCCGCCATCAGTGATTCGAACGTTGCATCCACACCTAAGTCCACGGAATCGTTGACGTAGACTTGCGCTCGGTAGAACTTGCCGCCGCCCGCATTGATGACCGCGCCATTCGGAGCGTCTTCGCTCGTCATGTAAAGCACCGCCGGGCTGACAAGACTGGGCGCTGATTCGGCGGGTGGGTTGCTTGGATCGATCTCACGGCCTGGGATCGTAGCAATCATGCGAGTAGCCGCGGCTGGGGCGAGCGTGTTTACTCGAACATTGTTTTTCGCTCCCTCCAGTGCCAATACATTCATCATCCCCAGCATGCCCATTTTGGCGGCGCCATAGTTGGTTTGGCCGAAGTTGCCGTAGATGCCTGAGCTTGAGCTGGTGAGCACAATCCGGCCGTAACCTTGCGCATTCATATGGGGCCAGGCCGCGTGGGTCACATAGGCAGAGCCTGAGAGGTGGACTTTGAGCACAATGTCCCAATCCTCTAGTGCCATTTTCTTGAACGACTTATCTCGCAGGATGCCCGCGTTGTTCACAAGAATATCGATTCGACCAAACGCATCTATGGCGGTTTGAACAATGCTCGCTGCGCCCTCAGGGTCTGATACCGAGGCTTTGTTAGCGACTGCCTCGGCGCCAAGCGCTTTCAGCTCTTCGACAACCGCATCGGCAGCATCGCCCGCGCCGCTACCATCAACGCCGCCGCCCAAGTCATTAATGACGACTTTGGCACCGCGCTTGGCATATTCAATCGCATGCGCTCGTCCTAGGCCTCCCCCGGCCCCTGTTATGACTGCGACCTTGCCCGCAAATTCACTATTTTCGATAACTGGCATGAAATACTCCCTCCTGTGGCGTCATGAATGGGCGAAGGCTACCAGAATTTGGCGACCCGTGTTCGAGCGCCCCTAGATCGTTGGCTGATTCAAAGGCGACGCTCTTGTGGCGTGGCTAGCGTATGGGGCGAGCGTCTCATTAGCTGGCGAAGCGGGGCGATACGCAGTACAAAGGAAGAAAAAGAGGACAAGCCATGACGTTCGAGATTTCTCCAACGAATCGGGTGAGGCAATTGAGCGAGAAGGCGCGGTATGACGAAGCATCCGTCCATGCGATTCTAGATGCCGGGCTGGTTGCGCAGGTCGCATTTGTGCAAGAGGGTAAGCCCGTTGTTGTGCCGATGATCTATGGTCGAGATGGCAACCGACTCTACCTTCACGGGGCTCGGAAAGCCCGTGTGATTCGCATGCTGGAGGCGGGGCCCAGCGTCTGCCTCAATGTCACCTTGCTCGATGGCATTGTCTACGCGAGGTCCCTCTTTAATTCGTCGATGAATTACCGGTCGGTGACGGTCCACGGTACCGCCACCCTGATTGAGGGTGATGAGCGGGTCCACGCCCTGTCAGTCATCAGTGAGCATGTGATGCCAGGGCGGAGCGAGGAAGTCCGTCCGTCTCACGAAAAAGAAATTTTGATGACGGGTGTAATCCAGGTGGAAATCGAAAGCGCATCGGCGAAAATTTCCATGGGCCCTCCGGACGATGAAGACGAAGATATGGACACGCACGTCTGGGCTGGGGTGATGCCACTTCGGTTAAAAACTGGGGCATTAATACGGGATCCCGAGGTGCCAGAGGACGTGCTTCCAACACCCCACATGCAGTCTCAAACAGGGCGATCGTTCTGAGATCGCGAGGTCTCCTTCAGTGTCTGTGACTAGCGCGTGCCTTTGGGTACTTCTAATGCATAGCGGTTCCCGTTCGGCTGGCCCTCAAGTAACATCAGGAGTCGATCAGAAAAAGAGATAAGAGGGTGGGGATATGGGCCTAGGAGACACCATTCGAACGCTGGCGCAAATGCCAACGCTGCTGAAGTTGAAAAAAGGGATGGTTCCGAGAGCGCCTGACGTCACTGATAGCTTTTCGGCTAGAGTTGAGGCCAATGCCCTACGTTTCGGGCAGCGGCCGGCGATTATCTTTGAGGGGCGAACGCTGACTTGGTCTGAGCTCAACGAAGAGGCCAATCGCTACGCTCAATATTTCAAAGGGCAGGGCCTCGAACGTGGCGATACGGTCAGCCTGATCATGGAAAATCGCGTCGAATTCTTGGCGCTACTCATCGGTCTCAATAAGCTCGGTGTCACCATCGGGTTAATCAACACCAATTTAAATGGTCGTCCGCTTGCCCACTGCGTCAATGTCACCAACTCTAAAAAGTGCATCTTCGGTGCTGAAGTGACGGCGCGCATGGAGGAAGTCAAAGCGGAGCTCTCGCTATCAGAGGGTGAGGACTACTACGTCGTTGCCGATGGAGACAACGCGCCATCACTCAACTGGGCCATCGACCTGGGTAGCGCGAGCGACGATGCGTCGCGCGATAATCCGCCTGATACGGTGGAAACCACCATCGGCGAGACAGCGTTCTACATTTTTACTTCTGGAACCACAGGCTTGCCTAAGGCCGCCGTGCTATCAAACCGACGTTATCTCATTAGTGCCGATATGGCGGCCATCGCCGGGTTTAAAGCAACCGAGCAAGACCGGTTATACATCTGTTTGCCGCTCTACCACGGCACAGGCTTGATGATCGGCGTCGGTGCAGTGATTGCCTCAGGTGCGAGCATGTTTGTGCGGCGAAAGTTCTCCGCGTCGAATTTCTTGTCTGAAGTTCGGGAGCAAGGGTGCACGCTGCTCATCTACATCGGCGAGCTCTGTCGGTATTTGGTCAACACGCCAGAACAGCCGGATGATGCCAAAAACCCGATTCGGTCCATGATGGGCAACGGCATGCGTCCCGATGTGTGGATGAACTTCAAACAGCGATTTGGCCTTTCTCGTATTGTTGAATTCTATGGCGCGTCCGAAGGCAATGTGGCTTTCGCTAATCTAATGAACAAGGACTGCACGGTTGGAATGACGTCGGCCGAAGTCGCGCTGGTGAAATACGATGTACTGAATGATGAAATCGTTCGCGATTCGAGCGGCCGCTGTATTCCGGTCAATCAAGGTGAGCCTGGCTTACTGCTAGGGAAAATCACCGAAGATGCCGTATTTGAGGGATACACCGACGCCGAAGCCACCGAGAAGAAGATTATTCGTGATGCGCTTGAGTCGGGCGACTCTTGGTTTAACACGGGTGATTTGATGCAGACCGTTGATGTTGGGTTCACCATGGGATATCCCCACTATCAGTTCGTGGACCGGGTCGGCGATACCTTCCGTTGGAAATCAGAAAACGTTTCTACGAACGAAGTCGGCGAGATTCTCAATAGTTTTGATCAAATCGAATTTTGTAACGTTTACGGCGTTGAGGTGCCTGGCGCTGACGGCCGAGCAGGCATGGTTGCCGTCACTTTGAAGGAAGGTGTGTCATCGTTTGATCTCAATGCATTTGCAAGCTACGCCGATGCTGAGCTGCCCACCTACGCAGTGCCGCTCTTTGTGCGGATTCAACAAGATATCGACGTGACCGGGACGTTCAAAATGGTGAAGGGCGACTTGCGGAAAGAGGGATACGACATCCGTCAATGCACTGATCCGGTCTATGTGCGTTTGCCTGGGAGCAAAGAGTTTGTGTCGATGGATGAGTCGACACTCGAGCGCATTCAGTCGGCGCAGGCAGGGTTTTAAGGCGGGGGGTCTATCGATCTTCATGGCGGGGTTTAGACGATTCTCGCGGAGGGGCGAGCGTGTCCTCGCCTAATGTGTCCTCGGTAAAAACGCCAATCTAGGTCCCGGCTAACAGAGAGTAGGGCATTTGCGAGAAAAATGAGGGGAAGGGGGAATTGACCATGCTGGCTTATGAATCCGCGCTATCGCTCGCTGGAAAAATCAAACGAAAAGAAATCAGTTCACGAGAGTTAACCGAACTCTACATCCAACGCATCGAACAATACGACAACGAGATTAACGCAGTGGTCGTTCGAACCTTCGATGCTGCGCTCGCCGCCGCGGACCATGCTGATCAAGCGCTAGCAAAAGGTGAGGATTTGGGACCGCTCCACGGTCTGCCGATGACCATCAAAGAGTCTTATGTGCTGGCTGACACGCCGGCAACTTGGGGTCAATTGAGCTTTAAGGACAACGTATCAGCAACCGACGGGCTTGCGGTCAGTCGGTTCAAGGGGGCGGGCGCCCACTTCTTAGGTAAGACCAATGTGCCCGTCGATTTGGCGGATTTTCAAAGCTATAACCCGGTCTATGGAGTAACAGGTAACCCGTGGGATACGGGTCGAACACCCGGCGGGTCATCGGGCGGCAGCGCGGCTGCGTTGGCCGCAGGATTAACGGGCCTTGAGGCTGGGTCAGATATTGGCGGGTCCATCCGCAACCCCGCGCACTTTTGTGGTGTTTATGGGCACAAACCAACCTATGGGATCGTGCCCATGCAAGGTCACGAGTTAGTGTCAGGCCAACCTGAGGCCGATCTCGCAGTTTGCGGTCCACTTGCAAGAAGTGCCGAAGACTTAGCCACAGCGCTCTCGATCATGGCAGGTCCTGCAGAGCGAGAAGCGGTGGGTTGGTCACTGTCGCTGCCCGAAGCAGATATCAAGGAGCTCAGCCAGTATCGAGTCGCCATTTGGGCAACCGACGCGCTCGCGCCGGTTACCCGTGAAGTGGAAGATCGTGCACTGAAGGTGGGAGAAACACTGGAGCGATTGGGTGCCCAGGTGGGCTTCGATGCGCGACCGGATTTTGATCTCACCCATGCGATGAACAATTATTCAACCTTGCTGAACTCAGTCATGACGGCGGCTTGGGATGATGCCTCGGTTAACAAGGCGATAGAACGTGCGGCCTCGTTTGATCCGAGTGATCAGTCAACGGAGGCCATTAATGCCCGAGCAGCGGTGCTCTCCCATCGCGAGTGGATTAGAGCGAACAGCCGTCGTGAGAAGTTGCGACATGCTTGGAGCGCGTTTTTCGAGGATTGGGATATATTGATTTGCCCCCAAATGGCGACGCCGGCATTCCCCCATGATCATCGACCATTCTCTGAGCGCACGCTGCTGGTGGACAACGTAGAACAACCCTATTTTCAACAGTTGATGTGGGCGGGGATGATTGTGAACGCCTACTTACCGAGCACGGTGTTTCCTACCGGCCTTTCCGTTGAGGATTTGCCTATAGGGCTTCAGGCAGTCAGCGCGCCTTTCCGGGATTATCGGTGCATTGAGTTTGCCCGGCTGATTACCCAGGAGATGGGCGGTTTTGTTGCCCCAAGCCAATACCCTTAATTTGGAATTGACGCACTAGCTGCTACCCACTCTTGATAAGCGATTTGAGGTACTGGAGATGTTTGGCATCCCAGCCCTGTTCATAGGCGAGGCATTCCTTGCTCGCAATGTCGCCGAGCACCTCGAAACCATGGTGGTAGAGTTCAACCAGTGTCGCTCCGCTCTGCGCATGTAAGACGAAGCTGATGAACGTTGGCTCGGGCCATGCGAGGTGATCTAACCAATTGTCGCTGAATGTGAGCCTGTGGCCTGGCTCAAAGTGCGTGATCGCACCGCCAAATCGGTGTACGCCGTCATCAAGTGCGACTGATAGTTCAACGGTGCCGCCCAGCTGCGGTTCGTACCGGTCTAGTGTATGGCCGTGTCCGAACCAAGTTCGCATGCGGTCCTCTGATTCAAACGCGTTCCAAATACTATCGGCTTGCGCTTCGATGAGCGCTGCGCGTCGCACATAGAGTGCGCCAGGGTTGAAAGGGGCTCGCACAGGAAGTGACTCACTTGAGATGACGATAAGGGCTGAGCGTATCACGCGAGCCACATGTGAGGTGCGATGCTGCAACGATGTTGGTACACTCGCGGCCGTTTTAGCGGCAGGGCAGGTATGAACGATACTTTGGAATTTGACACAGGACTCGTCACGATTCGCGCCAAGCGCTGGGGTCAGGAGAAAGGTATCCCCACCCTGTGTCTTCATGGGTTTCTGGATAATGCCGCTAGTTTTGATCGTCTCGCGCCAGAGCTTCATGGACTCGACATCGTTGCCATGGACTTCGCCGGCCATGGCTGGTCCGACCACCGACCCCTCGGCATGCCCTATTCCGGCCTCAGTGATTTGCATGACATCTTAAGTGTGGCCGATCAAATGGAGTGGGAGACATTCTCCATCATTGGGCATTCCATGGGCGCTGAACTTGGTGCCCAGTTGGCAGGACTGTTTCCTGATCGGGTGACAGCGCTTGTGTGCCTTGATGGCTTTTGTGGCACCGACGGCGCGCCCCAAACATTGGCTCATTTATCCAGCATGGTCGGGTCTGCTAACCCTCGACTTTCAACGCTCAAAGTATTTGAGTCGCTCGACGCAATGGAGCGCCGGCTGTCAGAGGCAACGGGGCAAAGCCTTGAATCCGCGCGGCTCATTGTCGAACGCGGCCATCAGGCGGTAACCGGAGGGTTTAGTTGGCGAGCGGACTCACGCATTCGAAGCGGCGGGCCGATGGAGCTCACCAACGCTCAATTGCGAGCACTGGTCTCAGCTACAAGCGCGCGAACGGCACTGATAATCGCAGACACGACCAGTGAGTGGTTGAAGCGCTCCTTGCGCGTACTACTGAATCCTGTGCCATCAGAGTTTGAGATTGCACACATCCCTTCTCATCATCACTTTCATATGCACGAGGAACATGTGCAGCTGGCCCAGATGATTGCCGCCTTTTTGAAAGGGGAGCCACTCCCCGGGGCGCTGAGTGATTCTGCTATCAACGCGCTACGCGAGGCCGTTCAGGAAACGCCGTCGCCTGAGTTGGTGGGTGAGGGTCTTGCCGCCGGCTAATCATTTGGTAACGCCCAGCGAATTTGCCCCAGCTTAGATGAGCAGCACCAATTAGCGGCATCGATCAGCAGCCATCGCGGGGCGCACATGAGTGATCCAACACCCGCAAAATCTAGTCCGCGATATTCGGTACATCGTAAGCCTAGGTGCGCGGGGCGCGTGAGAAACTGCATCATTAGCCCGCTTTCGTGTAGGCACTGACGGGCAAGCAACGCTTGTCGAGCAGAGGTATGATGGACTGAATAACAGGTGGCTGAACAATGGATCTAAACGCATTTAGAGCAGAAACCCGAGAGTGGATTGAGGCGAATTGCCCAGAGGGTGCGAAAGGGCCTGGGCCGGTACCGCTTGGCAGTACCAAAGTGGACATGGCCCCAGATGCTCGGCTCTGGCTCGATCGTATGGTCGAAAAAGGGTGGACGGTACCCACCTGGCCGAAGGCTTATGGCGGCGCCGAACTCGAGCGGCCTCAGTACGAAATTTTGATCGATGAACTCAAGCGTGCAGGGGCACGCACGCCGCTTACCGGTCGCGGCGTGAATTACATTGGTCCAACGATTTTGGAATTTGGAACCGACGAGCAGAAAGCCAAGTGGCTACCGATTTGTGCCAGAGGCGAGGGTGCATGGGCGATGGGTTACTCAGAACCTGGCGCTGGTTCTGATCTTGCAAACTTATCGATGCGCGCCGAGCTCGATGGTGACCAATACATCTTGAACGGATCGAAGATCTGGACCAGTGACGCGACTATTTGTGATTACATTTTTGTGCTGGTTCGAACGTCGCCGGACAAACCCAAGCACGAGGGTATCAGCTTGATTTTGGTTGATATGAATCAGCCAGGCGTGAAGGTGTCGCCCATCAAACTTATCTCCGGCGCCTCACCTTTTTGCGAGACCCACTTTGACAATGCCATTGCTCCCGCAACCGATCTAATCGGCGGGGTGGATCGTGGCTGGACGGTAGGGAAGCGGCTGCTGCAATTTGAACGATCGACCCACGCTGGAATCAACATATCAGGCTCTCAGGGCGGGCGTTCTGAAAAAAGCGAGATGCCAAGCCTGGTCTCGAAATATGTGGGTCGTCAGGATGGGCAATTGGCTGATGCGGACCTGAGGCGGCAGCTCACCCAATTCGAAATGAATGCCCACGCGCAGCGCATCACGCAGCGTCGAGCGATTGAGGAATTGCAGTCCCGTGCAC
>Ga0255780_10000912_pt1 | contig 27772 bp, 16 predicted proteins | sample 071ome_32_FD_179978 | JGI IMG/M metagenome (GOLD analysis project Ga0255780, IMG submission 179978) | Coastal salt marsh microbial communities from the Groves Creek Marsh, Skidaway Island, Georgia - 071405AT metaG (version 2) | ecosystem: Environmental > Aquatic > Marine > Intertidal zone >... | reverse complement strand
GTACTCGGACCCGCACGCGCGCTGACCGCGTTCGTCGACGGAACGGACGCGCGTCGCGCGATACACCGAAGCGCGGATCGACGAACGGCGCCGCGCGCGTGGTATCGAGTCGAATCGCGTTCGCGTCGCTCGTGCCGTTCGTACCGCTCGTGACGTTCGTGCGCGTTGATTTTGATTGAAATTTTTGAAAAGAACGAGTTAGTTGGGTGATGACGACGCGCGCGCTTCCGACGACGACGATGGCGAGCGTGGCGCGACGGTTCATGAATCGGGGTTTGGATGGTGTGACGACGATGCGCGGTCAGCGCGGCGCGGGGAGACGGTCGGTGTCGGCGTTGACGACGGGCGTCGTTGGAGCCGAGGCGATTACGCAGAATTCGCGACTCGCGCGCAGAGCGACGTCGACGACGACTCGGGCGACGGCGTCGTCGTCGTCTTCGCCGGGACAACAGCCTTCGCGGTCGATGTCTTCTGATTTAGGGGCGATGCGACCGCCGCCGTTGGCGGGTGGTGGTCTCGGCGGCGGCGGCGGCGGCGCGTACCAACAACAACAACCGCCGCAACAACAACAGCAACAGTTTGGCGGCGGTAACGGCGGTGGAAACTACTACGCGTCAAACACAAATGGAGGAAGCGGCACTTCTAGTAACAGCAACAACGTTTTCGTCGATTACGGCGTGTACAAGACGAAGGGGGCGTTGAAAATCAAGTGCGTGCGACCGACGTTTGAGACGGACGCCGGCGGACGGAAAATCATGAAGCGCGCCGGAGGCGTTCTCTTTGAGCTCGCCTCGTCCACGGCACCGCGGGCGTACGACTGGGGAAACAAAGGATCGTTCATGTTGAGCGGAACCGAAGCGGCCGAGTTGGCCGATCGCATGGCGGCGAACGCACCGTGTTCGTTTTTCCACGATCCCGGCGCCGGAGGCGCGAATCGAGGCGCCGTGAACAAAGGATTCAAGACGGAGCCGATGCCGGACGGTTCGGGCGGTTTGTTCGTCAATCTCAGCACGACGTCGGCGGGGAACAAATCATTTCACTCCGTCCCGGTGTCTTACGGCGAGAGCGCGGCGATTCGCCATATCTTGGTGTATCTCGTCCCGCGCGTGCTCGGTTTCGACGAAGTCTTTCTTCCCCAATGACGCGAACGGTACGCACTTGTAGCATTGTGATGATGAATGTAATAATGATATAACAAATGTTGCGTTTCGCCCGCCGTTTAATGAATAAAATCAATCAGTCCACGACATGGTGGCGTCCGCGTCGCCGACTTCGACGATTTCGACAGCCTCTCCCGACGCTTCCAACACGTCCTCGGCGCGCTCTAAAAACTCCGCATTCCGCGCCTCCGCCGTCGCCCGTCGCTCAGCCATGATCCTCTCATACTCTGCGAGTTCAATCTCTTCCGCCTCGAGCCCGCGTTCGACTTGTTCCCTGGCCATTCTTCCCGCTCGTTCCACTTCTTCGTCGATTTGTTCCGGCGTCAGCTCATCCTCCCGCTCCAACCGTATCCTCGTTTTCCTCTTCGCCGCCGCTTCCGCGTACACCGCCCGCGCGCGATCATCCTCCTTTTCCTTAGCCTGTTTCTCCGCGACGAACCTCGCGTCGAACGCGCGCCTTTGTCTCGACCGAAGCTCGGCTCGCGCGCGTCGGCTCTCCGCCCACGGGTCCGGCAACGCCGACGTCAACGCGTCGACGGGTGACTGAGACGTTTCGCTCGCCCCCATCGCCGGGTTTTTCGCCGTCATCGTCATCCCGAGTATCGCCGTCGACACTCCCAGCGTTCGTCGCGTCGTCCCGCGTCGTCGTCGTCGGGTGGCATCATCGACATCATCGTGACGATGGTCATCGTCATCGACTGCGTCAAACCGACAACTTCGTAACGCGCTCCCGCGTCGTCGATCTCGTCCATCTCGTCGCGCCGTCGTCGGCGTCAACGTCGTCGCGATGCGGACGCGCGTCGTCATCGTCGTCGTCATCGTCGTCGTCGTCGCGTCGGTGTGTGACGCAGAGTAAAACCGAAACGGTCGATCGCGCGTGACTCGTCATCGTGATGGCGCGTGACATCCATCGCGTCAGTGCGCGACGCGCGTCTTCGCGAACGAACGCGCCTCGCACCGAAGATGATGACGAACGCACCGACGAGCGTCGTAGCGGCGACCGCGCCGTTGACGGGCGGCGGCGGCGGCGGCGGCGAGGAGGAGGAGGAGTACAGCCCGAGACTCTACGCCAAGTCGCAAGAGGACCTCCTTCGCGCGCAATCCTACAACCCAGCGCCGACGACGGTGCCCCCGCCGATCGCCGCGCTCGCGGGAAACATTGGTGAGCGACACGTCCTCGTCTTCATCGGTCTCCCGCTCCGAGGGAAGCGGACGATCGCGCTGCGGTTGAAGAGATATTTGAGATTTTTCCACGGGGCGAGGTGTCGCGCGTTCGACGTCGCGTCGGCGAATCAATCGGCGTCGAATCAGTCGGGTCGAAGCATTTCGTCGCAGTTGAGAGAGTTTTTAACGGACGGTGGGGCGACGACGATGGAGCACGCGACGGAGGACGAGGACGGGTCGGTGCGGAGACGACACACGGAGCGGTTGAGGGAGGAGTACGGCATCGATACGTTTTCAGACGCAAACGCGAAACACGTGGATAGCGGACGAGTGGCGGTCGTGTACTCGAGCGATGCGAGCAAGACGTTTTACGAAACGTGGAGTGGGACAAGTAAAGAGCGGAGACGGGCGATTTTGAAGGATTTGGCGGCGATCGAGGCGGAGGAACGAGACCTTGGGGGTGGGTCGCGAAAGGTGAAGACGATTTTCATCGAGACGACGCTGACTCGCGAAGAGCTCGTCGAAGAGGTTTTGGCGCAACGCGTCGCGAGGGACGTGCGGAACGGTAAAGTGAGCGAAGGGGAGATTGAAGAGGCGAAAGAGGCGTGGAGACGGCGGATAGACGAGTACAGAAAGCTGTACGTGACGCTGCAAGAGGACGGAAGCGAGGATGATTTGTCGTACATCAAGCTGTACAATTACGGAGAACGAGTGCTGACGAATAAGATGCGCGCCTATCTGCCGCAGCGCATCGTCCAGTTTCTCACCGCGACGCACCCGACGGCGCACAAGATTTATCTGTGTCGACACGGGCAGTCCGAATACAACGTCACGGGACGATTGGGTGGGAACTCTGCCATCACGGCAAAGGGCGTGGCGTTTTCCGAAATTTTGGGTAGGTTTGCGTTGGAAAAGATTTGCGGCATGCGACGCGACGCGAGCGGTGATAGCGCATCATCCGAGTGGGTCGAGACTCACGACACGGTACGCGCGCGGCTTTGGACGTCGTCTCTTTTGCGAACAATTCAAACCGCCGCCAACATCGAGCACCCCGTCATTCACGACGGCGACTGGGAACAAATGTCACCGAGAGTCTATCGCAACATTGACGAGATTTTCGCGGGAGACTGCGAAGGGATGACGCCGGAAGAAATCGTCGAGAAGAACCCGCAGGCGGCGTACCTCAGATCGATGGATAAGATTGGTTATCGCTACCCGCGAGGCGAGAGTTACTTTGATTTGATCTCGCGCCTTGAGCCCTGCATCCAGGAGATGGAGTCGTACACCGAACCACTGCTCGTGGTGAGTCACCAAGCCATCCTCCGGCTCATGTTTGCCTACCTCACCGGCGTCGCCCGCGAACAAGCCCCGGGTATGAATACCTTTTCTCAAAACGTCGTGTACGAAATCACCCTCGACGCCTCGTGCGAGGACCTCATCACCGAGGACGTCGACGCGTTCCCAGGCTTTGTCATCGCTCACGACTTTAGAGACGACGTCGCCAAGCTCGCCAAGATCACCGATCCGGCGCTTCGCAAAAAATTCGTCGACGAGCTCGACATTGACCGGTTCGCGCCGCCGAAGAGTCCGAGCCCGCCGATTGAAAAGCCTCGATGATCCGTCGAGCGCGCGCGCGCCGGAACACCCATCATTAACATTCTCGAGACGTCGACGTCGACGATGCATCCATCATAACCATCGTTTCCAACGCCTCCTTCTTCTTCTCGAACCGCCCCGCCGTTCGCACCGCATCGGTTGTAATACGTTGATAATAATCAGTCGCGTCTGCGAATGCGTCACAAAGCTTTGAAGAGTGGATCAGAAAAACAGATTCACGCTCGCGAGGTGCCCGCACTCCGCGAAGCGCCGGAACGAGCGTGGACTCGCGACGGTTCGGGAGACGCGACGGAGCGATGTCGACGCCGTCGTCGAGCGCCCCGCTGGAGACGTCGCAAGTGCGCGCGGTGAGCGACCCGGCGCTTCGTAAGATCAAAGATGAAATTTCATTCTTCGCGCTGCACGGAGTGACCGCGAGCCCGGTTACCCGGGGGCTTTTAGACGCGCTCAAGGCGTACGAAACGAACGCAGAGCGGGAAAACGGAGAGTACTCGGCGTACGATCTCGCGAGGGACGCCGCGGAGGCGTGCAAACTGGCTATGATGGGTGGAAATGCGCGACAGAGATGGGCGGCGTTGGATTGCGCGAGAGCGTTGACGAGCGGCGGAGCGTTGAGAGGACGGTGCGAGACGTGGGTGGATGTGGAAGAAGGGTCGAGCGGGTGCGGGGTGAGAGAGGTTGGGGACGCGTTGGCGTGCGCCGAGTTGTTGGCGGTGGTGTGTGGATGCGCCGGGACGGCGACGGTGGATGGGGCGAACGCGGCGTCGGCGGGCGACGCGGAATCGAGACGCGCGGTGGGTATGGGAGTGGTGCAGGTGCTCTTAGCGGCGTGCGCGGGGGCGGAGAGCGATGAGGTGACCGTTGACGGCGCGCGCGGAGAAGCGGATGACGTAGCGTCAACGTCGACGTCTTCGTCTTCGTTGACGGCGTTTAGCGCGAGGGGCGACGCGCTCATGCAATCGATTCGGACGGTGTTTCACGTCGCGATGATTGGCGAGGATGAAACCCTGAGAGGCGTCGCCAAGACGGCGCTCACGCAAATTATCAACGCGGCGTTTAAACGCGCTGAACCTGGATTCGCGACTGAGGGTCCGATGGTCTTGGACGAGTCCACTGGCGAGCCGAAATCTGGGGCGTTGCGAGACGTTTTAAATCTCTTGCTCACGCTGTGTAAGATTGCCGCTCGAGAGGGTCCCGTAGATCAGGATGCGTACTTGACGCATTCCAAAGCGTTAGCGCTGGACATTTTGAGACAACTCTTGGAGGGTCCGCGCGCGTCCATCTGGCTCGAGCGTTTCCACGCGCAGCTTCGTCAACCGTTATCTGTAGCGCTCATGCGCAACGCTTTGCTCCAAGTGCCACCGGGATCGGAGGCTGAGCAGAGCATCGGCATTTTGGTTTCCATTGCGCGAATGGCGTACGGCACTCTCGTCGTACGCGGTCGCGCGCACTGGAAGCAGCAAGTCGCGGCGTTGTACCCGATGATGGCCCTCCATCCGCTCGAGAGCGGCGAAGTGAGCCCGGCGATGCGCATCGCCGCGCTGCGACTGGTGCGTCGTTTGGCTTCAGACTCTCAAGTCTTGGTTGATGTCTTTGTCAACTACGATTGTGACTTACACGCGGACAATTTGTACGAGCGCACGATGATGGCGCTGGCGCAAGCGGCGCAAGTTATGGACATTTTAGAGCGAGACGCGGTGCTCACGTGTCTCTTTAGTATGCTGCGCTCGCTGCAATCTTGGCACGCGCGCGGCGAAGGATCTGGCGAGAATGAGGAGAAAAAAGAGCAGAGATTTAGCGATGATGGGTTCGACGGCGAGCTTCGCCCGGTGACGGCGGCGAATAACAGGCGCCCGCCGGTGATTAGTACGCCGAAGAGTCCCATCGGTACCGTCGCCGTCGCCGCCGCCGCCGCGACTGTGCCAGTTTTGGATGCCGACGGCGCTCAAGAAGACGAAGCGCGAGGCGACGACGAGGTTACGGCGGATCAAAACGAAGACTCTCAACCATCGACGCCGTCGTCGCCCGCGGCGGGTGAGTCAGAAGCCATTCGATTTCAAAAGGCAAAGAAGACCAAGGTGACGGTGGAAAAAGCTGTCGAGGCGTTCAACGCCAAGCCTTCTCCCCAGGCGCTCGCCGATGCGACCCGATCGAACGATCCGGAGCAGTCAGCCGCGTTTTTACGCGACTCGAGCTCGAGACTCAGCCCCGGCGCGATTGGAGAGTTGCTCGGCTCACCCGACGCCGAATCCATGGCCATCATGAGAGCGTACGTACACGGCTTCGATTTCACCTCGCTCACCATTGACGACGCTCTGCGCGTTTTCCTCGGTGGATTCAAGCTTCCTGGCGAGGCACAAAAGATTGATAGACTCATGGAGGCGTTCGCGGCGAGATTCTGCGCGTGCAACCACGACGCGTTTCCCTCGACGGATGCGGCGTACATCTTAGCCTTTGCCATCGTCATGTTGAACACGGATGCGCACAATCCGTTGACGGACGCCGCGCTCAAGATGAGCGAACAAGACTTTGTCATCATGGCCACGGCGGCTGAGGCGACGAACGAGCTCGACGCCGACGCCGTGGCAGGTATTTACGCGCGCGTCGTGGCGAATGAAATCAAAATGCACGCCGCCGACCCGACAACGTCGACGAACAAGTCCTCGACGAGCAAGCCGCCGTCCACGTTGACGCAAGTGCTCAAATTTGCCGCTCCGTGGAGACACCGCTCCACGCTCAAAGAAGCGAGCGATGAGACGGCATCGCTGCTCGAGGCGACGAAGGCGATGTTCAAGCGTGTGGAGGAGAGCGGCGCCGATGAGGCATCCAGCGCGTTGTTCGTGCAAGCCTCTGAACCGGGACTCGCTCGTCCGATGCTCGATGCGGCGGGCAAGTACATGCTCATGGCGCTTTCGATTGCTTTCGAGGCGGCGCCGGATGAAGCCCACGCCGCGATGCCCCTCGAGGGCGCGCGCGCCATGCTCTCCCTCGCCACGTCTTTGCAGCTCCCCATGCTCCGCGATGATATTTGCTCCTTTTTAGTCTCCGCGCCGGGTTTCGGCAGACCTCAAGGAATCGCTCTTCAGAGCAAGGAGGCGCTGAGCACGTTGCTCGAGCTCGCCGCGAGCGAGTCGAGCCTGGGAGGCGTCCAGGCTTGGGCGAGCGTGTTGGAAGTCGTCGCCAGACTCGAACACTTGCGCGCCATCATCGGCGCCGGAGTGACGATCGATACCCAAGCGACGCGCGCCGTGTTTCGGGAACCGCTTCGCATGCAAGACGTCGTGGCGGCGTCCGAAGCCGCGAACGGAGTTGTCGAACAGCAAATCGCCGCCGCCGAACGCGCCGTCGAGCAGTGGTTGGTGAGTCATGGTGGCGAAGCGATTGAGCGCGTCTTCGCCCTGAGCACGCGTTTCGATTCGGATGAGATTCTCGCGTACGCATCCGCGGTGGCCTCCGTGTCTCGCGCGGAGCTTTGGAATCCGGATAGGACGCCTCACGCGCCCGGGAAGATTTTCGCCCTGTTGCGCCTCGCCGAAATTGCCGCCACGAACATGACGCGCGTGCGTCTCGTTTGGTCCAAGTTGTGGAACGTCGTCGCCGAACACTTGGTCGAGAGCGTCAAGCATCCAGACGACAAGGTTGTCTTGCACGCCACGGATTCGTTGCGTCAAGTGGCCAACAGGTTGCTCATTCGCGCGCAGTCCACTCGAGCGTCAACGCAGCTCGACGCCATGCGTCCCTTCACCATGGCGATGAAGAATGCGCAGAACGATCGGGCGCGTGATATGGTGACTTCGTGCGTCGTGCAGCTCGTCAAGGGGTTCTCGGGATCGCTCGGCGCTGGATGGGAGCCGTCTCTGGAGACGATGGAGGAGGCGTGCGCGGGCGGGACGTCCTTTGATGTGGATGCCTCAGCCGAAGCGCTGAGGACGGCGTTGCTGTTTGCGTTGGAAAACGGCAAGCCGCTCGACGCCGATGACGAAGACCACATCGTGATACCGTTCGATTGCGTTCCTCGCGCGGCGAATCTTTTGGTTGCGTTGGCTCGACGCGCCGGCGGCGCGGATGTAAACGCGCCGCTCGACGCCGTCGACGCCGTGCTCGCGGCGTGTCGGACGCGTCTTTCGCAGTCGACCGCAGGCGCGAACGAGTGGACGCGAGAAATTTGGAAGTCGTCTTGCGCGGCGCTCGGTGAGCTCGCGCGTTCGGACGATCGAGCGTTGGATATCCTTCTGGGCGTCTTGGACGCCGACGACGTCGAGCGTTTCGACGCGCAGACGTGGGATCACCTCCGCGAACACGCGGTCGAGATGCAGATTGGAAGCAAATCGAGCGCAGTTCGCGCATCCGAACGCATCATACCGAGATTGATCTCCATAGTTGGAAGGCGAAAGGCGGCGTACGACGCGCTTTTACCAACCATTTGGTCCTTCATTTCCAGCGTCATCCGTTCCAACGACGCGCGCGTCATTCCGGCGGCGATTGACGCGCTCAAGTCCGCCGTGGGCATTGTCATCGCGCGAGAGCGCGGCGGCGACGATCAATCGAGCGCGTGGGACGCCGTCTGTGAGTTGCTTCGCGCGGGCGTGGTGCTGGACACAGTCATGCTCGATTTACCAAACGCTGGACAAGTCGTCAGCCGCTCGCTCGCGTGCGTCGCCGCATGCGACGACTTGTGCAAACTAGACGCGGTTCCGTCGAAAGCCAGGGACAACATCTTTGACGTCATGACGCAAATTTATGACTTGGCTCGGCGCGAAAACGACACGAACGGAGGCTTTCTCACCCGTCTCGAGTTTGCCTCGGGCGACGCGTTGTTGCGCTCGCTCGACGGCGACGACGCTCGTCGCGAACGCTTTTTGCGTCACGCGTCCAAGTGCCTCGTCATCGAACCCGAGGCTCGCGCGGAGGTTGGCCCATCGAAAGACGTGGACGCGTCGCTCAGAATGAATGCCCTCGCACCTTCGCGCGAACGTCTCGCCGCGCGCGCGCTCGCCGCGGTGGGCTCGTCGGAAGACTTCATCGCCGACGCGAGCGCGCGAGCCATCGCCCTGCTTCGCCGAGCTCGCGGCGCGCCCACGTCCGAGGCGTTGGCAGACTTTTTCGGCTCCGAAGCAGTGCTCAAAAAATTAGAAGCGGCAGCGGCAGCCAGTGCGACCGCGATGTAATGATTACTCATTTTTAACTAGACTTTCAAAGACGTCGATCGATCGAAGGAGATAGATACAATTAAAACCGCCCGACGGGGCGACGCGGACGCGCGCTACGCCTCACCTCACCTCACCTCACCTCACCTCCTCGCAAACGTCTGCGTCGGCGCGTCCGGATCATTCGCCAAATCCCTCGCCGCCATCTCCATCACCGACTCTCTCGGCACCGACGTGAAGAAGAAGGATCCTCCGAAGAGCGCGACGAGCAACAGAGAAATCGCCGCCGTCCCCACCGGCCCCACCTTCCCGCCCTCCGCCGTGTCGAAACCGGGCATGATCTTATCCGGTTCATCCTGCCGCCTCGCCCCGAACCCGAACGGGTCCAGTCGCACCTCACCGTTCGACGACGACGACGACGTCGTCGTCGACGTCGCGTCGGTCTCTTCCTCCTCACCGGCGCCGCTCGCGCGCGTTCGCGCGCCACCGCGACTCCCGAGCGACGCACCGCGATTCCCGACGACGCGCGCGGCGGCGCCACCGACCGCCGGGGTGGTGGACGCGTACCGTCGTCGTCGAGCGTTCGTCGTCGCGTGCGTCAACGTCGTCGTCGTCAGTGTCATCGTCATCGTCATCGTCATCGAGCGCGCGCACTTTTGGCGCCCGCGAGTCCACGTCATCGACGTGTGACGCGATAAAAAGAGGGTAACACATCGTGTGATAGTACATGGAATAGGATAAGTATACGTGTACTTTAGATGTTGATAATGCTATGAAGTGTCATTATTGGTACAAAAACAGTGTGTCTACACTCGATGGGTCGTGAATCGTCAACTTGACCGAACCGAACCGAACCGCGTCGACCGATGGATCGATGGATCGATCGATCGATCGATCGTCCGTCGGCGTCGTCGTCGTCCGCGCCGACCCGCTCGCCCGCGACACTTTTTTGCACGCAAAAACACCAAGTAAAAAAACAATGTCTGCGCTCTCCTTCTCCCTCTCTTCCAAGGCTGCCGTCTCCGTCAAGGCTGTCGCGCTCCGCAAGAACGCGGGCAAGGCCGTCAAGCCGCGCGGCATGACCGTCATGGCGTACAAGGTCACCCTCGAAACCCCGGAGGGTACCCAAGAGATCGAGTGCGCCGACGACACCTACATCCTCGACGCCGCCGAGGTACGTTGGATCGAACGCGCGCGTGGATTGTTTTACCCCGTCGGCGTCGGCGGCGGCGGCGCTGGATGCGTTCAGCGCCGCGCGTGGACGACGACGACGACGGGCATCGGGCATCGGGAAGCGGGAAGCGACGAGGGAAACCCCTGCGATCCGCGTCTTGCGGGAACCCGCGCGGCGGGGGGGTTCCGACGCGCCGCGTCGACGAGAACCGACGACTGACGAACGAAACGTTTATTTTTTTCCGCCGATTCGTAGGAAGCCGGCATCGACTTGCCGTACTCCTGCCGCGCCGGCGCCTGCTCCTCCTGCGCGGGCAAGGTCACGGTACGTTGACGTCACCGATCATCGCGATTATCCTCGGGCGTCCGATCGAGCCTTTTCGTCCGTTCCGCGACGACGCGACGCGCTCAAGCCGCGCGAAGGATGGTTGAATCGACGCGAAAGTTTTCGTTCGATTCGATTCGCCGTCGGGCGTTCGAAGATCCGCGCGCGGCGTCGGGTCGATCGTCGACGCGGGTGGATGGTTGATGATGACTCGCTCGAACGTTCGGTTCGTTCGAGGCGAGGACACTCGACTGGATGACACCGCGTGTGTGGTGATCCTCGATCGGATTGCACCCTCGGTCGAATTGACGAGTCGTGACTCGAGTTTTGAATTGCATTGACTGACTGGTTTTGTCACTTTTACGACGACGCGCAGGCTGGTTCCATCGACCAATCCGACCAATCCTTCCTTGACGACGACCAAATGGGCAACGGCTTCGTGCTCACCTGCGTCGCCTACCCGACCTCTGACTGCACCGTCAAGACCCACATGGAAGAAGAACTCTACTAAGCGTCGCGCCTCGGTTGCGCTCGGCTTTCGGGAGTTGAAGTTGGGTTTTCATTTTGTTCGCGCTACGCTCGAGTTCGCGAGAGTTTAGGGAAACGAATGAAATATAATCACAGTTTCGCGCACGTCGTTGCGTTAATTATTTAAATATTTTGTCGTCTTGTCTTCCCCATCTATCGTCGATCGATTAACGGTGATGCGCGCGAACCGTTGAATTGTGCCAAACAAATTTATCGAGGCGCTTTTGGTCCATTAAGCCGCCGCCGCGCCTTCCTTCACGGCGCTGTCGTACGTCGTGCCGATATCGTTGACGCGAAGAAGGATTTTCGTGCACCTGTCGTCCTCGCGCGCGTGTTCCAGCGCCTCGTCGAATTCGGTCGCGAGCTCGTAATCCGTGTACGAGACGGCGAGCTTATCGGCGCGCACGAGTTTGCCGAGCGTGTCCATCATCTTGGGCACCTTTTTCTTGTTGTCAGACATCCACTTTCGAAGGGAGAAGCCGCGAACGATGAGCGCAGACTTTGTCCAAGCCGTCCAAGGGAAGGTGGCGGCTCGCCCGGAGGCGTTCCCGTAGACGATGAGTGGACATCCGGCTTGCAACGCTTCCGCGAGCCGAACCGCGGACGCGCCGCCGACGGCGTCGAGTGCGAGTCTCGGCTTGGCAAAGAGGCTTCGATCTTGTAACGCGAGAGATATCGAACCTTCATCCTTGAAAATCTCGGCGGCACCGAGAGATTTGAGCCAAGCGGCCGTCTTGTCGAAATCCTTGCGTGCGCGGATGACGCACATGGCGCGCAGCTTGAGCATCGAACACAGTTGCACGACGCACTGCCCAATCGTCGACGTCGCTGCATTCAAGATGACGGCATCTCCGGGCTTGAGACTACCAAAGTCTTCAAGAAGTCGATACGCGACGCACAGCTCGCGAATCATCGCCGCGTACTCGATGGGTAACATATCCGCAGGAAGCTTGATGAGATCCTTCTCCTTCCACACGGCGAGCGAACGCCACGAGCCGCACTTGTCCTTGGACGGAATGACCCAATCACCTTCGTTAAGAGACTTGACTCCCGCACCCACCTTGACGACGGTTGCGACGCAATCAGATCCAGCGACGTAAGGAACCTTTTGCTCGACATCAGACGCGTCGAAATCCGCCGGATTCACCGGAGCGACGCGAATGTTTACGAGCACCTCGCCCCACTCAAGCGCGGCTGGAATCGGCACAGAAACGAGATCAAAGCTCGGTCGACCCTCTTTTTTCGACACGACATCGACTTGATACCCACGAATTTTCGGCAAAGCCACCTCATCGTACGATCCCTTGACGACGCCGAAGCGATCAATCATGTCGTCCACGTCGAGCGTCTTGACGCCGTCGGGTCCTCGGGCTCGCATCCACGCTTCGAAACCCGCAGTGTGCGAACCCTTTTCCTTTTCAGTCTTCACCAGCGCTTCCGCGAGCGATTCTTTTCTCGCTTCTTCCTCTTTCAGCTTGTCCCGGAACACTCCGCCGCCGAATTCATCCAATAACTCCTCCTCGGCTGTCTTTTCAAACGTACCCGTCTCGTCGTAGCTCTTCCTCTTGGCGTCGTCGCTCAACACGTCGTACGCCCGCTGAATCCTCGCGAACGTCGTCGCGTCCCCGCCTTTATCCGGGTGCGCGCGAGTGATTAAATTACGATACGCCCGTCGCACCTGCGCGCGCGCGTCCGTCAGTCGCTCTTCCGTCAGTCGTCAAAACTCAAACGCAGCCGAGCAATCGAAACGCTTCATCTCTGTCAAAGCCAACGAGAACAAAACCAAACCCACCTCCGTCTTCGTCGCGTCTCTCCCCACACCGAGCGCGGCGTAGAGATCGTCCTCGTTTTCTCGCGTCATCGTCTCTTCCGCCGTCATCTCCCTCGTCGTCGTCGCGCTTCCGTCGTCCGTCGGCGTGTGTCGAACGACTCGGACCGAGTCGCGCGCGTGCGTTTCTTTTTCGTAAAAGCGTTACAACTTATACCATATGAGTAAACAGTGTGAACGGATTAAACCGTTTGAAAAAGTTCACTAAAGCGAACAACACCGCAGAGGACGGCGTCCGCTCGCGCCCGCCCTGGGACGACGACGACGACGATGACGACGGCGGGTAGCGACGCCCGCGACGCGGAGATCGGCGGAGAGACGGCGCCGACGGCGGTGACCACCGGACGCGACGACCGAGCGACGTACGGGGAGATCGCGAGCGCGTTCGGACTCATGGGTTGGACCGCGTTCGGTGGACCCGCGGCGCACATCGGTTTGTTTAATAAAACCTTTGTCGGCGAGCGCGCGACGAGACGGCCGTGGATGACGCAAGGAGTTTTTAGCGAGCTGCTCGCCCTCGGGCAGTGCATGCCCGGACCGACGTCGACGCAAATGTCGTTCGCGATGGGAACGACGCAACGGGGCGCGTTGGGGGGGTTGTTGAGCGGGGCTCTGTTTCAGTACCCCGGGTTGGTTTTGATGACTCTCGGGGGCGCGGGGGCGGCGGAAGTGCTCGTGAATCCGTCGCCGACGCTGCGTGGGTTCACCGCGGGGTTGTCCGCGGCGGGCGTGGCGCTCATCGTGAGCGCGGCGGATGGGTTGACTCGGAGTCAAGCCAAGACGCCGACGACGAAACGGTTGTGCGCGTTGAGCGCCGTCGTCGCGTATTACTACCAAACGGCGTGGTTGTTCCCGACGCTCATCGCTTTTGGTGGGTGCGTGACGGTTTGCGAGGCGAAGATGAAGGAGGCCAAGGCGAAGAAGGAGGATGGCGCCGCGGTCAAGGCTGCGGAAGACGAGGTGGACGAGGTCGCGCATCTCGGTCTCAAGCCGTGGGCGGGCGCGGTGCTCATCGTTAGCTGGTTGGTGGCGCTCATCACGCTCTCATCCGTCGTGCCGAAGACAGATTACGATGGCAACAAGGAATTGCACTGGTTTGAGGCGTTTTGGAGAACGGGATCCATCATTTTTGGCGGCGGACAAGTGGTGCTTCCGCTCTTACTCAACGACGTCGTTCAGTACGAAACAACGTGCGCTACGATGAACACCGCTGGGACTGCGTGCATCGAGTACATCAAGACGGAGGCTGCCAACTCTTGGTTGACGGAGGAGCAGTTTTTCGCCGGATTGGCCATGGCGCAAGCCATGCCAGGTCCGCTCTTCAACCTGTCGGCATACATCGGCGCCGTGGCGGCTCGACGCGCCGGAATCAACGTCATCGTCGGCGTCTTGTGCTGCTGGCTCGGTCTTTTCGGTCCGGGTGTCATGCTCATCTTTGCCGTGTTGCCGTTTTGGGGAAAATTTAGAAAGTGGGACGTGTACAAGCGCGCGCTCCCGGGCCTCAACGCTTCGGCGGTGGGTCTCGTCGTAGCCGCCGTCTTCAACATCGCCTTCAAGGTTCGTTCCCTTAGCCCGTTCCCAGAGGCAAGTGTGTGCATCGGCGTTATTTGCACTTTTTGCGCGCACATCGTCAAGCTTCCTTCGGGGTCTTGGACGCTCGTGCAGGCGCCGTTGGTCGTGCTCGTGGGCGGTTTGCTTGGATTGATCGCGCACGGAACCGGCATGCATTAAACAAACTACAGTACATTCTCGCAATATATGTCTCTCGCATTCATTACACTCATTGATATTAAGAATTTTCTACGCTATTGTAGTGTTCGCCGAGCCCGAAGGCGTGGCGATGATACGCCACCCTAAGCGCCCCAGAGATGTCGTGTTCCTCGCCCATGTTTACGACGGGCATCGAAGCGCTAAACACTTGAATCCGTCGCCCCAAAGCCTTAGCGAGCGCCATGAGCTCGAGTTGCCCTCCCCACGTCGCCGTATCTCGCACGTCACTGACGTATCGCTCCCATTTCGCGTTCGCCTCGGGCGCATCTTCTGCACACCCGTCGGCGAATGGACGATAATCCCATTCGTTTTCGAGCATCGTCTCCGCGCATGCACGTCTCAACCCCTCAAAACCACCCTCAAAACCACTACCCGTCACCATGACGAGCTGGTCATCTATGGAACGATACAGACAGTGTCCATCCGCCTTGATATCTTTGACTTTTAACCCGAGAGGCGCGAGACGCGACTTTAAAACGTCGCTCTCTAACATTTCCTCGCTCGGGCCCAGCGCCGCTTTTTCAGCCTCTATCCGCGCCTCACGCGCCGCCTCCTCCGCCGCGCGCTTTTGTTTCCGCAACATTGCTTTGGATGGTTTGTTTTGTCGTTCCCCGTTCGCCTCTTCCTCCGTTCGCACGACCGCTTTCGTCTCCAACTCATCCGCAACGGCTTCGACGGCTCGGCGAGCTTCGTCGCCATCCTCTTCGTCTTCACTCTCTTCATCTTCGCTCTCGTTCACCTCCTTCCAAGCCTCCATCTCAGCGTAGTGACGATCGGACACCACACCAACCGCGCGAAGCGCTCGGTCCTTGTCCTTCTTCCCGTTCCCAAAGCTCGCGACGTGCGCGTTGATCTCTTCCAACTCTGAAGCGTGTCGAGCACAGATGGTTTTGAAAGATTCCGTCGTGACGTCGATTTCAACGCCGTCCGCGTTGACGGGACCGCGGGTGAGGTGCGCCGGGACGTCGTTCGCGCCGCCGCCGCCTCCACCGGATTTCTTTTTACCCATGTCGAGAGGCGTGCAGTGTGGCTTGGTCTACCCAGGATGGTTGAGTTTTGGAAAAGAGCGAACAAGCAGATGAATGAATTTGGCACACGACGCGATGGATGCGCTATGATGCGTGCTAGTTGTGTTATTACTTGATACAGAATGTGTGCGCACAGGGACGGACGACGCGGTCACCGGCGCGCGGCGGGGTCTCGTGAGAGCAAGGATGTCGCGCGCGCTTCGAGCGAACGGAGTCTTTGCGCCAGAGCGTAGGCGTGCGCGTGATCCGCCTCGAGACGTTCGTCCTCAGCGTCGTCCTCCTCGAAAAATTCTTCAACCGTCTCCTTGAACAATGCGTTTTCGGTGACGTCGTTGAAAATTTCATCCATCTCGGCGTCGTCGTCGGCGTACGGGAAATCGTCTTCGTCTTCGTCGGTGCGAGCGAGTCGTTTCATCGAGCTCAACGGTGCTCGATGAATCAAGGCTTGTCGAAGCGAAGGTGACGGCGTACGAACAGACTCGACGAGCTCGGCGAGCTCGTTCACCTGACTGAGAAGGGAATCTCGTTCCATAGAGAGTTTGCGCACTTCAGCTTGTGCGCGCGCGTAATGCTCCTGGATGCGCATCAACTCTTGAGCGTGTTCGCTCGTGCCATTGCTCTCGCGTTCGAGTTGGGCGACTCTTCGCTCGAGATTACGCGCCGTCATGGCGTGTCTCGCCGCGTCCCGCTTGGCTTCCTGAAGCTCTCGCGCGCGATCCTTTTCAATTTTATCAATCTCTTCGCGTCGCGCATCCAGAGTGATTGATTCCTTCCTGCTCTCTGTGCGTAAGCGCTCAATCTCATCGCGCAGATACTGCACCTCACCCGTCGCTCGCTCTTTCTCCGCGCGTTCGATTGAAATCGTCTCGAGCGCGTGCTCTCTCTCGGCTCGAGTCTCCGCGAGCTCGGTGTTGGCGCTCTTGAAGCGTTCCACCGTCTTTTGGAGTTCCAACAAAACCTTCTCACGCTCTACCTCCCGCGAGTCGCAAACGCTCTGCGCTGCTTTGAGCTGCTCTTGCGCCAGGTGCAGACGACGTGCGAGTTTTTGACTCTCCTCCTGCGCAGCGGCGACGACGGAGCTCGTATCCCCACCGTCTCTTCGATTGGCTTCATCCAATGCGTGACGCATGTGCGCGAGCGTCGACGTCATGCTCTCCGACGATTCGAGCGCCGCCTCGGCGCGCGTCTTCCATTCATCCCGCGCCTTGACCGCTTCGTGCAAATCCGCCGTGAGATCCACCGCGCGTTGCCTGGAAGAACTGAGCGCGCGCGCGTCCAATCGCACCGTCCTGCTCAACTCTTCCATCTCTGCTCTCCATTTGGATTCGGTGTCCCTCGCCGCGCGTTCCTCAGCCTCGTACACCGCCCGCTCTCTCTCCCCCGCGCTCTTCTCCGCAAACTCTGCCAGCTTTTCCGTCGCGCGTTGCGCTCGATCCTCCGCCGCACGACACCTCTCTCTCCACAACGTCACTCCATCTCCCGTCGGCGCCCCGTCTACGCCTCCGCTCGCCGAAACCAACGCCGAAGACGACGACGACGGCAACACACCGCCACCACTCCGGTATCCATCCATCATCCGCCGCCGTAAGCCCTCACACGCATCCTCACTCCGCCTCAACGCCTCCCGAAGCGCGTCCCGCTCCCGCTCCGCCCGCAACGTCTCGTGTTTCGCTCGTTCCAGTTCGCACGTCAACGCCGCCTCTCTCGCCCGACTCGCGCGCTCCGCCCCTTGCGTCGCTCGAAGTTCCCTCTCCAGCGTCTCCGCCCGCGCGCGATCGCGAGACGTCACGACATCGGATCGGGTCGCGTCGTTCGCGTCCGTGTTCGTCATCGTTCACGGTATCGGAACGGCGATCTGATGGGTGGATGACAGATCTCTATCCAGACTGGATTGGATTTGGAAAATAGAATCCAGTCGAGACGCGCTCGACGCCCGAGCGCGCGTCTTGATGCGATGACGAACGCGCGTCGACGCAATCGAGGTTGGCGTATCGCGATGCCGTGCGCGCGGCGGGGAGAAACGCTCTCAATGGATGCGATGTCGTCAAACTGTGAAGGCGAAGCTGGCGTCGGAGTTGGATTTCACGTTACAACGCAGCGGATGAAAATCAAGCGGTGAAACCGACGTCGCGGAGGCGCTGGGCTAAAACATCGGCGGCGCGCTCACCCTCGATACCACCGCGAAGGAGAGCGGAGACGAGGTCGTCGTCGTCGTCGTCGTGCGCGCGAAGGGTATCGGCGAGCGCGTGTTCGAGCGCGTCGGCTTTGGGCGACGAACCGAACACCGGGGATTGAATCCGTTCAATGTCGGAAGCGCGGGAACCGACGTGGTCGTATTCGTCGTCGTATTCGTCGTCGTATTCGTCGTCGTGCGCTCGAGCAGATTCGAGGACGTGATCGACGACGACGTCTTCGCGTTTACGCCAAACCGGCGCGTCGTGCTTCGCCGTCTTGAAAAAGAACGAACTTAAATCCCCGACGAACGCGTCTCGATTCGCCGCTCTCGCCGCGCGAGCCGCTCTTGCTGCGCGTATCTTTGCCTCTTCTTCCTCTTCTCTAATCGCGCGTTCGCGTTCGCGCGTCGCCGCGCTCGAAGACTCTCTCGGCGGCCACGCGTTTGGCACCTCCCACGCCGTCGCCGGTCGATTCGGTTTTGCGTTCACCCCGCGACTCGTCTCCGCCTCCGTCCCCGCGCTCAATCTATCCAAAGCCTCCCGCATCGCCAACGCCGCTTCCGCTTGCATGCTCGCCGCGCGTTCCTCACCCGTCATTTGCCTTGCCGTCGCCGTAGTCGCCGCGGCGCTCGTAACCGCCGAAGACGCCGCCAACGAAGCGAACTGCGACGCCATCGCGCGCAACTCTGCCCGGAATTCCAGCTCCCGTCGCGCCTGTCGCTCGACGAGTTGTTTGATTTCCTCTCTGAGTCGTCCGTTTTCCTCCCGCAGCGTCGCTATCGTCGTCGCGTCCGTCATCGACTGCGTCATGAACTTTTCAGAATTGAATTTAATTCAGTTTATTTTCGTTAACCGCGCGCTTCACACACACGACGGACGAACGATGATGCCTCGGTAGTGCCTATGGAGATGGGTCTTTCCGTTTTACTCGCGGCGAGGTGAGCACACCGGCACAGATGGATGGCCGCGCGCGTCGTTTTGAGGTTGAATTGAATTAATCAGTTTGGTTTCAACGAACTAAAAAGTTATTATATGTACAAACAGTATGAATATGTTGGGTTTCGATGCAACCGGGCGCCGCTCCACTCTATGAAGTAGCGTCATCGACGCGCGGACGCCTCGGCGCGGGCGCGGAAAAACTGCCCGAGGGCGAGTTGAACGTGGCCGTATTTTTCCGGGACGCGTAACCGGGCGCGGATCCAGTCCGGTAACGCGTTGGCGGCTTTGGTTTTGTTGGCGTCGCTCGAGCCGCCAGATCCGTAGACGCCCCAGCGCTTGTCGCAGAGGAGAATGCACGCGTAGTCTCCGACGTGACGAATGGCGCGACCGATGCTTTGATTGACGCCGCGCATACAGAGAGCTTCGTAGTAGGCGCGGCCGCGGCCTTGGTTGCCGATACCCGTGTCGAGGTGGTCCATGCGGGCTTTGAGTTCGGCGTCGGCGACGTTGGCATACGGCAAGCCCACCATGATGACGAGACGTCCGAGTTCGTCTTTAAAGTTGATACCTTCGCTGAGCTTACCACCCACGACGCAGAGGAGGATACCACCTCCGCGGTTCGTCCCGGATTCCTTGGCTCTTCGCACCGATTCGGCATAGTCTCGCAGGCATTGTTCGAGTGCCGAAGCGTCACGTGGTTCTCGGTAGACATCCTTGACGCTTCGCATCGTCGTCAGAGCGCCTGTTTGTTCCCATCTCGCGCACACGGCGTCGGCGTACTTGAAAGATGGGAAGAAGACACACGCACCACCTGGTGCGACGCGATTCGCGTTGATGACGATGCGTCCGAGTTCATCCATGACTGCCGCGTTTGATCGGACGTCGTGCGTGAAATCGAGCGACACGCCCGTCGGTCCGGCGGACACAGTCATCGGTAACAGGTTATCCTTTGGAATTATGTGTCCACACGTGAACGTTCTGAGTTGATGTCGTCGTTCTCGCTCCTGCTGCTGTTTCTTCGCATCGGCGTCTCCGTTTCTATTCTTGATCAAATCCGGGAAGAGCTGCGTCACCAACTCTGGAATCGGAGCCAACGTACCGCCGACAAGCACGACGGATCGCGCCTGCTCCACGACGCTCTTAAACCGACTCGCGGCGTCGAGTAGGACAAACTTGAGCGTTGCCGGCGTGTCTTTACCATCCCCACGTTCGTAAATCATCCGACCGTCTGCATCCGCGCCGGCGAGTGCGTTGATGAGAGACGCCAACGCGTGCACGGCGCCGACGCGCGTTCCACCAGAGCTCGCGTCGGACGACCCAACGACGGCAACTTTAGCGTTTCCTATATTTTCCACCTTGAAATCTTCCGGATTCATGGACAACGCCTGACCAGAACGCACGCGTTCGCCGTAGGATGCAATCTTGTGCGCAATTTTACTCTCCTTGAGATACCGCTTGAGGCTAAACATGTTGACGACGTCTTGTCCGCACTCAAAGAGGAAGTCATTCAAACTCAACAATCTCTTTTCCGGTTTCGTCGTATCCTCCGTCTCCTTGACGAGCGCCTTGGTAAACGCGCGCGTAATGTTTGTCAGCGTGCGCAAATGTCTCAGGTTACTCGCGCTCAAACGCGTTTTGAAACGATTGACGTACGTCGTGAGCATGTCGTCGACGTCCTCGAGCTGATTCAACGTCACCGCCGCTCCGTACGCGTTGTGCACGGCGTCGACGAGGTTATGCGCTTCGTCGAAAACGACGACTGCGTTTTCGAGTTTCACCCCTAAACTCTCCCGCGTGTCGGCGTGTAAGAGAGACGCGTACGGCATCAATACTAAATCCGCTTCCGGAAGCGCCGATCGAGCGGCGTAATACGGACACGTCCTCCGCGTCTCACCCATTTTCGCTAAATCTTCGATATCCATCGGTTTCGCCAACGCCGCCTCTTTGAGCTCGAGCAACGCTCGTCTTCGCTTTGACAAGTACGGACATCCTTTCGGTTTCCCGCGCGCACCCGTTTTATTTTTACTCAAGTCTAAACATCGTTCGTTGATGCGCGCCGCCGATCCTAAATTTCGCACCGCCGGGTTGACGCAAAGCTGCGCTCGACCCGCCACCGCCGCGACGGCCACCTGTTCCTCGTCCCCTGTCGTTTTCTTCCCGCCAAACACTGTACCACGCAATTCACCAATCACCTGCGTCAACTGCGAGTGCGTCCGCGAACACAAAATAATTTGTTGCGCCGGACGCAACGCTTCGTCCTCGTCCTCCAAAGCCGACGCTCCGAAACCGTCTGAATCGCTATCCTCATCATCTTTTAACAAGAGCTTCAAATCCTCCACCGCGTGTTCCGCCCCGGAATCGTAATCATCCGCTAAAAATTCCCGTTCCTCCTCTGCGTGTGGATCCAGCGCCGTCGTCGTCGTCGTCGCCTTTGATTGTATCTTGTCTCTCAATCGCGCTTCGGCGTCGCGTTTCAATCGAGCGCGCGTCTCCGCCGTTTTCGCCCTGTGTCGCATATCCTCGCGTATCCGCGCCCGGCGCCGTTCCGTCTCATCCGCGTTGGATTTACGTCTTTTTGTGTCGTATTCCTTCAACCAATCCGGTTCGTCGTCTTCAGCAACCGTACCGGTGGCTTTGTTTTCTTTTCCATCCAAACGCGCGTCGGCGGTGTCAGCGTCGACTTTGACGTCATCATCATCATCTGATTGGTAATCATCCAACTTATCCCCGTTCAACCTCGCCCGACGACGATCATCCACCCACGACAGCGCCCCTATGAGCACACTCAACGTTTTCCCCGTCCCCGTCGGGGATTCAAACACCCCGAGCGTCTTGGAGCGTTCGCACGCGTCGTACACTCGACGCATCAAATCTACTTGAATGGCGTACGGTTTATCGTATGGAAACGTCGGGAACGCGTCCCGGCGTAACCGCGGCATCGTCCGTGCGCGCGGTGGTATTAATTAACGACGCCGCCGACGACGCGCGGACGACGCCGACGACGCGCGTCGCGTCGCGTCGCGTTGTGACGATGGTGTGATTTGCAAGTAAAATTCATCTTTTTCTAATACAACCAAACGAACGCGTCAATACTTACTTACCGGCGATGGAAAGCACCTCAATCTCAAAAAGCAAGGTGCCTCCGGGCGGGATCCCCCACGCCGGGAATCCACCGGCGCCGTACCCTTCGTGGGCTGGGATGCACAGTTCTCGCACTTCGCCGACTCTCGCGCCCAAGCAGCCTTGGTCCCAACCTGCGCGGGTTTAACAATAACAACAACGACGATAGCGGCGTCAGTCTTCTCTCTCGTCGCCGCGTGGTGAAACTGAATCGTGTGCGATGCGGTTTTAAACGTTACGCGCGTCGTCGTCTCGCGTACCGGTGATGACGCCGCCGACGCCGGCGGTGTACGTGAATGGCTTTTGACCCGGGTCTTTGGTGGACCAAAACGTCTTGTCCGTCTCGCGGACGACCCCCTTGGCGTGGACGGTGACGCTATCGCCCTTGGCGACGACGGCACCGGTTCCTTGGCGGACGCATCGCATCGTCGTGGCGTAACCGGGAACGGGGACAAAGGACATGATGATTCGTTTGCTGGATTGCGCGCTGGACTGTGAGGAGAGTGTTGGTAGTTTGTTCGTTTGGTTTTTGGTGTGACACGATACGCCATCGGCTGCTAAGGAAAATGCTAAAAAGTTGTTTCGATGATGAATTGTTCTTCTCATCGATGGGTTTTTTACACGCCGGTGGCGCCTCCGTAAAAGGCGAGTGAGCATCGCACTTCGTTGAAGAGGTCGTCGAGTCTGTTCCACGTCTTGTGCACCGCCATGCGAAGCGCGTGGCAATCCTTCACGAGCTCGGGGCTCTCCATGATGGCCAAGCTGTGCGCGTTTAAAAACACGCTAAGCTGTGCGTTCAACATTTCGTAGTAGAGACCCGCGCCAATGGTGACGGTGAAAAATTTAATGGCGTGCTTCAAATTGTCGACGTCCTCGCGCGTCATGTACTTGTGATCCCACGGTCCGATGGAGCGAAGCTCAGCGTCGACGACTGTCGGGGAGGAGTCTTTAAGAAACTCGAGTGCTTGCGAGTAGTCGTTCCGACGCTCGCCCTTTTTGATGAGCGAGATGAGCTGCGTCGCCGAGGATCCCGCGAGTTCGGCGCCGGGACGCAAAATGCGACTCTTCGGCTCGCTACCCGCGTCTCCAGCGGCGCTGCTCGCATTCTTCTCAGCCTCCATGGACGGGTCGAACACCGAACGCCTGACGTCGTCGCTCGCCGCCGCGGTTGGTAAAAAGAAGGGCGCAGCCTCCGGCTTTTCGTTCTTCTCCTTGGGCGTGTTCTTCTCCTTGACTGTTTCCAGGTTGAGAAGCGTCTCAATTTGCGCCTGCGGAATTCCCGCCAGAGTAATCATCCCCGGTTCAATCTGTTTCGGCCCGCGCGCCATCTCGTCGAAAAGCTTATCCAACTCTTGTACAGTGAGCTCCTCTTCTTCTGCCTTTTCTTCTGGCGCGCGGTCGTGCACGATTACCGTCTCTTCGTCGTCTGGTGGCGCTTCGGTGTCTCCTCGATCCCCGCCTTCGCTCGTCTGCGCGTGCTTCTTTGGCATCGACACGGAAACCTTTCTCCCGTACGCAACATCCGGGTCGGTGCTGTACATTGTTTTGTTCAACCACAAGTACAACCCGAGGCGGTTTTCGTGCACGGTGACGAGCATCTCTCGCTTCGGGGAGAAGGACATGTCCACCACCTTGTCGGCGCCCAAAATCAAATCCTGCACCAAGCGCGCCGCGGGAATGTCGTACACGCGTATCGACCCTTGGTCATCGAGCACGAGCGTCCATCGAGCGTCCGAACTCATCTCCACGCGTTTCACCTCACCGCTCCCAACTCTCGGGGCGAACGTGCGGACGCGCTTGCCCGTTTCAATGTCGTACACTCTGACGTGCTTGTCCGCACACCCTACGGCGAAGAGCGAATCTTCGTGAAGGCTTCCGCATACAATCGGACTTCCGACGTCAATTTCGATGTCAATCTTCATTTCGTTAAATTTCCACACCCGAATAACACCGTCGACGCCGGTGGTTACGACGCATCTATTCGCGCAGTGCGTTTGGACGCACGTCACTTCGCCGTCGTGCGCGCTCACGTTGAGCTTGCCCGCGGCGGCGCTTCCAGACGCGTTTTGATTTGCCAAGGACCAAAAGGATCTTTTACCTCCCGGGAAGTTGTACCCCTCGTTACCGTTCTTCTTTTTGCTTCTCGGCGCGACGTCGACGTCGACGACGCGTTCGAGCGCTCCGCGGTGGGCGCCGGATTGCAAGTTGAATCGATTCACCGCTCCGTTGGCGGAACCGACGAAGGCGAAATTGCCGCACGCGCTCACGGCGACAGACTTGACCTCCGCCTTGCTGTCATCTTTGGGAACCTGAAGAATGTGCTCACCGAGGACACCCTTTGATAACCTCCAAGTGTACGCCTTGTTCGATCCCTCGTGTGCGGTGACGACGTTGGCCCAATCGTTCTCGCGAAGCTCGCCCCACGCTATAGCCGTCACCGGTGGCAGCTTCAATTCCTCTTCGGCGACGCCAATCCTCTTGGCTCTCTTGCTCACCTTCTTCTGACTTAGCTCTATGTTTTGCTGGTCTCTAAACGCGTTGAAACAACGCAGCGAACGATCGTCGCCCGCGGCTAGGAGTTTTTTACCGGCGCCGTAAAAACTGACGTGTTTTGGCGGCTTGGAGTGACCGGCGCGGAAACGCAAGAGACGCGCGTCGCCGTCGTCGCGATCGAAAATCCAAGCCTTGAGCGTGTTGTCCGTGCCGTTGGATAACATGACGGGCTGGCCGTCCAAAAACGACAGCTCGACGACAGGGCCGTCGTGACAGTCTTGAATGAGCGTGCGGAGCGAACGCTTTTCCAAATCCCAAACTGTGACGCGACCAGACGAATCGCCGACACACAAAATGTCATCCTGATCATCCGTCCTGAACGCGAGCGCCGTGATCCGAACGTCTCCATCCGGTTCGAGGGTAAATAAAACCTGATCGTCTCGCAAGTTGACGAGCAAGACGCGCCCATCCTCTAAACCAACTGCGACGACGTCCTCGGCGGGTGAGTTTTCCAAAACCGCGACGCCCGAGCCCCAACCCGCGAATTCGTGCACGAGCTTCCCCGCTCGCACGTTCACCAACGCCAACCGTCCATCACTCGATCCATACAAAAGCTTATCGATGTATCCATCCGGGTGACACACCGTCGTCGCCGCGAATCCCGTCGGAAGTTCACACTCTCGAGGTCCCAACTCGTCTTCGTCTTCTTCGTCCGAAGACGAAGACGAAGACGAAGACGCTTCCTCCTCCTTCTTCTTCTTTTCTCCCTCGACGAAAAAGTCATCCCTCGCCCGCATCGAATCGTCATCCACGTCCCACAGCTTCACCTCCCCGTCCGCATCCATCGTCGTCAAGTGATGCCCAAAGACGAACGCTTTCCTAACCGCCGACGCGTGTCCTCCTCGCAGCGTCGCGCACCGCCGCATCCTGTGCACCACCTCCACGTCCCGCCCCACCCCACAAAACGTCCAGTCCTTCCTCGTCGCCAAACACCCCACGTCGACATCGCCGAACCGCGGTCCGTAAAACGTCAGCGTGAGCTTCCGACAGTCGTACACCGCGAACGAGTCCCCGCACGCGACCGTGACCCAGCTCTCCGCGCCTCGACGCTTGACGACGATCGGGACCCCTCGCGGGGACGCGACGAGTCCCAGCGCCCGGAACGGCGCGAACAGCGACATTCGGTGGTTCTCACGCCCGCGTCCGTGCGTCCGTTCGTCCGTTCGCCGGCGTCGAAGCGACGCGCGAGTCAGTGTCGGGCGTCGAACGTCGAATGTCGCCGCCGCCGCCGCTTTGGAATTTGATAGACTTTGTTATATACGTACCGGATGTCCGAGTTTTGATTTTCTGTTTTTATCACCATCATTTGGATTCATTTCATTCATTCATTTGGATTCATTCATTCATTCGACGCGCGTCGACACTCGACGTCGCTCGCGATGCCGACGGGTTCAGGGAGCGCGCGACGACCGGCGCCGGCGTCGTCACCGTCGTCTCCGTCGTCACGACCGTCGCGACGAAACCCGTCGTCGTCGTCGTCGTCGTGGGCGTCGATGAGATGGTTGACGCTGATTATCGCTCTTTCGTGCGCGTTCGCGTCGATGGGTTCGCTCGCGGACGAACGACCGCCGTTCGCGCCGCCGGCGGCGACGCGGGCGACGACGACGATGACGCGAGCGATGCGCGAGACGTTCGAAACGCTCCGACGACTCGTCGGGGGCGGGAAAGCGGGGTGTGGAACCGACGGGCGGTACTGCGACGCGGAGCTGTGCGAGCGCTTGCGGGCGGAGTTGCGCGCGAGTCTTCGCGGACAGCCGACGGGGAGCGCGCTGTTGGCGGACGCGGTGTGCGATTTCTTGGAGACGCCCGCGGCGGAGGTGCGGAAACCGCTCGTGGTGAGTTTACACGGAAGTCCTGGGGTTGGGAAGAGCTTTTTTCATAGGATATTGGCGCGGGCGGCGTACAACGCGAGCGCGACTTTGTCGACGACGCTCGACGGAGAAGCGTCGTCGTCTTCGTCGTCGTCGTCGTCTCTGAGGAGCGAGTGTCCGGGACCGGGGTGTCCGGGGTATAAGATTATATTCGGGACGGATTACGTCGTGCGCGAGCGCGCGGAACAGGGCAGAATGCTCAGGGATGCCGTCACGACGCACTTGGAAAAGTACCCAGAGAGCGTCGTCGTCGTGGAGGAGTACGACAAGCTCGGATGTCCGGCGCGCGGGGTGTTGAAACAAATGCTCGAACACGGAACCGCGGGGAACGAAGGGAACCCGTTCGATCGAAACGTCACGTTTCCGCGCGCCGTGTTCGTGTTGGAGGCAAACATGGGCTTCATGGACGTGCACGACGCGTCGGTGGCCAACGGGAAGCGCGTCGAGGGCGACGCGTTGGCGACGCTTCAGCGTCGACTCAAGGATAGTTTGTTTAGCAAGTGGACCGACGACGGGTGCGAAAACCGCGAGGACACGCTGAAAGCGGTCGGGGCGATCGATCTGTTCGTCCCTTTCGTCCCCCTCGATCGCGTGGCGGTGAAATCCATCATTCACGGGCAGCTCGAGCGACGGGGCGCGATTAAAAAGCGACGGGGCGAGTTGCGCAGGTTGGAGTGGGACGATAAAGTCTTGGACCGTCTCGTCGACGAGGTCGAGTTTGAAGGCGAGTACGCCATCGAGGGTGGGAAAGAGGTGGCCATCGTCCTCTCGAGGTGCGTCACGCGGGCGATTCGGTTGCTCTCCGAGCGCGAGATTGAACGCGCCGGCACCGACGGCGTCGGCTCGCCCGCGCGCGCGCTTCGAGACCGCGTCGTTCGTCTCAAACCCAATCCGATCGGGTCTCCCGCGCCGATCACCGCCGCGCTCGTCGCATAGGGAGGGAGGGAGATAGAGGGGTCACATCGCCGCGCGTCGTCGGCGTCGTCGTTTGTTGTAAAACCAAATGAATTCATTCAAAAACGAAAGCGAGTCGTTCGCGCTCGCGTCTAACAGTCGACGCGCGAGAGGCTCACGGAAAAATCAAAAACAAAACAACCCGACGAACGGGCGCAGAGACCGCTCACTTCTTCTCGCCCGCCTCCGCGCGAATCCGCGCGCGCTCCTCCAAGCGTTCGCGTTCGCGCTTCGTCGCCCCCCCCTCCTTCCCATCCTCGGGCGCGACCCCGGAAGACCCGGACGTTCCCGCGCCCATCATCTCCGCTTGCAGCGCGAGCTGTCGCGCCCGTCCATCCTTGAGCGCGTCGCACACCGGTTCGCAATCCTTCCATCCGCCGGTCCCGTACGCGTTCGCGTCGCCAGTAAATGCGCCGCCGGT
>Ga0255780_10000908_pt1 | contig 27813 bp, 18 predicted proteins | sample 071ome_32_FD_179978 | JGI IMG/M metagenome (GOLD analysis project Ga0255780, IMG submission 179978) | Coastal salt marsh microbial communities from the Groves Creek Marsh, Skidaway Island, Georgia - 071405AT metaG (version 2) | ecosystem: Environmental > Aquatic > Marine > Intertidal zone >... | reverse complement strand
CCGCGGGTTCGAATCCCGTCTCCTCCACCAACTTTCTTTTATTAAATAGTAATAATGAAAGAATTAGAAACATCGTTAGACTGGAAAAACGTTGAGCAGGAAATACGACAACTAATTCAAACCGCACCAGAATTTAAATTTGACGTTATAAAATTTTGTTCTGCCATTGGTAGTGAAGTTAAAAAACTAGGCGATATAGAAATAGAAATAAGAAGACGTCCTAGCGACGGGTTATTAGTTAAACACAAAGACCAATGTAAAAAAATTAATAATGCAATAAAAGACTTTTCTTCAATACATCTTCTGCACTTGTTTACTAGAACCGACTAAATAATAGTGTCAATTTAGGAGCCTACCTAGAGTAGGACTTATGCGGATATCCACCGCGTAGACCCTAGAACGGCAACATATAAAACAAAAGGAGAATACAATGGGAAGACCAGTAAACAAAAGATACTTCGGTTTGTTAGCAGACGGTACTAACTTTACGGTAAACGTACAGGTTGGTGCTAATGCTGAATCTGAAGAAGGATATATCGTAAGACAAAGAAGCGAAAGCAAGTTCATTGTTAACGATAAGAAAACAGGTACTAATAAAAACATCGGCGATACTGAAGCAGGAAACAGCCAAGGTAACGTTGGACTTGTAACTTTAGTAGATAAAGCGGCAGGATCATTAGATGCTAATGAAATGTCATTACAAGGTACACTAGCAGGCAGTGATGGAAACCAAGTGCGTATTAAGAAACTTTACAATAGAACTTGTAGAGATTTCAATAACAATCGTTATACTTGGGAAATCCAAGACGACTCTACAGAATCTATCATGGTTCTTACAGCAATCTAATTGCAAACACGGAAAGGGTAAAGTTCGCTTTACCCTTTTCTCTTGACTAAATAATGCTATAAAGTAAGGATCCTACTAATATGGCTGTAGACGTTTTAAAAGTAACAGGTGATTATAAAGTAATTACTGCATCAAATGGTACAATTACTCTCGACACGGGTAACGAGCAAGGAACCGTAAGGGTTACGGGCGACCTAATTGTTGAGGGTGTTTCTACTACGGTTAATACTGCCAATCTTGATATTGAAGATAACATTATTACACTTAACAAAGGTGAAACTGGAACTGAAACAATTACCCTAGGGCAATCGGGGTTATCAATTTCAAGAGGTTTTAAACCAGACGGAGTTACCATAGCAGATGCGGCAACACTTTTATGGGACGATACATTAACATACACCAAACCAAACGGCGGTGCTGGTGATGGTATTTTTACTTTTAAAATAGGCTCCGAAATAGCGGCAATTAGAACTAACCATATTAGCACAACAGGCGAAGATTTGGTATTACTAGGATCAAACGCACCGAATGCAAAATTGAGTGTTAGAGGAACAGCAAATTACGAAACAGGATTAACCGATGACGATATTCCAAACGTTGCTTATGTTAACAACATTTTCTCAACGATTAACATTCCTGAGATTAGAACAGATAACACTTACGTAAACACAGAAGATTTAAATGACGGAGATCCAGAGTCAAGAATTACAGGTTACGTTGATAATGTTCAAAGACTTAAAATTACATTAAATGAATTTAATTTAGGCGATGTTACGATAGACGGAACAACAATCAGGGCATCAAATAGTAACCAAGAATTAATTTTACAAGCAAGTGGAACAGGACAGGTAGTAATTGACGATGTATTAAGCATTGCAAACCCTGTATCTAGTGCACCAACTGGTACAACAGACAGATTAAAAATATACGTTCAGCCAGAAGGACTGGGTGGAACTGGCCTATTTTTTGTAAATAACAATACAAGAGACGAGATAACTAGTAAAAACAGATCATTGCTTATGAGCATGATATTTTAGGAAGAAAAAATGGCGATTCATAATAACTTTATTGATGCAGGACCTACAACGTTGTACACATCCAGTGGTACAAATGCTGTAACCAGTATGATATTTTGTAACTATGCAGACGTTGATAACATACCAGGCGATACTAGTTTAACAGATGCAGATACTTTTTTAAGTTTGTATATAGTTAAAAACGGCCAAAGTCATGCAGACTATAATAAAATACTGCATGTATTATCAATTCCTGCAGGCGAAACATTTATCATGGATACAGAAAAGTTTGTTCTTGATAATGGTGATAGAATTATTGCAGAAACTACATCACCGGCAACGGTTTCATGCACAATTTCAACTATTGAGGTGTAATCAGTGCGATTTGTAAAACAAGCATTTCTAAGAACAAAGAATATCGTTGATCGATCATTGTTTATTGATATCAACGGTTCTGTACAATTTGCAGGAGCAATCCAAGGAATTCAAATTGGTGGTGGTAATACATCACAAAGATCACCAGCACCTGCTAACGGCACTATTAGATATAACACAACACTAGGAGAACTAGAAGTGTATGTCGGCAATAGTTGGGAACTTCTTAGAACCAATAGACCAGGAACAATTCAAGTACAAAACCTAGGAACAGGTGATGCGTCAATAACTGAATTTGGTCCATTAAATCCTGAACCTGTTGCGGCAGAGAATGTTATTACACTAGTTGAAAACGTTATTCAAATTCCAGGAGTTAACTACACTCTTGTAGATAATGGTGGAGACAAATATATTAAGTTTGATTCCCCAGTACCTTTCGGCAAGGATGTAACCGTAATGCACGGTTATGACGGAAGTATTTTAGGCGCATAATTAGCACCTACTCACACCCTTTTTCCAATTTAGACTAAATACTATTAATCGCAAGAGTTCTTGCGAGGACATACCGTGGTCAACCCGCGATGTAAGGTGGTTGGAGGCACAGGATGCCCGTTTATAAGGAGAAACACAATGGCCGTGGGTCGTATTTCGGGTCCGTTGTTAAAGGCTAATCTTATACGTAATGGTGTAGATTTAGCGTTTGAAACAGACTTACTATATTTGGATGTTAACAATGGTCGCATTGGTATTAAGAAAACCAATCCTTCTTATGAACTAGATGTAAACGGCACGGTGCAAGTCACAGACTGGATAGCAACAAATTCAGCAACAACGGGTAACTTAACATTTCAGAACAACACAATTAGTAGTACATTAGGTACTATTGAATTAACACCTTCTGGTAATGATCCTGTAATATATCACTCAAAAATTCATGTAGATTCATTAGAATTAAATGACAACTATATTACGACATTAGATTCTAATGCACCTATTGAATTACGTCCAAACGGCACAGGAACTATTGAATTAGTAGGTAACACAAACGTTACAGGAAATTTATACGCAACAGGAAATATTACTGCCGGCGGAAATATTAGTTTAGGTGATCAACCAACTGACACTATTGCTATTAATGCAGATTTAATTTCAAATATTATTCCAGACGAAGACGACAAGTACACACTAGGTACTCCGACACAACGATGGAAAACAATTAACACAAGAAATATCAATGTTAGTGGATTACAATTAAGTGATAACACAATTGAAACAATAGATTCTAATCAAGATTTAACTATTCGTGCAAACGGCACTGGTAAAGTTAGAATTGAAAATTTACTTCTTAATGAAGAAGGAAACACATATTACGTTACAACAAACGGTAGCGATACTGAAGAAGGAACTTCGGTAGATAGTGCCTACGCAACAATTAAAAAAGCGTTAAGTGTTGCAACCTCGGGCGATATTATCAAAATTGCTTCAGGAACATATACAGAAATATTTCCATTGGTAGTTCCGGCAGGTGTTGGTGTGGTTGGTGCAGGTTTAAGATCAACAATTATTACTGGTACTGCTGGCACAATCAACAAAGATTGTTTTCACTTAGATAGCGGAACAACGGTTGAAAACTTAACCATCAAGGATATGAAATATGATGCTGTAAACGATACAGGATATGCGTATGCTTTTAATCCTGCAGGAATTTCAGTACCATTACAATCTCCATACATTATTAATTGTACGGTTTTAAGTAGAGGAACAACAATCACAGCAAGTGATCCATACGGATTTGACAGCGGTGATGCAGGACGTGGTGCTAAGATCGACGGAAGTCTAGTAACAGCAAATTCATTGGAAGCGGCAATGTTGTTTAATGATACAACATTCTTTATTCCAAATCAAACAGCAGTTTACATGACAAATGGTGCTAGAGTGGAATGGCTAAACTGCTTTATCTATTTTGCAGACAAAGGAATTTATGCTGTTAGCGGAAACACAGGCCGCGGTGGTGATGGTAAAACAAAAGTTGATTTAACAAATTATACAGGAACATTTAGTAACGGCGATACCGTAACGTTAACATCAGAAGACGGATCTACCGTACTTGCTTCGGGTGTTATCGAATCATCTACTACAATTGACGGAAATTTAAGGCTTGTTTTTGATGGAAAGGTAACTGGATTTGTTACTAACCCTAATAGAAACGACAAAACAATTAACCTTTCTGGTGATGCTCAATTAAGTACCACACAGAAAAAATACGGAACAGCAAGTTTATACTTAGACGGAACAGGTGATTATGCTACCGTTGCAAGTACAAATGATTTTGGATTTGGTACAGGAAACTTTACCGTTGAAGGTTATTTTAGATTTGATGATGTTACAGGAACAAAATATCTATTTGATTTAAGAAGTGTCGCAGGAACAACAGCGCCGAGTGTTTATGCAAACGGTGCAAATATTAGAGTTGCTGTAGGTGGCGTAGATGTAATTACAGGTAGTGCAACTTTAACATCGAATACATGGTATCATATTGCAATAGCAAAATCAAACGATGGAACAAAATTATTCATTAATGGGTCGCAAGATGGTTCAACATATTCTGATACAAATAATTATGGAACAGCAAGACCTTTAGCAATTGGTGCTGACTACAATAACGCAAACGTTTTTGCAGGTTATGTTGATGAAGTAAGAATAACAAAAGGTTTACCAAGATACCTTGCTAACTTTACAGCATTGACATCGGCTTTTGTTGGTGACTTAACAACGGTATTCCTAACACATTTTGATGGACAAAATTCAAGCACAACCGTAACTGAAGATGTTACGATCCAATTAGATATAAGTTCTTCAGGCGGCGGTACTGCAACTGGAATTTCAAATGTTGATCTTAAAGAATTTGGAGCAGAATTACGTTCAATTGGTTCCGCGAACGTTTATGGTAATCAAGGAGTTATTGCAGACGGTCCGGGAGTAGTGCTTAGACTTATCAACCATAACTTTGGTTACATGGGTGTTGGTAAGAGAACAGACAACGATGTTTCTGCTGTAATACAAGCAAACGAAATTACAGAAACAAATGGTGGTAAAGTATTATTCAGTTCAATTGACCAAAGCGGTGACTTTAGGGTCGGTAATGCATTTACCGTTGACCAGGAAACAGGTAACGTAACATTTGAAGCACAAAGTTTCGACATTACATCTTTAAGTGGATTAACTTTTACAGATGGCGGTAATACAACTATTGTTGATCCTAACAGAGTTGAAACAGGAAACATTAGACTTAGTGGTAATCAAATTATTACAACAAGCGGTGACTTAACAATCAATCCTGACTCAACAAGCAACGTTAATGTTGAAGGAAATTTAAGTGTAACTGGTGCATTAATAAAAATACAAGATACAGATCAAGATACAAAAATTACGGTTGAATCTGATTTTAATCAAGACGAAGATACTATTAACTTTTATGTAAGAAATTCGATCGAAGCATTTATAAACACAGACGGTTTAACAACATCTCAGTTTCAGTCAGACGAAGTTAGATTAGTTAACAACTCTGTTCAAACATATCAGAATAACAACAACCTAGAAATTTTTGCAAACGGTACAGGTTATGTAGATTTTGCTGATACAGATACCGTTAGATTACCAAGAGGTTCAAACGCACAGCGTCCAGGAACACCAGTAAACGGTATGTTAAGATACAATACACAATCTAACACATTTGAAGGTTATGCTTCAGGATTCTGGAATGTAATTGGTGGTAGTATTGGTGTGCCAATTGACCAGGATCAAAATACCTATATTACAGCAGAATTAACAACTGGCGCAAATGATGATACATTTAGATTTTACAACGGTACCGTACTAACCGCTGATTTAAATCAAACACGCTTAAACACTGATAGAATACACGTAAACACCATTAGCACAGAGGGTGCAAACGCTAATTTAACACTAACACCAAACGGAACGGGCAAAATTGTTATCGGCGATGTAGAATGGGATCAAAACTCAAACACAATTACACAAACCGATAGCGGCGGAACACTAAATATTGGTATAACCGGAGAAGGTTATGTTGACTTTACAGGAACTTATGGTGTTAAGTTTCCAGTAGGAACTAACGCTAACAGACCGACCGGAGCAGTAGTTGGACAAACACGTTATAATACTGAACAGGGTAGAATGGAAGTATGGGACGGAAGTGTTTGGGCATCAGTAGTTGGACAGCAAGGTGGTATTACGTTTGCTGAAGCAGAAGAACTTTCGTATTTGTATGCGATAATTATGGGATAAAAAAATGGCAGTTATTTTTAAAAATAAAATAGTAAAAGATGTTGGACTAACACCAATCGATGCAATTACGGTCCCAGCAACTAGAACGGTTACGATTATCGGTATTGCTATGACAAACATTAAGGACTCTGCTGTGTTAGGTAGTGTTTTAATAAAAGATGACACTAGTGTTACAGCAAATTATATTAAAGATGTACCTATCGCACCAAACTCAAGTTTGAGACCAATTGCGGCAGGAGAAAAATTAACCTTACAACAAAATTATACGTTGCAAGTAAAATCAAGTTATCCTGATTCAATTGATGCAATTATAAGTTATGTTGAACAGGTATAAGGAGTAGACTATGGCAAATTATATTGGACAAGACGCAGAAGGATTTTTCAACGGAATGGGAGAAAGATACTTTTATGGTCTTCGTAAACAAGACGATGGAAGTATATATTTGGCCGTAGTAGATCAAATGAATCCAAATGATCAGATTACTATTAACGTACCAGGTGAAGTTGCAGAAAACTATGACGGCTTTGATTTTGGTCAAGACTTTTTTGAAGGTAGAGATGTTAATCATGAAAAAGTTTTTGCGAATTTAAAATATGAACAATATAGATGGGATTATCAAAAAATTAATTACTACATCAATGATGATGGTATTTTAGTTGCAAGATTAAATCAACCATATGATTATGGAGCATAAGGTAAAACATGGCACAATTTAAACTAGAAAGATTTACTTATAGTTACGCAGGTGATTGGCAACCTAGTAAAGCGTATAAACTTGATGATATTGTTACGGTAAACGGTAACGTTTATTTCTGTAACAAAGCACACACATCACAAGGAGACTTTTATTTAGACTTCTTATACGACTTTACATATCCGGCACCATATACTGCGGCAAACAATATTGATGCTGAATTTAATTTTGATGCGTTGGTTGGTGGCGAAAAAACAACCGTTGATGGTACTGGAATTGATTTTACGGTTACTAGAAGCGGAAAGAGATACTCGGTAACACTTGTTGCAGGCGGTAGAAACTATGTAACAAAAGAATACTTTAAAATTCCAGGAGACCAATTAGGTGGTGTTAGAGGTGTTAATGATGCTGTTGTTACAATTGATACCATTGACAACGTTGAAAATGCTGGTGTAATTACTCCTGGTGTTGTTCAATCATTATCAATAACAGGTACTCCTGAATTAACCAAATGGGAAATACAAGCAGACGGTTTAAGTTGGCAGGGAGAATGGCAAGCGTCGACAGGCGTTCCAGGCTCAAACGTGGGCGACGCTGGATATCCATATGTTCCTAAAAAATATTATATTAACGATTTAGTTTTTAAATCGGGTAATGTTTATAAATGTGTTCAAGGACATAATGCATCAACTGATGCCACATACGGTTTAGAAAATAATATTCAATACTGGACAATGCAGGTACAGGGTAACCATTGGAGAAACAAATGGACAGGATTTACAGGTTATAATCCTGGAGATGTTGTTACATACAACGGTACTATTTGGCGTTGTGTTACCTCGCATCAATCAGATACAAATTCAGTAGGCCTTGACGGCGATGCTGAAAAATGGGTTAAAGTATCAACATCAGATTATTGGAGAAACGAATGGTTACCGTTAACTAGATACAGAGATCAAGACATTGTTACGTACGGTGGTATTGTTTATCGTTGTGTTAATCCACATACGTCCGGAACTAGTGATGCAGGCCTTATAGGTGACGACGGAAATTCATTTGCTGATCTAAACAAATGGCAAGTGGTTGTTGACGGCATTAGATATAGCGGAGCCTGGGCGCCAAGCACAAAATATTACAAAGGTGACATTGTTCGATTTAGCCAAAATACTTACAAAGCAAAAGATTATCATACATCAGGTTTAATATTTGATGCAGGAAATTGGGACGTTTATATTCCAGGTATGGCCTATGAAGCCGTATGGGATTTATCAACAGCATATCAAATAGGTGACATTGTTTCCTATGGTGGTTATACATACTATTCAAAAACATTTAACGAAAATAAAAATCCAACGACAAATACAACTGATTGGGAAGTGTTAGGCGAATGGTACAACATAAAAGGTCAATGGGATCCGATAGCAAATTATAAAGTAGGTGATGTTGTTAGCAATAACGGTTATATGTACTGGTGTGTTGTTGATAATTCAAATGATAGACCGGATAGCGGTAACAACGCACAAACGTATCAAATTAGAGTTAGCGGCGGAGTCTATACATGGGACGGTCAGGCCACGCCAGACTTAACATTCCTAAGAGGAACAACGATAACATTAGATCAATCACATAGTTCAAATAACGGGAATGCAATTTATCCAGCAACAGCAGTTGATGGAGAACTAGGTGCAGGCGTAGAACAAGAACTAGGAGTCAGCACAACATATATTCTTGATGGAGAAATTATACCAACAAAAGATGCATACTCCGCTGGATTTAATGCCGCTTCTATTAGAAAAGTAATAATTCAAATACAACCTGATTCTCCCGGCAATATATATTTTGCTAGTTTTAGTAATACAGGACTTTCAGCAAATCAAACAATTACTATTGCAGGTTCAAGTTCGTGGGATGTCTTAATGCCAGGAACATACTTCAAAGGAGTATGGAATGACTTTGAATTAGATTCGTCAACAACAGAATATCAAATAGGTGACATTGCTGTTTGGGCAGGAACATCTTATAGATGTATTAAGAGACATCTATCAACAATACCTGAAAGCAGACCAGATCAAGATTTAAGAAAAAGCAATCCAGAATATTGGGTAATTTATATTCAAGGTATTAGAACAAACGTTCTTGCAAGACCAGGCGACATTAAATCATTCAGTGCAGATTCTCAAATAAGAATTCCAATTGGTGATGCATCTACGGTTCTTAAAGGACTAGAACAAACCAATGCAGATAGTTCATTAGGTGCCGGACCACAATGGCAGTTGTTTAACGAAAGTGACAAAGTTTACTATGTTTCATTAGACGGTGTTGATTCGCCCGAGAGAGGTAAAACAGAAACTAGTGCATTTAGAACAATTAGATATGCATGTGATTTTATTCAGGCAGATCCTAGCAGTAGAGCGCCAGCAACAATTTTTGTAAGCACAGGAGAATTCCAAGAGGAACTTCCAATCAAAGTACCAAATGAAGTTGCTATTTCTGGTCATGAACTAAGATCGACTAGAGTAGTTCCTAAAGCAGGATTTGAAAGAACTGATATGTTCCATGTTAAAAACGGTTGTGGATTAAGAAACATGACCATGCAAGGACTTGTTGGCACACTTGGTGCTCCTAATGAATTCGAAACTAGAAGACCAGTCGATGGTGGACCAAGTTTTGTAAGTTTAGATCCAGGAAGTGGACCTTCAGATAATTCTGTTTGGGTAACATCAAAATCAACCTATGTACAAAACGTAACAACTATTGGTACAGGATGTGTTGGTATGAAAGTAGATGGACAACTACACGGCGGCGGCAATAGATCCATAGTTGCCAACGACTTTACACAGGTTATCAGTGGTGGTATTGGTATGTGGATTACAAACGGTGGTTTATCAGAACTTGTATCTGTGTTTACATATTATTGCCACATCGGCTATCTAGCAGAAACAGGTGGTAAGATTCGTGCCACAAACGGTAACAACTCTTACGGTGACTTTGGTTCGGTTGCAGAAGGATTTGATTTACTCGAAACTCCGATTACTGCTAGATTTAATAATAGATCAACAGAAGCATCTGTAGTAGATGTGTTAACCGATCTTGACGAACAAGTTTACATGTTTGGTTACGATCATGCTGGACAAAGTTATACGAACGCAAAAGTACAAAGTTTCTCAGGAACAGGCTTTGATTTAAAAACAGAATATACAGAATTTAGAGATAACGCATTATCAGAAGTTAGAATGATGGATCCAGGTGATTCGTCTACTCCGGGTGGTGCAGGATATAGTGTAGTAACAGGTCAAGCATCAGCAGGTGATGCAACAGGATTAACTCTAGATGCAACAGATACGGTCGTAGATAGTACAGGAGTATATGACGGAAAAAGAATTATAATTACACAGGGTCGTGGCAAAGGACAATATGCTAAAGTAGTATCTTTTGATCCTTCAACAAAACGTTGTGAAATTGAAAGAGAAAGTGACGGACAACCGGGTTGGGATCACTGGATACCAGGTACTCCAATAGTTACAGCACTTGATGAAACTACAAGTTATAGAATTGAACCTATGGTTGAATTTAATGAGCCGCCATTTAGCAGTTCACAAGGAACATTACCAACACCATTAGATTACAAAAAAATTAGATACGGCGGCGGCAAGTTTGTTGCTATCGCACAAAGTGAATTTGGCCGCGGAGATACAAATCAGTTTTTATATTCAAATGACGGTGTAAGTTGGTCAACAGGAACATTTGACGGTAGTGCATTACCACAACCAAACGATTTTTGGAGTTGGAGCGATCTTGCATACAGCGGAAGTACATGGGTTGCAGTTGCTAAAGAAGGTATTGTTGCAAAATCAACCGACGGTGTTGCTTGGACGCTTACAGAAGTATCAACAGACTCGACTGCTCCTGTAGAAAGATATATTGAATTCGGTGCCAACCCTGTTACATCACAAAGTTTCAAAGTAACGGTTTCTATACCAGGCGATAATCCACTTTATCACTTCGACGGAGCAAGTAATTCTGCGCCAGACCTAACACTTGTTGCAGGAAATACATATACATTTAATCAAAATGATACTAGTAACCAAGGTTGTCCAATTTACTTTGCAACAGATCCACTAGGACATCATAATGGTTATTCACCAATCACAGACGGTGTAAAATATTTCTTAAACAATGTACAAGTTGCAGATTTAGCGGCTTATGTTGCAGGATTTAACACAGCACAAACTAGAAGAGTTGAGTGGGTAGTTCCTAATAATCTTGTAGGTGTTAATATATATTATGTAAACTATAATAGTACAGGGTCAAACGTTCAAACAGATAGTACATACGCACTTGTAACTATTAACAGCGAAAAAGAATTCTGTGTTGTTGGTAGATCGAACACAGGATCATTTGAATGGTGGCAGTCAATTGATGAAGGATCTACTTGGACGGTTTATGATTTACCAAGTAAAGAAAGTAATCCTACGGTTACAACATTAACATACGGCTCAGGAAAATTTGTTGCAACAACAAGAGATTATGATTCTAGTGTAAACAGAATCTATATTAAAACACCAGGACAGCGAAGTTGGAGAGAAGAGTTTATTGGTGGTGAAGATTTAAGTGGTATCAATTATGCAGTATATGGAAATAATATTTTTATTGCCACAAACGATTCGGCAGATGTTTTAATTAACCCAACAGGCGGAGAAGGCCAATGGTATAAACAAAGCGGTGTTTTACCGAGTCCCGGTAACTGGAAATTAGGATATGGCCAAGGTGTGTTTGTTGCATTTAAAGAAAATTCAACTGAATTTGCTTATAGTGATAACGGAATTTATTGGAAAACAAAAACATTACCTGCATCGAGAAAATGGGAAGATATAGGATTTGGTAATCCTAGCAACGAAGGTAAATTTATTTTAATAGGTAGTGGTACACCTTTACAGGGTTCAGGAGAACAAACCTTTGTTACGGTAAATGTGGGAAGAAAACCATTAGGTCGAGCAAATGTTAGAAATAATAGAATCGGTAGTGTTTCTATTTACGATCCAGGAAGTGGATATGTTACTGCATTATCAGATTTAATTACAAATTACACCGTAACGGTTGGAAGAAATTCTGGGGATACCGCTGATGTATTCTTTTTAAATGGTGACGAAAAACCAACATTAAATTTTGTTGAAGGACGACGTTACGTTTTTGATCAAAGCAATACAACAAATTATGATGCTGTTGGTGATGTTACATATCCATTGGTGTTTGCAACCGATGCTGGATTAGCAGGAATTGTAACTACAGATGTCATTTATAGATTAGGCGGTGTTACAAAAACACGAGAACAATATCTAGATGGTTTTAAAACAGCAACCGAAAGAACGGTAGAAATTGAAATTCAATTTGGAGCCTCTGCTCAATACTATTATGGATCAAGTAATTTAGCAGGAATGGGTAACGCTATTAATGTTACAACAACAAATGAAATAGGAATTACAATTACAGATCCTTTGGCAACCGCAGAACCAGTAATGTTATTAAGACTTGCTGATGGAGTATTGCCTCAACCTTCATTTATTCATAGAGGTAATAATTTTAGATCTGCAACTGCAACTATTACTGGAGACGGTTTTGCTGACAAATATCAAGTTAGTAAAAATATTGTTGTTTCGAATTTAACTAGAGAACCAGGTCCGGGAGATAACATGGCAATTAGTGGAATTACCCAGAGAGATTATCTAGTAACCAAAGTTTCAAATATTACTGGATCGGCTGGTAACCTATCAGCAACCATTCAGATTAGTCCGCCAATTGGAGTTGATGAATCACCTGAACACGAAACAGCAATTACTATCAGACAAAAATATTCACAGGTAAGATTAACATTCCATGACTTTTTAGATATTGGTACAGGTAACAAAAATTCAACTAGATATCCTGTAAGATATTTAGAAGGTTTCTTAAGTGGTAGTGATAATTCTCCAAGACAATTTAATGAAACTGACTTTAGTAATGGTGGTAGAGTATTCTACTCATCAACTGACCAAGATGGTAACTTTAGAGTAGGTGAATTATTTGAAGTTGAACAGGCTTCAGGAATTGTAACAATTAACGCTGACCAATTTGATTTATCTGGATTAACAGAATTATCATTGGGCGGTGTTACACTAGGTGGTACAGGTGCTGTAATTAGAGAGTTTAGTATTGATCCATTGTTTACTGCTAATAGTGATGAGATTGTTCCAACACAAAAAGCCATATCGGCTTACGTTAAATCACGTATTACAGGTGGTGGATCAAGCGTTAATGTTAACAAAGCAACCGCAGGTGTTGTTGTTATCGGCGGAACTAGTGGTCAATCATTAGAAACTAGTGATTTAACGCCAATACAAATTAAAACTAAAATGTCATTCCAGGGCGGTGTTGGGGGAAGCATGGCGGCAATGGCGTTCTTTGCTTTTGGAACAGATATTCCTATGGGAGATGACATGGGCGGAACAGACGAACTTGGAGGGGATGCAGGTGGACATGGCTTCTAAATACATAAATAACATTAGAATTGGAGTAATCAATGGCTGAATTTTTACTTGGTAGAATTAAATTTGTATGGAAAGGTGATTGGGCACCAAGTACTGCATACGTTAAAGACGATGTTATTAGATACGGTGGTAAAGTATATATTTGTACTGCTCCGCATACATCTGATAGCAGTGATTTTTATCTAGATAATGCAAACTGGAATATCTTTTCAGATGGTTCAACATGGAAAGGTGATTGGACAACAAGCACTTACTACAAAATTGGTGATATTGTTAAGTACGGTGGTTACTTATATATTGCTAAAACAGCACATACTTCAGCAGATACTATTACAAAAGGTTTAGAATTTAACCAAGCAGACTGGGACATTTACTCAGAGTTTTTAGAATACAGAAATCTTTGGGCAGTAAACACAAGATATCGAGTCAATGACGTTGTCAAATATGGCGGAACGGTATATGTTTGTATCGATGACCATACATCATCAGCAACAGCCGAAACTGATATTGATGGTTTAGAAAGTGACAATAACGGAAAACTTTTAACATTTGATTCTGTTTCGTCTGCAGATGCACTTAGAGCCGCAGGTACTTATAGTGTATCAACAACATCAAGCGGATCGGGCACAGGAGTAACAGCAAATGTAACCGTTGATGGTATCGGTGGTGTTGCAATTACTCTTACATCAAACGGCCAAGGTTATGCAGTAGGTGATACATTAACTATTACTGATGCTAACTTAGGTGGCGGTGGTGCACCTGATGTTACATTTACGGTTGTTACGGTTGCTGATAGATGGAATATTCTTTCAGAAGGGTTTGACTGGAAAGATGAATGGGCAAGTCAATCAAGATATAAAAGAAATGATCTTGTTAGATATGGTGGCCAATTATATATTTGTAGAGTAGGACACAGGTCAGGAACATTAACAGAAGGTCTAGAAGCAGACCAAGCGAAGTGGGAATATTTCCATAAAGGTGTTGTTTACAGAAATGCATGGGCGAGTGGAACAAGATATCGAGTTAACGATTTAGTTCAATACGGTGCTAACATTTATATTTGTAAAACTCATCACACAGCAACAAACTTTATTTCAGATGAATCTAACTGGGAAAACTTTGTTCCAGGTTTAGAATTTGAAGATAGTTGGAATATTGGAACAACGTATCAACCAGGTGACTTGGTAACATACGGTGGTTATTCATATATTGCAAAAACAAACAATGTTGGACAAGCGCCTTATTCAAATGCAAGTGACTGGGGATTATACTTAAAAGGATTAAACTTTAGAGGCGACTGGGGTGATGATTCATCTTCACAGGATTATCTAGTAGGTGATGTTGTAAGAGTCGGCGGATACACTTATATGTGTATTGCTGATCATCAAAACCAAAGTCCACCAAATGCAACTTACTGGGTAAGATTAAATCAAGGCATTGAATGGAATGGTAATTGGGCAAATATTACATCATATGATTTAGGCGATGTTGTTTACTTCGGAGTTAATTCATATATTTGTGTTCAAGCACACCAATCAGATCAAGCGATTGCAAGAAATAGACCAGACCAAGATACATCAGGAACATACTGGAATATCTTAGCAGGTGGTAATGAACAAAGTGCGTTAACAACCGACGGTGATTTAGTTTACTATTCAGGATCAGGTCCTACTAGACTTCCAGTTGGTGAAACAGGACAGGTTCTTTCAGTTGGTACAAATGGATTACCTGCATGGCAATATTGGGGCAGAACAGATCATGTTTACTATGTTGGTCCAAACGGTAATGACGGCAGTTATCCAGGATACGGTTCAACATTAGATAGACCATTTAAAACAATTAGACGTGCATGTGAAGCAATCGAAAAGGGTTCTTTAAATCCAAATGCTGTTGATGCACTTAAAAAGAATAGACAATTTATTCAACGTGAAGTTGTTGAATGGGTTGATTATCAAATAGCAAACGTTATTTCTCCATTCACTGGAGCATTTACATACGACCAAGCATTGTGTTACAGAGATATGGGACACTTGGTTGATGCTGTTGTCTACGATTTATCACATGGTGGTAACGAAAAAACAAGATCAGTTGCTTATAACTATTTTGATAAAGACGGTGCAAGTTATGTTAATGGACAGGTTAGTGAAACGGTTGCGGCAATTAACTATGCAATTACGGTAATGGATGCTGTTATTTCAAATGTAGATCCAGCAACAAATTATCAGACAGAAAACGGCTACACACCTGCTATTGTACAAATAAAACCTAACAATACAGAAGAAGCAAATGCACAAGCAATAATTACTAGTTTAGTTGCTATTGTTACCGATGCTATTACAGCAGGCGGCGTTTCAAATATTCCTGCAGAAGAAGCAGTACAAAAAACTATTTTTGTTAAAACAGGAACATATTACGAAATACTTCCTATTGTTGTTCCTAAGTTAACAGCAGTTGTTGGTGATGAATTACGTAGTACGGTTGTTCAACCAAGCACATCGGCACAATATACACAAAGATCGGATATCGATTATAGTGTTGCGGCCATTACAAGAATTAAAAGTTTAATTAGTGATATTGCACAAGGTAATGGTGTTACTAAAACAGGTACAAATACTCAAACACAGATTACAGCAGGTCCGGCTGGTACAGCAACTGAAGGTACAGAATTAGAAAGTAAATTGCAACATTTAATTGATTATATTAATTACTATGCTGGCAATGACACACAAGATTCAACAGCACCAGTTATGACAAATGGCCAGCAGTCATTAACAATTACAGACATTACAAAAGCATCTACTGCCGTAGTAACAACTTCGGTAGCACACGGATTATACGATAGACAACAAGTTCATATTAAAAACGTAAACGGTATGACCGAAGTCAATAACAGAGTTTTCTGGGTTGACAAAATTAATGCAACAACGTTTGCACTTTATGAAGATTTTTATCTAACAATTCCTCATAATAGCACAAGTCATAATGCTTACTCAAGCGGCGGCAATGCTTACTATAATGGCGATAGAGAATCGCAAGATCAAAATGTTCATAATGCTATTAGACAACTTTATCTTAACAGAGAATTTTTAGCAGAAGAAGCAACGGCATATATTACTGCTACATATCCGTCTTATACATATTCAGTTGATAGTTGCAGACGTGATGTTAGAGAATATGTTGACTCACTTATCTGGGATTTGACTTACGGCGGAACATATAGAACAACAATGAACGGCCGTTGGTATGTTAATGCTGTCGAAGGTTCATTAACAGAAGATATGTTCTATCTAAGAGATGGTACTGGTTTAAGAAATTGTACCGTTAAAGGATTAACAGGAACATTAGGTACAACAAATGCTTACGGAACAAAACGTCCAACAGCAGGTGCGTTTGTATCACTTGATCCAGGTTGGGGTCAAGCAGATAATAGAACTTGGATTGGTACACGTTCACCTTATGTACAAAACGTAACAACATTTGGTACTGCGTGTGTTGGATTAAAAGTTGACGGTTCATTACACGATAGTGGTAACGATTCAATTGTTGCCAACGACTTTACACAAATTTTAAGTGATGGTATTGGTGCATGGATTACAAACTTAGGTAGAGCAGAACTTGTTTCTGTGTTCTCATACTATGGACACATTGGATACCTAGCAGAGAACGGCGGTAAGATTCGTGCTACTAATGGTAACTCATCTTACGGTACATTTGGTACCGTAGCAGAAGGTGTTGACGCAACTGAAAAACCAATTACGGCTGTTGTTAATAACCAATTTAGAAACGCAGTTGTTGGCGAAGTACTTACAGATCAAAATCAAATTTTAACAATGTTCTATGACAATGCTGGTGTTAATTATGAATCAGCAACATTCACTATCGGCGGCGACGGTGCTAGTGCAAGTGTTATAGGAGACGAAATTAGAGACCAAGGTTTGTTTAATGTTAGAATGTTAAACACTGATGTTAATGCAGATGGCACAGGAGACTTTGGTGGTGCAGATTACGGATTTGCTAACAACACAGCACAATTTGGTAATGAAACATCAATTAGAATTTCAAACACAGATACTGCAAATAGCGGTGACTACGATGGAATGAGAATTGTAATTACAAGTGGTTTAGGTGTTGGACAATATGCTTACATTGGATCATTTAATGCAGGTAACAAAGATGCTACCGTATTTAAAGAGTCAGATGACGAGCCAGGATGGGATCATTTTGTTCCTGGAACACCTATTGCGACATTACTTGACGGAACAACAAAATATATTATTGAACCAAGAGTAACTATTAATGAACCACCGTTCTCAAGTACATCACAAACTTATGGAACAGCAATTCAAAGTTCTCAGAATTCAATTGCTTTCGGTAATGACAGATTTATTATTGTAGGTTCCAATACAACAACGACATTATATTCAACAGACGGTGCTACATGGGCGGCCGGCGGTAATCTACCAACAACACAACAATGGGGCGGATTAACACACGGTGGCGGTGATGATAGTACAGAAGAATGGATTTGTGTTGGTTATAATTCAACAGCAGGAGCATATTCAACAGACGACGGTGCTACTTGGAATTCAAGCACATTACCTGCAACAGCAAATTGGATTGATACAGCATTTGGTAATTTAAGATATGTTGCTATTGCTGAAGGTAGCACATCGGCGGCATATTCCGATGACGGAATTAGTTGGTCATCAACTACACTACCAAGCACACAAAATTGGAAAAAAGTTATTTACGGAAAACAATTCCTAGCAATTAGTGATAATGCTAACTATGCTACATCGATCGACGGTTCAACATGGAACTCAAGAGCGTTACCAACATTTACTGATACTGATACAAAAGTAAAAGATGTTGCTTACGGTAACGGACGTTATCTTGTAATTGGTGATAAAGGAACTGAAGCATTTTATTCAACAGACGGTATTAACTGGACTTCAACAATAATTGACACAACTGCTGATTCATCAATTGGTGGTGGTGATGGATTAATTGCATATGGTTCTGGTATATTCCTTTGGACAGCAAGTAAAAACGGTCAAGTTAAAACTATTGATGAAACAAGTTTCTCAGGTGCTGATGCATTAAGACCTGCTAATACATACACGGATGTAACACAAGATTCAACTACAGGCTCTGGAACAGGAGCAACATTTGACATTACGGTTGACGGAACAGGTACGGTAACAAGTGTAGTTCCAGTATTATTAGGTCAAGGTTATGCGGCCGGTGATACAATTACTATTGCAGATGCTAGCCTAGGCGGTGGTGGCGGAGCCAACTTTACTTTTGATATTCAAACTATTCATGATAGTTCACAAACATCAATCTCAAGAGATGGTATTGTTTGGAAAGCAAAAACAAATGGAAAAACAGATGCAGTTTATTCGTCACTAGCATATGGTAGACCTTATGTTTCAGGAAGTTCTGCACATAGACCAACATGGTTTGCTATACAAAGTGGTTCAAATACTGGTTCTATTATTAGAGCAGGTGCTCAAGCATTTGTTAGAGCAAGAGTTGCTACAGGTAAAATTGCAGGTATGAGAATTTGGGAACCTGGTTCAGGTTATTCAAGTCCTCCAACAATTACAATTACAGATCCTAGCAACACTATTGAGGCTCCTGTACAATTAAGAATTGGTGACGGTGTATTAGGTAATCCAACTATTTCTAACGGTGGTACTGGCTACGAAACAGCACAGGCAACGGTTGCCGGCAGTGGTACAGCAGACGAGTTTCAACCAGGTGCTAACATCTTTATTAAAGATGTATCAGAAATTCCTAAAGCAGGATCTAACGTAGAATTTAGTAACTTGCCAGGATCATATTTCAAACTGGTTACGGTGCGTGAATTGACAGGGCCAGATGCAAAAGGAAACTATGCATGTAAACTTCAAGTTTCGCCGGACATTCCTGTTGATACTGCACCTCCACATTTAGATCCAATTTCAATGCGTATCCGTTACTCACAGGTTCGTTTAACAGGACACGATTTCTTGGATATTGGTACAGGTAACTTTATTACTACCAATTATCCAAACATACCATTACAAGATCCAGATCCAGCAAAAGAAACGGTCGTTGGTGGCGGAGGTAGAGTATTCTTTACTTCGACCGACCAAGATGGTAACTTTAGAGTAGGTGATTTGTTCTCAGTAGAACAAAGTACTGGTGTTGCAACACTAGATGCTGATGCATTTAATATTGCAGGACTAAACGAACTTTCATTAGGTTCAGTAGAACTTGGTGGAACTGGTGCTGTCATTACAGAGTTCAGTACTGACGGTACTTTTGCGGCAGATTCGGACAGCGTTGTCCCAACACAAAGAGCAATTAGAACATTTATTAATGCTCAAATTGGTGGCGGTAATTCCGAATTGAACGTAAATATCTTAACAGCAGGTGTTATTGAAATCAAAGAAGATCAGATCGATACAACAACTGGTGTGCAGATTAACGTTAAACAAAAAATGAACTTCACAGGTGGAATTGATGGCGATGCTGTTGCATTACAAAGATTCCTATTAAGTTAAACAAAGGAGAAATAAAGCATGGCTACAGGAAGACTAGGAGCAATAAACCTTACAGCAGGAGCAAACACTACTGCATATACGGTTCCTGCTAGTACTTACTCGGTTGTAACGGTATCGTTCTGTAACAGATCTAACCAAGCGGCGGCTCTAAGACTTGCTGTTGCGGCGGCGGATACGCCAACTGGCGCAGAGTGGATAGAGTACGATACAGAAATACAAGCCAAGGGAGTATTGGAGAGAACAGGATTAGTGCTTGATGCAGGTAAGAAAGTAGTTGCTTATTCCAGTGCAGATAATACATCTGTCGTGGTTATGGGCATCGAAACTCCTGCTTAATGCTAAATACAAGTAGAATAAAGGGAAGCATACAAAATGGGAAGATATATTACAACAACTGGAACTAGTGGTGCAGTAATTACTGAACAAAGTTCTGCTTATAATGCTAAAGTTAATGATAGAGTTTTAGCAGATACAAGTAGTGCGGGGTTCACGGTTACATTGCCAGCGAACGCTGACCTAATTAAAGGTGACACAATTCAGATTATTGATGTTACAGGTAGTTTTGGAACTAATAATCTTACAATAGGTAGAAATGGATCAAAAATTCAAAATCTTTCAGAAGATTTGATTTTGAACATCAACAACTCTGCTGTAACGATTATGTATTCTGGTGCTACATATGGTTGGATTCTACTAGCAACATAATACTAAATTAGTATTACATTGTTAAGAATAGAAATTCAATTATTAAGGAGACAGAGTTAAATGGCAGACTTAAAAAGTTTATTAGACAAAGCAACGGCAGAGGACTTTGATGCGAATGATCCATCAATGCCTCGTAACAAATATTATTCTTGTCAGGTAACATTTGCTACAATTTGCGGAGTCTCTCATAACAGAGATCAGTGTAAACACGAATTTTGCTGGACACCTGAACCCGACGTTACTAAAATGAAAATTCAAATGTGGGGCGGCGGCGGAGGCGGCGGCGGAGTCTGTTGTTGTTCATGGGGTTTCTCTGGAGGCGCAGGTGCTTACGTAGAACTTCAAAATATCGACGTTACTAATTGTAAAACAGAATACCGGATTTGTATTGGACCACCTTCATGTTGTTCACCTGTTCAATCATGTGGATACAGAGGTTGTAAATCATACATTACTAACGGATACCTAAGAAAATGCGACGGCACAACTTGTGCTGGTAACTTCTGTGCAGAGGGCGGTATTTCAGGTTGTTCTTTCTGCTTTATGTTTAACTGCTTTAACTGCGGAATTTATATGGATCCAAGATACAGCACAACATGTGCTTGTTATTTTGACGGTGACCTAGGTTATCCGGGAAGAGTAGGCGGTATCGCTACATTTTGTTCTAACAACAATGCTTGTTGGTACAAACACTATACAATGATTCCTGCGATGCTTGAAACTTGTAAAGAAAGATGGGAATTAACAAGATTCTGTGCCCAAAATATGCCAGGTGGCTGGGACGGATGTAAAATGGGACAAGGATACCTTATGGGCGGCGGTGGATCGCATCAAAGAGTACCAGGCGTAGGTGGAATTTCAGGTTCTGCTGTCGGTGGAAACTGCTATTGCGGTGGTCCAGGCGGCCCTGGTTTAGTAAGAGTATCAATGTTTACGTAAAGGAGAATGAAGGTAACATGGCAAATTTAAGATCACTTATAGGTTCAGTTAGCGTTAACGACATATCGCCTTTACAAGATAAATGTACATTATATTTTCTTCCGCATTGTCAATGTTATTGTAACTCAGACTACGGCGGAAACTGCTACCTATACTGGTGCGTTCCAGCAGGTACAACAAAAATGAAAATGGAAGTATGGGGCGGCGGTGGATCCGGCGCTGGTGCTTGTTGTTGTATGGGTGGTACACCGGGTGGATCAGGTGCATGGGCATACAAATGTTTAGATTCAGCAACAGATTTTGCGGCAGGTAACACATATGATTTATATCCAGGCCCATCAACTTGCTGTGCTTCATGCTGTTGTGGAATTATTGGATGTAAAGGTTATATTTCAGGTCCAGGGTTAACTAACTTTTGTGCTGACGGCGGTAATGCAGGTCAGACTTGTTGTTTTATTCACTGGGGTTGGTCAGACTGCGTAGGTAATAGATGCGGTTATTATTATACAAATAGAATGTGTTGTATTTGTTGCAGATGCCATTATGGTTCGGATGGAGGTTCTCCAGGAAGACCTAGTGCTATTTGGGCACAATGTACTTGTGGATCGTGCTGGTGGAAATTATTATATCACTATCCAGGCGGTATTAACAATACCACAGGTGGATTCACAACAACACAAACAATGGGTAATGCTTGTAACCATGAATGGTCACGTTGTGTACGGGGTAACCTAGGTTGGGCAACAGGACAATCAGGTCATTTACCTGGTGTCGGTGGTCCGAGTGCAACATCATGCGGTGGCGGATGTTGTTATGGTTTCCCAGGCGCGGCAGGAATGGTAAGAATTACTTATGATCAAAGTTAGGGGTAAATATTGATATGGCACAACTAAGTTCATACGTTTCGGAATTAAGATTACCAGCAGGATCATCAACAACAGATCTTCCAGCGGGTTGTCAGTTTGTATATTCATCAAGTTGTTGGAGTTGTCCATCATTTGGTAACTATCAACAATATTGTTGTTTTGCATTTATTGTACCGAGCGATGCGGCAAGAGCAACGTTTGAGGCTTGGGGATCAGGCGGCGGTGGCGGTGTGTCTTGTTGCTGTATGGGCGGATCACCGGGCGGATCAGGTGCTTATTCAAGAAAAACAATTCCAGTATCAACAGGTTGGTGCTATGACCTATGTTTAGGTGAAGGCGCATGTTGTAATAATGGACGGAACGGATTTAGAGGATGTCGTTCTTCTGTAAAAGGATGTAATATTAGTATTTGTGGTTCTGGCGGTAAGCCAGGATGTTCATACTGCTTCCCAGGTTGCGGATGTTACGTAACAGGATACTGCTGTTGTCGTGCTTGGAACTGCGGTTGCTGTATTAACGATAGTCCAGCAGAAGCATCCGGCGGAGATTTTAACGTATGCGGTGTTCGTGGATGGATGCAACATAGAGCATGTGGCGGCCATTGCTGTCACAAACAACACATTCCATATCCAGGTGGATTGGTTAACAAATGCGGTGGTACCGTTGCTGTACAAAATGGTGGTAGAGGTTTTGAGACTTACGAAAATTGTGCGGCTATGAACAATGTGGGATGGAATAGACTTTCTCCACAATATGTACCAGGTATGGGTGGCCCAACTTATTGGAGATGGTCAGGTGGATGTCATTGTGGATCGTATGGTGCTCCAGGACTAATTAGAATTACTTGGTATGATAACTAATTAATGGTATAATAGAGGAATAAAATGGCAATAACACATATTACACACGAGTTTGAATACGATTTACCAGACAAGTATCTGTATCAAACTAATGAGTTAGGACTTAAAGCATCTTGGATTTACAACGGTCCTGCTAGACTATGGGTACAAGTTAACAAAGAAACAGGTCTTCTAGTCGCGGCAAACGATTGTATTCCTGATGATGGAACTCCTGAAACAGCATTACAAGCAAAATATCAAGCAGGATTAGATCATGTTGCTGTTTTAGTTAATGCTAAAGAGCATCCTATTATTGCTAGTATTATGTGGATGGAAATTGACCAAGCAGATTTTCCACAAGTAGAATTTACAAGAGAAGATGTTGATCCAACAGATACAACGGTTTATTACTCACGTGCCGCAACACCAACTTTAGACCATACATATGAAATTAATGAAGTAATGTATAACGAAGAAGCCAATGAATGGGTTTATCCTTTACCTTGGAAAAAACCACACATGAATTGGGATATGCTTGAAGCCGGTAGATTAAATCTTATTGCTGATGGTAAACAAATTATAGAAAGTTTAGAAAACGATCCAGATGCAACTGAAGGTCAGTGGACCACACTTATTGCAGAAATGAAAGACTTTGTTACAGAACTTGAAGCAATACCTACTAAATTTCCTAGAGACACTTGGGATCCATGGATGGTTCCATTCCCGGAAGATCCTAGAACAAATGCAGAGGATGTGCAAGTTGCAGAAGTAACCGTTGAGGGGAGCGAATAATGAGCATTACACCATCGTACCTATCTGAAGTAGAAATTGTATTTGAATATGCTATTCCTGACAAGTATCTACATCAAACAAACGAACTAGGCAAAACAGCAACATTCACATACAAAGGTCCAGAAAAACTTTGGGTATTTGTTGAAGCAGACACAGGAAAATTAGTTGTTGGAATGGACGCTAGAGCACACAATCCAGAAGATGAAAAAGAAGAAGCAGAAATGCACAAATTTGCCGGATTGAGCCACAAAGCAATTTTAGTAGATGCAAATGAACAGCCATTACTAGCAACGTTAGTATGGATGGACAACGAACCACATGAAAATTATCCGTGCAAAGCATGGAGAGATCCTGATACTAATGAAGTATTATATTGGGAAACAGATCCGTTAATTCCAGACGATGCATATGATCAAGAAAACATCCATTATGATCTAAACAAAAACGAATGGAAAAAGCCTTTTCCTTGGGAAAAACCAGGAATGACAGAAGAAGAATGGGAAGAGTCAAGAAAGGCTACTGCATGGCACGTTTCTGAAGAATTACGCAAAGATGAAGACTTAAATAATCCAGCAAATGCCGCAATACGTCAAAAAGTTGTTGATCATTTGAATGAACTTGAAAATTTAAGAACTAAATTTCCAAAACCAGAATGGGATCATTGGATGATTCCGTTTCCTAAGCATCCTAGAGGTGATATATTCTCTGGAAATAAATTCGAAGCAGACGAAGCAATTGATCCTGATAGATCAAAAGTAGACGTTAACGAATAGTCAAAACCACTTTTATTCCTCTGGTAAAAACTACCCTATAAATATTCTTGCATAAAGCAATAATATACTTAGAGGAACAACATGAGCAAAACTAGATCTACAGCCTTTTTTATCAACGGAGGAGCAGGCCGCGTAATAGCCAGTATTCCTGCGTTAGAACTATTTAGAAAAGAAAACCCCGACGATGATTTTATCATTGTTTGTGAAGGGGGAACCGAGTTTTATAAAGGTCATCTAGACCTAGATAAACGTGCATACGATGTATGGCACAAAAATTTATTCCAAGAAAAAATTAAAGATAGAAATTGTATAAGTCCTGAACCTTATAGAATTTGGGATTATTACAATCAAAAAGCAAGTTTAGCACAAGCATTTGATATTCAAATTAACAATCTAAGTGAACCAAGAGAATTGCCTAAGCCTACTTTAAAATTAAGTAGAGAAGAAGTACTAAACGGTGAAATTACCCTTAATGAAGTAAAACAAATTACTGGCAAAGATAAAGTTATTGTTATTCAACCATTCGGAAGAGGAATTAGTTATCGTGATGGTGTGTTTAATGATAGTACTTCAAGAAGTATTGAATATGAAGATCTAGTTTCTATTATTAAAAAATTACACGATAAAGATCATGCTGTTATGATTATGGCCGAAATGCAAATTGATTTTAGTACACACGACATTAAAGTTCCGATCCCTACACCAACCGGAATTACATTACGTCAATGGGCGGGATTAATTAGAGGTTGTGATTATTTTATTGGGTGTGATAGTGTTGGACAACATATTGCAGATTCAGTAGGTACTGCGGCTACGGTAATTACGGGATCAACAGATCCGATTAATATTTCTCATCCTGAAAATAAAAAGTTTACAATTATTGACATGGGATCAACTGACAGAGAATATGCTCCTATTAGAATTACTCCAGATGAGATGTGTGATAGACTTAATGACGGATTAATGAAAATGGAAACTTCTGATATTGATAAAGTTATCAAAAGTGTTCAATTAGGTTTAAAAAATTACGGAAAAGAATCAGCAATTAAAGTAAAAGCAAAATTAAAAGATGAAGGACAACAACCACAAGGTGAAGTTTGTCCAGTACACGGTGTAGTACATGATCATGGACACGTACATCAAATGCAAACACCAATGCCAGCAACACCACAAGGCGGAACAATGCCAGGCGGAACTGCAATGAGTTCGCAATTTGGCGTTGTACCTCCATATATGCAACAAAAAGAAACTAAGGAGTAAAATATATGAGTGAAAAGAAACCAGTTTGGATTGCAGGTATTGCTAGAGGACATAATTCAGGTGTTTGTTTACTCAAAGATGGCAAGGTAGTTTTCTCTGTAGAAGAAGAAAGACTATCAAGGCAGAAGTACGACGGCGGACCGTTTGCGTCAATGATTAAAATTTTAGATTATACAGATAAAATTGATTATTTGGTTGTTGCACATACTCAAAGTTTACAAGAAACTGCTCCAAGAGTTGATTATACCGGTGACGATGTTTATACAGGCATGGCACGTAAATTAGGATTAATTAGTAGAAAAGATAATCCATACGGACATAGTCAAGTAATTGATATGAGTTTTGTACATCACAAGTTACATGCCGCCGCGGCATTTTATCGTTCTGGTTTTGAAAAGGCTGTTGCTGTAATTGTTGACGGTGCAGGAACATTTATCCCTTTACAATTTGGCGGTGAACATATTACTGGATGGGAAACAGAAACTATTTTTACATGTGACTATCCTGGAACTTTTAAAACAATTTACAAACACATTGGAGTACAAAAACCAAGCGTTCATGTAAGCAATCCTACTTTTGATAGTAGTATGTATAACGAAGATGGTACACATCATTGTGTTATTACCGACGGTGCTGGTATTACTAAAGTTTATGAAGCGGTAACAGAATACTGCGGATTTAGTTCTATTGAAGCAGGCAAGACTATGGGACTATTTCCATATGGTAAAGAGAATTTAGATATTCCACCGTTATTTAGATACGGCGAAGCGAAGCATCCTACTGCAAATAGAAATTTAATTATTCCTAATTATCCTAATGGTGCTATTGTTAACGCACTTGCATATGACTTCCTTGAAACAAATGTAGAAGAAAGCAAATATACGGTAACAAATGATGGCGGACCTGACAGAACTAGATTACAAAATAGAAGAGATCTAGCGTATGCTTGTCAAATTCAAACACAAAACCAAGTTGCTGACCTAATTAGAAAAGCAGTACAAATGTCAGGTGAAAAAAATGTAGTAGTTAGTGGCGGCTATGGTTTAAATTGCGTTGCTAATTATCATTATCTTGAAGAACTAAAGGATGAAGGTATTAATTTATATGTAGAACCTATTTCTAATGATGCAGGCACAGCAATGGGTGCGGCAATGATGATTTCTAGAAGTATTAGTCAAGACATGACTATCGATCATAGTTTAAAACATTCATTATATCTAGGACCAAAACATGAATATACTGATGCGTCAATTCAAGAGCATGTTGATAGGTATAATGGAACAATTGAAGATGCTGACTATAACAAGGTAGCAGACTTAATTG
>Ga0255780_10000895_pt1 | contig 27960 bp, 16 predicted proteins | sample 071ome_32_FD_179978 | JGI IMG/M metagenome (GOLD analysis project Ga0255780, IMG submission 179978) | Coastal salt marsh microbial communities from the Groves Creek Marsh, Skidaway Island, Georgia - 071405AT metaG (version 2) | ecosystem: Environmental > Aquatic > Marine > Intertidal zone >... | reverse complement strand
ATCGCCGCATAATCGGCAGGCCCAAACGATACGGTCGGGTCTACCCCCGGAAACACCCCAAAAGACGCCGTACCAAAACTTCCGTCGCTTGTGTTTGGGATGTGGGCTGACCCACACACTGTGTAGGTCATGACCACACGAGCAGGTTGCGTGGGCTTCGCCCAGGGTGTTGGCGGTGACTTGGATCATGGCCGTGCTATCACTCCTCATCACCCTGCAAGATCCTTGCTTGCGCGTACCTCCCTCCGCGCCGTGCTCCCTGCACGGCGCGCGAAAGCGTTCGCGCGCATCCAGCCTGAAATGAACCTGGGAACCTCTAGCTTCCAAGCCACAAAGTGTTATATTCGTCTCGCTCCATGGGCCCTTGTCCTACTCATCACGCACTGGGGATGAGCGCCTGAGCACCCGGACCAATATTCCCAGATGGAAACTTCGACATGTCTGATGTGGCAGATACGCGCCAAAAGGAAGCGATCGATCGATACTGGAAGCGCAATATCATCACCATGGTGATCCTGCTCGTCATTTGGGCCGTTGCCGGGTTGGGTGCCGGAATCCTGTTTGCTGACAAGCTCAATGCCTTTTCGATCGGTGGTATTCCCCTCGGATTCTGGTTTGCTCAGCAAGGAAGTATCCTGGTCTTTGTGATGCTTATCCTGGTCTACGCCATCGTCCTCAATCGTTTGGACAAGAGGCACCACGAGGAACTCGAAGCCGTCCGGGGTGCCAAGGCATGAGCGTTCAGACCTGGACCTTCCTCTTTGTCGGCGTCACCTTCGGGCTCTATCTGGTCATCGCATGGCTTGCCAGGGTATCTGACACGAAAGGATTCTACGTGGCCGGTCAGGGTATCCCTGCTGCTGCCAATGGCATGGCAACAGCTGCCGATTGGATGAGCGCGGCCTCGTTCATTTCCATGGCGGGCATCATCTCCACCCTTGGTTACGCAGGTGGGATGTATCTGATGGGTTGGACGGGCGGCTATGTGCTTCTGGCGCTCCTCTTGGCTCCCTATCTGCGCAAGTTCGGTCACTTTACCGTGCCCGATTTCATTGGCGATCGGTATCACTCGAACACGGCCCGCATCGTGGCCGTCGTCTGCGCCATCTTTGTTTCCTTCACCTACGTGGCCGGCCAGATGCGCGGCGTGGGTATTGTCTTCTCCCGCTTTTTGGAGGTCGATGTAAACGTTGGCGTCTACATCGGTGTGGCCATTGTCTTCGTATATGCTACGTTAGGCGGCATGAAAGGCATTACCTGGACGCAGGTGGCACAGTATTGGGTGTTGATCACAGCTTTTTTGACGCCGGCCATTGCTATCAGTTTGCAGTATACAGGGGCCGCCATTCCCCAGATTGGGCTGGGTAGTGAGCTCATAGGAGAAGGCACAGCACTGCTCGAGAAGCTCGACCAGATTCATGCCGATCTCGGGTTTGCCTCCTACACGGAGCCGTTCATCGGCAGTTGGGACAAATTGAATGTCTTCTGTGTGGCCTTGGCCCTGATGGCCGGTACCGCCGGCCTACCACATGTCATCGTCCGTTTTTACACAGTAAAAAATGTGGCAGCGGCGCGTTGGAGCGCTTTCTGGGCGCTGCTCTTCATTGCCCTGCTCTACCTGACGGCCCCTGCCATTGGCGCTTTTGCACGCTATGCCATGCTCGATGGGCTGCATGGAAAGACAGAGGCCCAATTGCCGGAATGGTTTCATTCGTGGGAGCAGACCGGGCTGATCCTGTGGCTGGATGATGGCGATGGGGCGCTCTCCTATACGGGCACCGCGTCCAATGAAATATTTCGTAGCGGCAATCTGGGTACGGCGCAGGTGGCGCAAATCAAGCAGGATCACGAGCAATGGTTACGTGGAGAAGCTTCCGGGCGTGACGGCCGGGCCGTTCTGAGGCAAGCCGGTTTGAGTGGGCCTGATCGGGATATCATTGTTTTGGCAACCCCCGAGATGGCTGGCTTGGCGGCCTGGATTATCGCCTTTGTGGCTGCCGGAGGCCTGGCCGCCGCACTGTCTACGGCAAGTGGTCTCCTTCTGGTCATTTCATCGAGCGTGGCGCACGATATCTACTTTCGGATCGTGAACACGGAGGCCACGGAGGGTCAGCGATTGCTTGTGGGTCGTGCTGTTATCGGTGTGGCCGTCATTGTTGCCGGCTTCCTCGGAATCTATCCACCCGGATTCGTCAGTCAGGTAGTGGCGTTTGCTTTTGGCTTGGCAGCAGCAAGCTTCTTTCCGGTCATCGTACTCGGCATTTTTTCCAGACGCGTCGGTACGGTCCCGGCTATTGCTGGGATGATTGCCGGGATTGGTTTCACGGCCATCTACATTCTGGGCAGTGTCTACGGCGGATGGTCCCATTGGGCTTTTGGTATTGGACCGCAGGGCATAGGAGTCGTGGGTATGGCACTCAATTTCCTGGTTACCCTTACGCTTACCCCATTCTTTCCTGCGCCGGATCAGAGCATTCAGGATCTCATCCTCTCGATCAGAGAACCTGAAGGTGCCGGACCCGGACTCAATATCGATCGGAGTGTGGAGGCTGATTGATTCGTTTGCCTCAGTGGCACCCTTGAGACCCACCGAGCGTACCGCCCCGGGTCACACCGCGCGGTACACGCATCGCACAGGCCCCGGGCATCACACGGACACGAGTGGAGACGGGCCCACGTGTCCAACCTTTGTCCTGTCCCAGGGCTGAAGAGGGAGAGTACCGGCCGCTTCTCTGATGTGTCCAACTGGCAAACCAAGTGCTGTAGACTCGATTTCGCTTACGATCAGTTCCTCAGCACGTACGACCCACTCCCGGAAGGCGGTTTGGTCGCTTGGACTGATTTCGCGAAGTCGACCAAGGTCAAACATGACCGAGGAGCGCGCGCTACCCATCAGCGTAGCATCAACCGCATTGCATTGCTGCTCGATGTGGGTCGGTACCATCAAGAGGGGCTTCCCGAGCCACATGGCTTCAGCCATGGTTTCAAACCCTGCCGTCGTAGCCACGCCGGAGCATTTGGCCATCATCCGAAGAAACAAGGTGTCGTTCAGATGATGGAGTACGAGGTTGGGCAGAACGGGGTCGTGCTCTTTCTTCTGCGGGTGAGGCAGGAAACAGCGAACGGACATGTCCCGGTTCTCCTCGCACCACTCGCGTATTTCGTTCAGCAGGCTGGCCTGCCAGACGTACACAAGCAGAAACGAAGGCTGCGTGGAGGAGGGCTTCAGTCCAAAGAGCTCTTCGCGCAGAATGGGAGGCACAACACGCAGCTTGAGGGCCGGAAGGTCCTGAGCCGGGTAGAGGCTGAGTGCGAGCAGACGATCGGCACCCCACGAGGTCAGTCGCGTGAAGAAAAGCATACCTTGCCGCTGCAGGTGCGTTCCACTCGAGAACGGATAGCGCGGGTGATGGAACATGTACTGGTGGGCAATGGCCACTTTGGGTATGCGCAGATCCGGAGAAAGAAACCCGAAGAGAGGATCGTAGAAATTGATCACTACATCTGGCTTTTTCCGCTTGATGGCCGCCTCCATGGAACGGACGCTCTTGACGTAGCGACCGGCCAGACGCCCGGCAGAGAGGGTGGTATTCCATACATCAATGGAACGCGCAGAGGTCTTCAGCTTGATGGTCGGACTGGCGTGTGAGGTAACGGTACACCCCATTTTTTGCTGGAAAAATTCCGGGACAATGGCACCCTCTCCATGCCCGACCTCGCACCCGACCACGTCGTGGCCGGCACGCCGCAGCATGTCTGCCAATGCAATGGCTTGGGTCATGTGTCCACGGCCTTCGCCCTGAACATTGAAAAAAACCTTCAGACCCATCTTCATGCCTCTTTTGACGGTGTAAGCAAGAGCTCGGGGGTAGCTATTTGTGGCACCTTGCCAGGCAGGCCGTCCCCGTGAATGAACAGTTCCTGCTGATCCAGTGAAGTCCGTCGTTCCGGGTCAAAACGCTCCCGCGTGGCCACATCGGTCCAATCGAGGATTTCCAATGTGCCATCCATGTGCTCAACCAGTGCGGTGCAGCTTTCCACCCAATCGCCTGTGTTCAAGTACAACGTGTTGTCGATGGGGCGCATTTCAGCTTGATGGATGTGTCCACATACCACACCATCGACGCCCTCCTGTTGGGCCCGCTCTGCCACGAGTGTTTCAAAATCGTCGATATACTGTAGGGCCTTTTTCGTGCGCTTTTTCAGGTAGGCAGAGAGGGACCAGTAGGGCCGGCCCATGGCCAGTCGGACCCTGTTGAAGACGCTGTTCAGGCCTAGTGCGAACCCATATGCAATAGCTCCCAGGACCTGGAGCCAGCGCGCATACCGGATGATGCCGTCAAACTCATCCCCGTGAAGCACCAACAGCCGCCGGCCATCGGCCAGTGTGTGGACACATTCGCGTTCCACCAGGATGTCTCCGAATCGGAGACCTGTATACTCACGTGCAAATGCATCGTGATTGCCCGGGATGTAGACTATGCGGGTTCCTTTCCGGCTCTTGCGCAGCAGTTTCTGAACCACATCATTGTGTGCCTGCTTCCAAAGCCAATTGCGGGACAGGGCCCATCCGTCAATGATGTCCCCGACCAGATAGAGTCTTTCTGACTCGACACATTTCAGAAAGGACAGCAGATCCTCGGCGCGGGAATGTTTGGTGCCCAGGTGGATATCCGAAATCCAAATGGTTCGTAGAGTCGCGGGATCGCGCTCAACGGAGAATGACATGGGGGTTCAGGCTGATTATCCGGGTGACGGGATGAATTCAGCTGAAGCCTACCCTCGGGATAGTACCCTACCGTTAGCTCTGCGTTAACAGATTGTGACCATAAGCTGAGCCTGGGACTGGTTTGATCCGTCGTGCATGCTGTGTTTGCAGCACAACGCCGGGTGGGTCAGGACCGTACGGGGAGCTCTACCGCGACGCGAGTCTTTTCGCCTTCTTTGCTCTTTATGGACATGCCCCCGCCGTGCAATAGGGCAATCTTTCGGCAAATGGCCAGACCCAACCCGAGGCCAGGATGATTGACATCCCGCTCACCGAACTGCGTAAAGGCGTCCACCCTTGCTATTTCCTCGGCGCTCATGCCTTTTCCGTGGTCGGTCACTGCCAGGCCGAAGCGCTGGGGAGCAAACGCTGCTACCACCTCCACGTGTTGCCCGGGCTGGCTGTACGTGAATGCGTTGTCCAGCAGTTCGGTCAGGATCCGTCCCAGATAATCCGATCCCATGGTAATCGTCCCATCCTTGATATCCAGCTTGAGATCTGTTTGCCGCCCGCGCATCTTGGCCAGCGCCATGGCGTGGTTTCGCAGAAAAGCCTCTACCGATGGTAATTCAGCATCCGAGAGATGAGCGCGGGCGGCGGTATCCGTCTCCAATCGGGAAAGCTGATAGAACAGGCTGAAATTGTCTACGGCTCGACGCATACGCCAAGCAGCTGCCCCCAGCTGCTCGCCGACGCGTCTCAGTTCTCTGGCTTCAAGGGGTGCATTGGGGCTGGTCAGCAGCTGCGCAAACCCGGAAATAGAGCGAAGGGGTTCGGACAGTTCTGCCGGCAGAAGAACGCTGACACCCGTCTCGGTGGTTGTGGTATTACGCGTCTGTATGGAGGCCGCCTCGTACCGCTTGCGCAGTTGGGCGCCGACGGCGTTGAGTAACTCGGTAGCGTTGAAGGGTTTGGGCAGATAGTCATCGGCACCGAGTGTCATGCCTTGGCGGTGGCCGCCCTTGCTCGAATAGCCCGTCATCATGATGACGGGGATGACCGCGGTGGCCGGTTCGCTGCGAAGCGTCTGAAGAACCTGATAGCCATCCGCACCGTCCATCACGACGTCCGAAATCACAAGGTCCGGTACGTAGGCGCGTGCCTTGTCGATGCCCTCGAGGCCATTGACAGCCAGGAGCGTTTCATGACCTTCCTCGGAGAGGACCTCCGAGACCATGTCGCGGTACATCGGATCGTCGTCGATGACTAGGATACGGGGCATATGGGCGTGCTCAGGCGTGTTCGAATGTGAGGGTGCCATCACGCGCCGTCAATACCCAGCGCGGATGCGTCTTCAGTTCTCCCGAGAGAAGTTTGCGACTGAGAGGGATCTGGACGAGACGCTCCAGGGTGCGGCGCATTTCCCTGGCTCCGTATTCCGGATTGTATCCCGCATCGGTCAGCAGGTCTCGGGCCGAACCATCGACAGAGAGCTCGACCCCATGCTGTTTCTTGACATGGGCCTGCATCTTTGCAAAGAGCCCGTCGAGAATGGCTCGGATGCTGTCGGCCGAGAGATGGACAAAGGGGACGATCTCGTCGATCCGGTTGATCAATTCAGGTCTGAACCACGTCTTTAGGGCCTCATTGATGGCGTTTCGGTCCGCAGATTCGTCTACGTCAGGACGCACGTTTGTCGTCAGGATGAAAATACAGTTCCGGGCATCGCAGAGCCGACCCTTGGCATCCGTAATGCGTCCCTCATCGAAGACCTGCAGGAAGACGTCGTAGACACGTTGGTGCGCCTTCTCCACCTCATCCAGGAGTACGACGCTGTACGGTTTGGATCGGATCTGACCAGTCAGTTGGCCCTCTTCCTCACTGCCCACATATCCGGGTGGCGAACCGATCAGTTTGGATACGGTGTGTTCGCCCTTGAACTCGGACATGTCGAAGCGGATCAGGTTCTTGTCGGAACCGAAAAGGAACAGGGCCAATTGCTTGGCCAGTTCCGTTTTACCCACCCCCGAAGGACCCAGGAAGAGCATGGTTGCCAAGGGCCCACGCCGCTCCATGACCGGCGCGTGGGCCAGTATCATGCGCTCGGATACTTGATGGATGGCTTTATCTTGTCCCTTCAGAGAGCGGCCCAGGAAGGCTTCCATCTCCAGCATGCGCGCTCCGCCATGATCGCTGAGGTGGCTGGCCACGATATCGCGGGGCATCCCCATCTTCTGCGCCAGCACATGCGCGATGTCCTCCGGTGTGACGACCTTGCCGGAGAGCGGGCTACCCATGTCAGCTGACGTTTGGAAGTCCGCTGGGTTCAGGGACAGAGCCGAAACGGTAGCCTGAGCACCGGCGCGGTCGAGTAGATCAATGGCTTTGTCCGGAAGGCGATGGTCCACATCCAAGCGCATGGAGAGGTCAACTGCCGTCTCGATGGTTTCGTCCAGGTAGGTGGCCTGATGGTGCTTGGCCAACCCCCGCGCCACGCCCTTGAGCATTTCGATAGCTTCTTCGCGCGGCGGTTCGTCCACCCGGACCCGCTCAAAGCGACGATCCAGCGCCGGGTCCTTTTCGATGAAGCGACGATACTCATCGATCGTAGTGGCACCGATCAGTTTGAGGGTACCTCGGGCCATGGCTGGTTTGAGCAAGTTGGCGGCATCTGCCGACCCGCCGCCAGCACCCATGATCGTGTGGATCTCATCGATGAAAAGGATCAGGTCATCATCCTCACTGGCCTCCTCGATGATTTTCGTCAGTCGCTCTTCAAACTGTCCACGCAGGGAGGTGCCGGCCAGAAGGGACCCCATATTCAGCTCGATGATGCGACGACCACCGAGAACCTGGGGGTCCTTGCCTTGCACGGCGCGCAGCGCGAGCGCCTCCACCACGGCACTTTTACCCACCCCGGGGTCCCCGACCAGAACGGGGTTGTTTTTTTTCTTCCTGGCCAGCGCCTGAACGGTTTCGAGAATTTCCTGGCGCCGGCCAATGATGTCAGGAATGCGTCCCTGCCTGGCCTCCTCGGTCAGGTCCTTTCCGAACTGCTCCAGGAGTCGCTCCTGACCGGTGCCTTCGGGGTTCGACTGGCCCGCGGCCCGCGCTGGCGCGGGCCGCGCGGATCCCGAGGTAGGAAGGCCCGCCTTCTCACGAAAGCTCGTATGGTCACTGCCTACACGTCGGAGAGCACGAAGAACGTCCTCATCCGCATCCTCCAGCGTGGCCGCCAAAAGGTGGATACTGCTGATGGCATCTTGTCCGGCGATGCTTTCGGCACGCTCGAACACAAGACGCGTCCGTGGACTGCGGTGAATGACGCCCCCGGAAGCATGGGAAGAGGGAACCGTATGCTGCACCTGAGCGGCCCGATGGACGGCAGAGGGCAGGCACCCGGCGGCAGCAAATGCCGTCTTGAGGGCCGTCGTCTCCTCATCGGCCTGCAATGAACCATCGAGGACAGCTTGAGCGCTGGCGGCCAGGGCGGCCAATACGTGCGTGGGTTCGATATGCTGTGCCCCACTTCGAGCAGCCTCGGCAGCAGCCCGCTTCCAGACGAGTCGGGTTGTCGTTGTCAATTCAGCCATGAGCGCAGGAAGGTGAGGATTCAGCCGGCCAAGTCGGCGGGAAGATATCGTGGGAAAAGATAGAAGGTGGGACGTAAATGGGGGAGACGGTAGCGGGGATGCCAGCCATTTGCCTGAATGCGCAGTGTGGAAACCGGCTGTGAGGGTAACACATCATCGGAGAGTATCTGCTGTAGTTCCTCGGAAATGCTGCGGAACCCACCTGGGAAAACGGCCGGCAGGCCCTTTGCATGCAGGTGGGACAGCATCTCGGCATTGAAAAGCGCAGCTCCTCCTATAGCCCCCTTCCCATGGGTCATGCGTGCCGCCGTCGAAAACGTGATCGATGCCTCTTCCGAGCGGTTCAACAGCGAGTAGGCTACGCCCAGATTGTAATGAAGCAGCGCCGAATCGGGGTGCTGTTTCAGCCCCTGCTTGATCGTGTCGAGCGCGCGCTCATCCTGCCCCATGCGTAGCGCAGCACCGCTCACTGCTGCATAGGCATAGTCCATGTGCCCATGCGCCGGAAGGTCTTTCCCGGAAAGGGCCAGAGCAGATGCTTCCTGCCCGCACAGCAGATACAGGATTTGCCCCTGAACGCTCAGCACCGTATCCCTGTCCTCCGGCTTGATACGTTTCCACGCTTCCAGCGCTTCATCAAGACGCTTCAAATCCACGAGGATCTGTGCTCGCATGCGCAGTGCCTCTTCCTCTACCTCAGGACCGCTCATCTCGTCGAGTCGGGCCAGAGCAAGGCCGGCTTGCCCCGAACGAGCCAACGCCTCGATCCAGGCCAGGTGATGGCGCGGCTGCAAATCGCCTGCGCGGTCCAGTTGTCGGAACAGTGAGAGCGCTCGTTTATAGCGACCAAGACGGACCAGGCAGATGACCTGACCCCGGGCAGCAGGTGTATGAAGGGGGTTGATGGAAAGGGCCCGTTCGAACAGCTTAAGCGCATCGCTGACCTCTCCCATGCTGGCCAGCAAGGCCGCCTTGGCTGTCAGACTCTCCACATCTCCCGGCGCCAGAGCTAGCGCCTCCTCCAAGCTTTCCATGGCCTCTTCGTACGTGCCCATGGAGCGGAGCAGTACGCCCCGATGTACCCAGGATTGAGGCAGTGACGGATCCAATTCGACAGCACGATCGAACAAGTCCAGTGCCATGCGATGGTAGCCTCTCATGTACATACATCGTGCTTTACCCACATGGGCTTCGGCATGATCGGGCTGGGATTCAAGCAGGGATTCGTAGACGGGTTGCGCACTCGCTGGTTGGCCCAGGGCCAGCAGGGCGTCTGCTTTACCCAACAAGCTGAGTTCATCCGAGGGATCGCCCTCGAGTGCGCGACTGAAGGCGTGGATGGCTTGGGGATACCTGCCGATACGAGCCAGGCTCCTACCTCGCGAGAGCCATCCTTTTGGGGATAGCGGGCGAACGACAGGCGGTGGTACCAAGGAAAACCCCTGTTCACGCTGCACCTGTTCGAGATCCGCCCGAAGCGCTGCAAAATTTGGATACCGTCCGTCGGGTTCCGTAGCCATACAGCGCCGCAGCACGTGATCGAGCGGCGTTCCCAGCTTGGGCACTTCAAAGCGTCGGTGAGCCTTTTCCATCTCATTCCAGAACCGAAGTCGGCTCTCCAACGTCGTTTCAGTTGGCCACGCAAGGGTAACCGGCAACTGCCCGGTCATGGCTTGATACAGGATGACACCAACCGCATAGATGTCCGAGCGGGCGTCGCAGGTAGCCGCATTTTCAAACTGCTCGGGTGGCATGTGGGTGGGCGTTCCAAAGCCGATTCCGTGCATGGTTTGCCCCCGGAAGAGTTTTTTATTCTCTTCAAGACGCGTGTCAGGCGTTTCTCCCAAACTTGCCACGGGCTGTGTGGCCAGGCCGAAATCATTGATTTTGACATCGCCTGCCTCGTTGATCATGACGTTGGCAGGCTTGAGATCCCGGTGTGCACGAATCCCCCTCAATCCGGCATACTCCATACCGTGGCTCAGTTGAACACCCCAGCGCAGCCACTGATCAAGCCCCGGAGAGGCATTCTTCAGAATCTTATCCAGATCGTTGTACCCCGGGGGTCCGGCCGAAATAAGCTCCATCCCCACGTAGAGACGCCCATCGATTTCATCGGCAAAGTAGGCCTGCACCAGGTAGGGATGGGCTCCGAGAGCAATCCAGATTTCAGACTCCTGGCGAAAGCGTGTGATGGCACGACGATCCAGGGACGACTTCAGGTAGGTCTTCAGGGCGAACTCGCGACCATGTTCGAGCGATCGGGCATGATAGACCACCCCGAAGCCACCCTTCCCGAGGATGCTCATCACCTCGTATCGATTGCCGATCCGATCGCCTGGTCGGGCAGTATCCTGGTCGTTGGCCATGGCTCGATCTCGACTACCAATCACCCCCCATCAGCTCGTCGAAATCCGAGTCTGAAAGGGTGTCACCGGTATGGAACAGTGTGGCATCAGGGGCCTGCGTGGAGTCAGGCGAGACCGTGCTGTTGCCGGGTACCTCGATCTGATCACCCATCTTGAGACCAATGGCGTTCATGAGCTGATTGGTGGTATAGGGCTTATGCAACATAGTGATCCCTTCCCTGTCCATTTCAGCCAGCACGGTACCGTCGCGGTTGTGGTCCTCTTCAGAAAGTCCGGAGACAGCAACGACGGGCAGATCGGCACGCACCTCGCGCATGTTTCGAACCATCGTGGGGCCATCCATGACAGGCATGTTAATGTCCGTGATCACCAAGTCGATCGCCTGGGGATTCTTCAGGAAAATATCGAGGCCTGCCTGTCCGTGCGACGCTGTTAGGGTCGTATGGCCGAACGATTCCAGGAGGTCGGCATTCATTTCAAGCATCATGGGTTCATCGTCGACTACGAGAATGCTGTAGGTGTTCTTTCCTGGGACGGCTTCCGCGAGCGGCACTGTATCCTCGGCTGTCGCATCAGGAGTGGTGGCCTGAGGCAGGTATATGGAGAAGCAACTTCCTTTCCCGGGCTCGGAGGTGGCCGAGAGAAATCCGTCGTGGCCTTTTGCGATGGCCAAGGTTGTGGATAGTCCAAGCCCTGAGCTCTGCCCACGCTGATGGGTCGAGAAAAACGGTTCGAAGATGCGCTCCATCGTATCAGGCATCATTCCGCAGCCGTCGTCCGTCACGGAAATACGCACAAAGTCCCCATCGCGTGCATCTGGCGACAGTGCCGCTGCTTCCTCTGCCGTCAGGCTTATTCCTTCCATGTCGACGGTTATGGACCCGGCTCCTTGCAAGGCATCGCGGGCATTGACCATCAGATTCAGGACAGCCTGTCGTATCTGGGAGGCATCTCCGAGGAGAAGGGGAAGATCACGCGGAAACGACCCTTCGACGGCCATCTGTCGCGAGAAGGTCGACTGCGCGAATTCAACCAGCTCCTTCATGACATGGCGGATCTGAACCGGGATTTTTTCGCCTGTAGTGCCCCGGGAAAAATCGAGTACCTGTTTGACGATATCAGCGCCCCTTCGTGCGCTCTGCTCGATCCCTTCGATCTTTTTGAGGGCCCACGGATCGTCAATGCGACGGCGCATCATTTCGGCGCCCAGAATGATCGGTCCCAGGACATTGTTGATGTCATGCGCCACACCACCTGCCAGCGTCCCGATGGACTCCATACGTTGGGCACGAATCATCTGCTCATGGGCCATGTTGCCCTCGAGGACATCGTACTCCAGGATGAAAAAGGCTGTTAGACTGCCGTCGGCACCTTTCAATGCACTCCAGCGGCTGGCCAGGCTACTGGTACTGTCGTGGGCATCCTTGCGTGCAAGGATGCCCATCCACTGTCCGGCCTGGCGGGTCGTTTTGGCCGCTTCGGAGAGATCCTCTGTCTCCCCGGGAGCCAACGGGAAATCCGAAGGAGACCAGCCAAACACAGCACATGCATGGTCGGTTGCCCACGTTACACGCAGGTCCGCATCCCGAACATGGATACATTCCGGCAATCCTTTCAATAGGGAGAGTTCATCCATGGGCGGGGCGGGTGGTTTCTGCAGGATGTCGTAAACGACAAGACCGTCATGGGTTCCAACAGCCGCTCAAAACGGCGGTATTCATGGCTTTTGAGGTGGAATCTCCCGTTATTGTCACTCCCTCCTTTTGTTCATAGATGGATGCCCTGAAAGGGCTCTGATACACGGACTGTAATGGCTTCTATCCGCTCCAAATTGTTGCGCACAACGCTGATCCCGACCATTACCTCGGCGGTGTTGGCCATTGTCGTTATAGGTCTGCTCAATCGTAGTTCCCGTCACAATCAGGGAGACCGCGGGCTTGTGGATGCAACCCATCAGATGTCCGAGGAAATTGATGCGTCCATGCGGGAGGTGATGGCCTCGGTCCGGACGGTGTCGGACATCATCTCAAGCATGGCTTCCAATCAGATCATGACCCTGGGTACGGAGTCTTTGCTGGAGGACCTCATCCTTCAAAACGAGATGGTCTTGGCAGGGAGCATCGATTTTCATGGTTCGTCTGCCAAGAGCGGAAACCATCACTACATCGACCACGTCATCCAGGAAGCGGCCCAAAAGGACTCTTCCCTTACGATCTATGAGAGCCGACGTGAGGATTTTCCAGTCGGATTGCGGGATATCTACGATCAGTTGAATGAAGGGGCCCTTGCAGCGTGGTCGGAGCCCTATTACGATGACAGGGTGGTCAGATCGAATGTGATTACATACGGCATGATGCTGGCTGATGATGACGATCAAGCCATCGGGGTTCTCACTGTCAGCCTGGCTCCCGAAACAATGCGCCCCCTTATTGAACGTGCCACCCGGAATGCTCAGCGACGGATACCGGTTTCGCAAGGGCCTGCCTTCGAGGCCACCCTCCTCTCCTCTGATGGGAAGATCATCTATAGCCCGATCCCGGACCTGATTGGTCAGGACATGGCCAGCTCTTCTCTCGCATACATCCCTTCTGATATTCGCGAGAAGCTGCCTGATATGCTTTCCGAGGCCGCGGCACCAGCGTTGCAGCATGAGTGGCGGGAGGATGAATCGAGCCACATTGTTGCTGCATTATCGCCCATGAGGGGGACTAAATGGTGGCTGGTTGTCGAGGCAGATCACGCGACGCTCTACAGTGTCGATGCCACCCTTCTTGCGGCCATGATCGGCGCGGTCCTCTTTTTCTTCGGGTTCATGGGACTGCTTCTCGGGCACAGCACCGAAACCGTCATAGATCCACTTCTGAGGCTTACGGCCGCCGTGCAGCGCGTGGGCAAGGGCGATCAGAACGTATCCTTGCCCAGGTCCGGGCCAAATGAGATCGGTATCCTGATCAAGGCCTTCGGATTGATGATTGAGCAGCTGGGCGAGCGTGAAGACCAATTGAATCAGCTTCGCGTCTCAGCCACAGCCGATATTGTGGAGCTACTGCCCGGAAAGAATTTTTTCTATCAGTCTTTTCCTGGAGACCAGCCCGGATACGTCAGTGGGCGGATTCATGACGTACTGGGCATTTCTCCTGACGAGTTCCTGGCGACCATTGATGATGCCGTTACGGATACCGGCCAGACAGTAGCAGAAAGAACATTGACGCTCATGGCGTCTGATCAGGACCGGGAAAGCCTGTCTTTGCGCTATGCCACGGCGCAGGGTGATGTGCACAACCTGGAAATTTCGCTGCTGGTGGTTCGCTCGTTGAATGGTGTCGTGCAGTGTGTTGACGGTCTCGTGGTTGACATGACCAAGGTCGTGTCCGAGTCCGACAGGCTCTTGGCCTATCTCGATGGCTCGCCCGATGCCTTCCTCGTCGTATCGGCAACGGGTTTCATCCTGCAAGCCAATCAGGAAGCGGAAACGCTCTACGGGTACACCCGAGCAGAGCTCGAGAGCATGCCGTTCGAAAACCTCATTCCAGAGGTTCACGTGCCTGCCTACGTGCAGGCCCGCAGTCGCCTTGTGGATGATGAAAAAGTTCACCACCTGAGTGCCTTCACTGGTATGCAAGCCACCACAAAGGATGATCACCTGATCCCAGTGGATCTGATGATGAAGGCTGTGCAGACCGCAGATGGGCTGGTTGTGATCATCATCACGCGTGACATGACCGAATCGCTCAGGGCGCAACGCAGTCTGGAACAGGCCGAGACCTTCCTGAGACAGGTCATGGAGAGTTCCACGGCCGTTATTGCGGCCAAGGATCTCGAAGGGCAGTACACCTTGGTCAACCAGCGCTTCATGGATGTCCTCTCTTCGGGCATGGATCGCGAAGAGATCGTCGGATCCAAGGACAGCGATCTGTTTCCTCCGCGCATCGCTCAAAAACTGAGGGAGGCTGATCTGCAGGTCATCGAAACCGGCAAGCTGGTTGAAGTGGAGGAAAAGGTGGTCGTCGACGGACAGTCCAGGGACTTCATCTCGATCAAGTTTCCCATTCGTGATGTGAATGACGTGATCACGGGTGTCTGTGGGATGTCCACCGATATCACGGAGATCAAGGAAACCGAACGTGCCCTGCTTGAGAGCAGAAATCAAATGCGCCGCGAAATGGATCTTCGGGAGCTCGTTCTCGAGGCGGCTTCCATCGGATTCTGGTCGTTCAACCTGGAGGACCGCTCGTTGTATCGCGACACCAACTTACGCACCATTCTGGGTGTTGAATTGGACGACACGGCGCCCTGCAAGGATTGGCATGAGTTGGTCCATCCAGAGGATATCGAACGGGTCGAAACCGACTTTCTGGGGGATCTTTTTGAGGACGGACTGCCGGATGTACCCAGATACCGCTCGTGTGAATATCGCATCATCCGTGAGGACAGCGGGGATATACGATATGTCCGTGACACGTTGCGGACCACCGTTGGGGATAATGGTGACCTGGAGAGTGTTTTTGGCGTGGTGCGCGATATTACCGATCTGCGTGCGGAGCAGAACAAGTTGCGTCAGATCTTTGATGCGCCCATGGAGGGCTTTGGTTTCCTTTCGTCGACAGGTGAAATTCTGGAGGCCAGCATCGGGTTGGCAGCCACGCTGGGCTATGAAGACCCGGATCAAATAGTGGGGACCTTCTTCACGCAGCATTCAGCAGAAGAGCAGGAAGGTGGAATCGACGCAGTCACCATGGGTCAGACCGTATACGCCCGAGCCATCGAGGGGGAAGATCAGCAATTCACATGGCTCATCAAGCGCAGTAATGACCAGGTAGTCAAACATCTTGCTTCGCTGAACCGTGTGGAGTTCGACCGGGTGCCTGCCCTCTTGGTAACGCTGCGTGATGTTTCTGAATTTCAGGAGCTGATTGACCAGGCTGAAATGGCCAGCCGAGCCAAGACGGTGTTCCTGGCCAATATGAGTCATGAAATCCGGACCCCGATGAATGCCATCCTCGGGTTTGCCGACTTGCTCTCCGAGCAGATAACTCATCCCGTCCACAGCCAGTACCTTGACACGATCCACAGCTCAGGTCGTGCGCTCCTTACGCTCATCAACGACATTCTGGATCTGTCCAAGGTGGAGGCGGGCAAGCTCAATCTTACCCCAACACCGACGAAACTTGTGACCATGGCCCGGGAAATCGAGCAGATCTTCCAGCACAAGGCTGGCCAGAAGGGACTCGATCTGGTTCTGGAGATCGAGGAAGATTTCCCTGAAGCCGTGATGATCGACGAGGTTCGGATGCGGCAGATCCTTGTCAACCTCGTCGGAAATGCCATCAAGTTCACTGAGGTCGGAACCATATCCCTGATTCTTGAGGCCAGTGTGTCGGACGCCGATCAGCTGACTGCGGACGTTACCTTCCGCGTCCGGGATACAGGGATCGGCATCCCAGAGGACGACCAGCAGCGTATCTTCTCGGTCTTCGAGCAGTCCGGGAAGTCGCATGAATCCATGGAAAGTGGTACCGGACTAGGTCTGGCCATCACGCGTCGACTTGTCCTCCTGATGAAGGGAACGATTCAGCTGCAGTCCAAAGTCGGCAAAGGCTCGGAGTTCATCGTTCGTATTCCAGGTCTCGAACGCATCGATGCCTCCATTGCCGGCAGCATAACAGCTCGGGAAACGGTCCCTGATGTGGCATTCGAACCGTCCACGATCCTGGTCGTGGATGATATCCGGTCAAACAGGGACCTCATCAAGGGATATCTATCGGAGTATGGGTTTACCTTGTTACAGGCATCCAATGGCAAGCAGGCGCTCGATGTCATGCAGCAAACCCGGCCTGATCTAGTCTTGCTCGACGTCAAGATGCCGGTCATGGATGGCATCGAAACGGCCCGCCGCATCACTCAGAACCCGGCCTGGTCTGATGTCGTTCTCGTTGCCCTCACGGCATCGACCTATGCCAAGAGCGAGGAAGAGATGCGGACCATGGTTGAGGCGTATCTGCGCAAGCCGGTCCCGAAACCGGAGTTGGTACGTACCCTGATGGAATTTCTTCCCCATAAGGACGTCGATCGTTCTGAAGATGAGCAGGCCGACTCCTCCACCGATCTTACTGGTGCCAAGGCAGCGCTCAGCGATGCCAAGCGTGCAGCCCTGCGGGAGCGTCTGGAGCAGGAACGCAGTCGGGTGGCCGAGATGATCGCATCGCAAACCATCAATGATGTGGAAGCCTTTGGTCAGGAAATGGCTGATCTCGGGGCCGAGCATGGATATGAACCCCTGCACCTATGGGGTGAGCGCCTGACCTCGCATGCCACCTTGTTCCAGATCGATCAAATGAACACCTCCTTGAACCGGTTTGAAACCCTTCTGAACGAACTGGACTGATATGGATCCATCGCAAAAACGCATTCTCATCGTAGATGACACCCAGGAGAATATTCAGGTTCTCGGGGCAGTCCTCAAGCAGCAGGGATTCCTCATCAATGTGGCCATGGGGGGTCGACAAGCCCTTGAGAAGGTGAATCAGGTGCGTCCTGATCTCATTCTGCTGGATATCACCATGCCCGACCTGAATGGATTTGAGGTTTGTCAGGCACTCAAGGAAGATGGGGATTTGCGTGATGTACCCGTCATCTTCCTGTCCGCCTTGGCCGATCCGGCGGATATCTCCCATGCGTTCGATGTGGGTGGTGTGGATTACGTTGTGAAGCCTTTCAATGCCACCGAGTTGCTCCACCGCGTCCGGACACATCTTCGGATGCGCGAACTCCAGGAAAACCTTCAGAAGCGGGTCGAGGAGCTCGGAGATGCGGTGGACACCATCTCGCGCATGGCCCGTGAGAATGAGACCCTGCTTCGGCACGAGCTGTCCAACGCCATTGGTCCCATACAGGGCTATGTTGACATGATGGCCCGTGAGGTGGATGCGGATCGGGACGTGCGTCGCAACCAGATTCACCGCATAAGCCAAGGGGTGACGACGCTACAGGAGTTGCTTCATGCCATTCGGGACCTTCAGGCCATTGAGTATGGACGGACATCCCTGAACCAAACGCCTGTCGATCTTGTCGCCATGGTCAGGGAAGAGATTGCGGCACAGGAGGCCACCGCGGGCCGGAAGATATCCATTGCATTTCGATCGCAATCCGAGCAGGTCATTGTCGAGGCCGACACGATGTTCTTGCCCGGTGTCTTCAGGAATCTCATCAAGAATGCCGTGGAGCATGTTCAGGCGCTGGACCCCTCCGAGCAGAAGCTGTCGGTGGCCCTCGGCGAAGTGGACGATGGCGTGGGTATTGTCGTAGCCAACGGTGGCCCACCAATACCCGAGGAGCTACTACCCCACTTCTTCGAGAAATTCAATTCGACGAAAAAGAGGTCCGGTGGAACGGGTCTGGGTACATCCTATGCCTACACGGTAGTCACGGCCCACGGGGGGCGCATGTCGGTCAGCAGTTCAGCCGAAGAAGGTACGAGGGTTCGCGTTTGGCTTCCCAAAACGGCGCCCGTGGCCGATCACTCGTCGGATCCCGCATAGCGCTCCCACCCTTGGGGAAGGGACCATGCTGAGGATGGTTCAAAGTGATCCCACAGGATACGTGATACCCCTCGGATCAGCTCATAACCGGCATTGTTGTTGGTCCAGCGTGTATCGGCCTGATCGGCTGTAATGACACAAAACAGGTAGGGCCCGGAAGGGGCGTGTACCAGAACGACTTCGGACTTCGACGCGCTGACAGCGCCGCTCTTGGAGGCTACCTCGACGTGGGGAGGCACCTCTGAGAGGGCTTCATCATCCCACCACGGCCGTTGCAACACGCGCAGCATTTCATGGCTTGCCGCGGGGCTCACAGCTCGTCCCTCATGAACCCATTCCATGAGGCGGGCCATTTCCCTTGGCGTTGTTTGTCCCCATCCGAAAACCTCCCAGTCACCGCGTCGGCCAGGCGTTCGGGAGTTTACGCGCGTTTGCTCAAATCCCTGACGCGCAAGCCACGCATTGATGGTGGTGCCCCCTCCGGCAAGTTCCTGGAGCCATAGACTGGCCGTATTGTCACTCTTGGAAATGGACAGGAATACCATTTCGGAGAGCAGGACGGTGGCGCTGTCCCTGAGCTCCCCCGTCAGATCGGCATCGGAATAAAAGAGGGAATCGACATAGGTCAGGGGTTGCTGGTAATCGAATTCACCAGCATCGATCCGATCGAAGAGAGCCACCATGATGGGCACCTTGATCATGCTGGCCGTCGGATAGAGCGTATCGGCATTGATACCTACCTCCTCTCCAGTAACGAGGTCCTTGATATAGACGCCAGCCCTCCCATCGAAGGCCTTCACGAGTGGGGATATCTCGGCCGTCAGTTCTGCAAGATCAGGCCGCTCGGGCGACTGGCAGCCGCTGGAATGAAGCGCGGCAAGCAGGAGGAATACAAGGGCGGCAAGGGTGCGCGTGCGCATGGCTACAACAGACTCAACTGGGGGTCTTCGGAGGGAGGCCGGGCTGAGCCAGCGGGATCAGGGCACAAAGACCACGATGCCTCGGCTCACATTCTGATCAGCCTGTAACACATAATAGTAATTTCCTGCAGGCAATCCGCTCGGTGGTATCCAATCGAGTCGGTGCGAACCCGCCACCACGGAGCGGTCCACAATGCGGGCAACGTGCCTCCCCAGGGAGTCATACACGTCCAGCCGGACGCGGGAAGGAGCAGGCAACGAAAACGGAAACGCAACACGATCGGAAAAGGGTTGCGGGTAGGTGGGAAGGACCTCGAATCGTTCGGGGATACGTTCATCGTCGGTGCGCAGGGCAGCGGCTGCATTGAGCGTAAGCCTCACATCGATCCGGCCACTGGCACCGAACACATCCGTGGCTTCGATGGTCAGGCGGGGACTCCCATCAAGCCCCAGCCGAGCAAAAAGGGAATCGTTGCGCAGGATAACTCGCTCAAAAGCATCCGATATCTCAACCAGCTCAAAGGAGAGGGGATCGTCTTCTGGATCGGAAATAAACGTCGGGAGATGGAGCGCCACTGAATCGCCGGGTAGATACTGCGGCAGGTTCTCAAGCGGATTTCTGATGGGGGCCGTGTTCGTACGGACAATCACGACCAGCGAGGTGTCAATGCGGCCTCCCCGACCGTCACTGGCTTGCAGGGCGACATAGGTTCGTCCTGTGGCTCGCGTCGAGATACGCAGCCCTTCCCGGGCATCCATACGCGCCTCGGCTACACCAGGATGTTCGTTGTAGAGCCAGAATCTCAGGGAATCCTGATCAGGCTCTTCAATCAGATCACTGATGGGCCAGGCGTGCTCCGTTTCAGGCAGCAGATACTGTGGGTTGGTTGGCCAGGAAACAAAGCGTGGCACACCGTTGGCCAGCACCTCCACGATGAGTAGTGTTTCAACAGAGAGTCCGTCGGGATCGGTGGCCGTCAACGCTATCGATGCGGTTCCGGCGTTTTCGGGCCATACGTAGAATCCGGATTCAAGGGTGTCGATGGAGACTATGATCGTATCTGAAACGGCAATGGAATACCTCAGAATGTCCTGATCGGGGTCTTCGAAAAAGGAGCGGTAACTGAAGTAGGTGCGCCCTTTGCCCGTTCCTGTGGTCCATTCCAGGGAGGTTTCATAGGCTACGGGCGATCGATTGACGTCTCGCGTCAGGAGCACCTGAGCTGCATTCCATGGGCCCACTCCCACAGGGTTCATGCCACGCACGCGCCAGTGATAGCGCACCCCGCGTACAAGCGGCCCCACGCGCACCCGGTTGTCCGTGGTTGTTACCGTCTCGATACCGGATTCAAATAGAGAATCGGATGATACCTGTACCTCGTAACGTGCCCAGGGCAGTGCGTCCCATGACAGGGTGATACTGTCCCCTTGCACACGCGTAGGCGACTCGAGTCGCGAACGGATCGTGCCTGGGCGGGGTATCCCCTGCAGCGTTCCCTTCTCCTCGTAAAGAAAGGCGGACACGAGCAGGGCACTGGTCAGGGTATCGGTCAGCGATCCCACCCCCACGGTGGAAACGACCACGTTGCCTGATCGCGCGGCCAGCACATGGCCATCAGCTACCAGAAGCGGTTCGGCTGTTGAGGATACCTTCAGCGTGCGCGGCGCGGGGCCCGAGTGGCTAAGGACAAGGCCCTCCAGAAGGCCCGCGCCGCGCACGGTATCGGTGCTGAGCGCCGGGCCCACCTCCATGCCCGCCCAGTCGCGGAGCCATGCTTCTGCTTCTTCCCCCTGAACCGGCAAACGGCTGAACAGGTGCAGCGAGCCGCCTCTTTCGAGGTGCCGACGGGCCATGGCCACATCGTCACTTCGCTGCAATGCCCGCCCAAGGCGGGCCATCCAGATTCGCGGGAAGGTCCCGGCCTGGGTCTGCGGCAGGGGACCCCGCACGAAGCGCTCCCACCACGAGGGGTCTTCGCCGAAGCGATTGAGCAGACGCAGGTGCTCGTTTGTTTTCGACGTGCCCTCATCCTCGGCCAACAGGAGCATGGATCCACCGGCACGAAAGGACGCTGAGCTGTAGAAAGCAGGGACCAATTGGTCGGAGATATTCCCGGCGCCGTCTTCGCTCTCTATCCGTAGTTGGTATTCTGCGGATACGCGTGGGTAAAAGCGTGCGGAGTAGATGCCGTCGCCCTCCACAAAATCCAGATCCCCCGTCAGATCGCCCGAATCTCTCAAAGGCATGGAGGCCAGTACACGGGTTGTATCGAAGCGGTTTACGAGGTGGGCCCGCGCACGCCGGATGCCACTGCCGTCAACAAAAGCAGCCTTGATTTCCATATCGTTGCCGACGTCAGCGTAGGAGAGACCCTCTTTTCGCACGGAAATGAGGGCAAAAGGACCTGTCGTATCCCGGCCTGAAATGGTCACATCAAGCGTGTCGGCCAAAGCCAGGGCTCCAGTCTGCGACCCATGACGCACCTCGAATGGAATCCGGACGCGGCTTCCTTCCTCTGCGTCGCCATCAAACCAGAGGATGGGAATACGGAAGCGAAGCCGACCATCGGGATCCTGAACCAGTTTCTGAGCGGTGGAGAGAGCAGCCAGGGTATTGGCCTGCACACCCGACCAAGGGACGACCCGCGCGTCGTAGTCGGTGTCCAGAACCAGCGCACTTCCACTCAGATCCACCCCTGGATGGGGGGCGAAGAAAAGTTCGATGCCGACCAATCCACCGGCTGGGACGGAGGAGATGTCCTCGGCGTATCCCTGTTCACCAGATTGCAGCAGTCGTGACGATGTGAAGATGCGCACTCCTGTCAGTTGCGTGCGTGCCCGTGCCTGCAGATCAATACGACCAGCCTGTTCCGGCAGCTGGATCTCGACCGGCTCCATCTCGAAAAGACTCGGATCGGCGCGAAGGGTATATCGACCTGCTGGCACGTCGTCAATCAGGAATACGCCGTCCTCCCCCGTTCTCGAGCCGCGCTCAACGGGGCCGCTCAAACGCACGTTGATGCCGGAAACAGGCATGCCTCCCGTGCGAACGATACCCGAAACGTACGATGTGCTCGATGCGTCGGGTCGATCCACCGGCATGCCGACTACAAGGGAGAATCGCTGCTCCGAACCCACGAGGGTCTCTGGTGCCGCCACGCGTATCCGCAGCGTGCCCGCCCTCGCCTCGAAGGCTACCTGCTCGACATTATCCCGGACGTTGATCCCCTTGGTGGCCGGCATGGTCGGGTTGGCGGGGTCGAGACGCCACGGAAGATGGACCTGGCCTGATTGGGCGACCGATAGATCCAGGTCATGGACCAATGCCGTGGCAGGATCATCCAGGAGAGGTTCGACAACTGGTCCAGCCGGATCGGTCCAGACGAGTGTAGCGCTCATCGGTGAGGCTTCTGCCAATGCAACCTCGAATTCAGCCACCTCGCCTCCCCCCACTGCGCCCTCAAACACCCAAGCGGGATACGGCCGAACGGGTCCGGCGGCGCGATCCGCGTCGGCTGCTTGCTTCAGATGTTCTGCTGCCCGCTCGGCGTTGAGGTGACCCCATCCAAACCGGTAGTCAGGCCCAGGGTGCGTACCTGCCTCATCTGCACTGTGGATCAAGAGGGCCTTGATGGTCGAGGCCAGAGGCACGCTGCCGGGAAAGAGCTGCTCCCACAATTCCTGTATGAGGAGTACGGCGCCGGTCACGACCGGCGCCGCCTGGGAGGTTCCGCTTGAAGCACCATAGGCTGCATCACCGCCGGCTTTCGATGACATCAGGGCGGTACCGTTGGCCACCAGGTCAGGCTTTATGCGGCCATCATCGACAGGTCCCCATCCGGAAAACGAGGTCATGACGACATCGGCGGGTCCCTCGATTTCCCAGGGAGCATCGGCCGTGGCGCCAACGGTAATCACATTCTTGGCCACTCCGGCATCGCCGATCGTATCGTATCCCGTAGCCCCCCCGTCCGCATCCCGAACGGTCGTTTGCAGCTGCCAGCCGCCATCGAATACATAATGCGGGGCACCATCGGGTGGTCCTTGGGCTGCGCGCTCGTTTCCGGCCGACTTCACAATCACGAGATGGGCTGCCGCATCGGCAATCTCGTCCCAAATAGCAGCCGTCTGTCCATAGCGGCCGAAGGAGACATCTTCACGCTCGGATACCGAGGGAATTCCCATCCACCCCCAATACCCGTCCCCGAGGATATTGGGAGTCCACCCCAGTGGATCCCCATACGAGTGATTCGAGACGCGAATGCCCTCCAGAGCTACCTCGGCCATTTCAACCACGTCATTTGTCCAGTCATGGCTGCGAATCCGTGCCTGTGGGGCCATGCCCATGGCATCGCGCCACTGCCCCGATGCTGCAATGGTACCCGCAACATGGGTGGAGTGACTGGACTCGGTGGAAAACGCATCCCGGCGCTCGATCCTTCCACTCAACTCGACGTGTGTCAGACGGGGGTGCCCGTTGTCAAAAAGGGCTACCATCTGGTTGATGCCGCTCAGATTGAGGCCACTTCGTCCGTTTTCGTGGAGGGCATCGATTCCAGAGGATGCAGCAGCTTCCCTGTTGTGGGTAATGCGCATCACGGGTCTACCCTGCCTCAGGCCTACCCACTCTCGGGCCGCGATAAGGGAATCGGAATACAGCGGCGTCTTCGCAGCGTCCCCGGATGCCTTACTCAGGGCCCCCTGCTGCTGCTCGGTTTGCTCGCGCAGTCGCACAAGGATCGCGCGCAGCCGGTCCGTGTCCATATGCGCTCCCTTTTCGCGGATGCCTTGTCCGGAAGCTACCGATGGCCACACGCACAGCATCAGCAGGACGAGGATCCGAAAGGCCAGAACCCCCGGAGCGGGCGGTATGCTGCGGCTTCGCGTCATGACATGAAGGTAGGCACCGGACTGGGTTCGAGAAATCATTCCAAGCGTGTGCCCGGGCAAACATACCGGTGGCCGGCCACCCGGACATGCGCGATGCTCACGCCTGGGGCACCGCTTGCTCGCGTTTGAGAATGACAAGCGTCATGTCATCCTCGAACATATCCGACTCGTGTCCGAGCGTGGCCACGTGCTCAAAAACCTCCGAAACGATGTCTGAAGCTGAACGATGCCGGTGGCGGCGTATTTCTTCAACCAACCCCTCGATTTCGAAAGGCGTTCCCTCAGGGGTCACACGCTCCGTGATGCCATCAGTATAGAGGGCCAGGATGGCACCCTCGGGCACGTTGGCATACCCTCGCTCAAGAGGAATATCTGGAAGCGGACCCATGATGGGCCCCGTGGGATCGAGGGGCGTAACGGTATCATCGGTAATGATCAGGCCGGAGGTGTGCCCGGCATTGGCGTAGAGCAGACCGCCGGAGCGATGGAGTTCGCCGTAAAAAACCGATACAAACCGTGTCGAAAAGGTCGTTCGATTCACTTCCCGATTCAGCTTTTTCATGGTGTAGATCATCTTCATGTTGATGCCTACACCCATGCGGATGCCCATCAAGACGTCGCGAACCAGCAGAGCGGCAGAGAGACCGTGCCCCGATGCATCACCAATCGTCAGCCCGAGCAAATCCTCTTCAAGATCAATGAAATCGTAGAGGTCGCCGCCCACGGCTTCTGCAGCCTCCGAACGTGCTGCCACGTCCCATCCGCGGAACGATGGTGCCTTTTTGGGCAACAAGCTTCGCTGAATGGCCGCAGCGGTGGCCATTTCGTTCTCTGCCGCGTCGTGTTTGAGTCGATAATTCAGGGCGAATCGGGCGCCATTCAGACAGAAGGCCACTTCGTCCCTGTTCCAATCTTTTCCCAGGGTGAACACCATCAGATAGCGATGCCCTGGTGGCCCATCGATCTGGAAAGCCACGAATTCGTCGGCGAGACCATCTCTTGCGTGGAACCATGCAGGCATTTCCCACGGGTTTTCGAATACGAAGGACCCGTGCTCGGCAAGCATCATGACGGCAGGGTCCTCCTCCGTCAGCCGTGCGGGGAAGATGGTCTCATTCCCCGTGGCGTGCAGCAGTTCGTAGACGCCGAAGAGCTCTCGGTAGAGGTGACCATGATCGAACTTGAGTTCCTCGCCGAAGGAGGCCACCAGGTCGTCCATGATGAGGGCCAGCGGCGCACCCTCGTCGCCGTCGCTGGCAATGCGCGCCAGCATCCGGTCCATTTTCCGATAAAACTGTTTGGGGTCCATCATGCCAGATGCCGAAAGCGACGCAGTTACACTGATCGGGTGAGACGAGTACTTACACGTCTCAGAACGGTGCCGTTTCGCCGCCTTCGGGAAGAGCCCCTGAATTCGAGTCTTCCGGCAGATAGTCTCCCGGTCCGTAGTACGTGGTCAGGTTCTCGAAACGGGCATGCTGATGCACGAAGGCCAGCGAGACATCCCCGATCGGACCGTTACGCTGTTTTCCGATGATGAGCTCGGCCAAGCCCTCGGTCGAATTGCCGTTCTCGTCCACCGTGATGCCGTACCGCTCGGCCCGATAGATGAAGGCCACAACGTCAGCATCCTGCTCTATTGACCCCGATTCTCTCAGGTCCGAGAGCTGCGGGCGTTTGTCGCCGCCGCGCGTCTCGACAGCGCGTGAGAGCTGAGAGAGTGCGATGACGGGCACATTGAGCTCTTTGGCCAGGCCTTTCAATGACCGGGAGATGTGGGCGATTTCCTGCTCTCGGTTCGAGCTCTTGTTCAGTCCCGTACCGTGCATCAGCTGCAGGTAGTCGACGATGATCAGTCCGATGTCATGCTCGGCCTTGAGGCGACGGCACTTGGCCCTGAGTTCGAGGACCGTGAGGCCCGGGGTGTCGTCGATGTAGATGGGGGCTTCGCTCAGCTTGCCGGCCGCGCGGGCCAGCCGGGGCCAGTCGTCATCGCCCAACCGACCCGTACGTGCGGCCTGTGCGTCCACGCGGGCTTCCGACGTCAGGAGGCGCTGGGCCAGCTGGCCCGCGCTCATCTCCAACGAGAAAATGGCGACACCGGCAGGGCTCTCCGGATGCAGTGCAGCATTGCGGGCCATGGCCAGCGAAAAAGCCGTCTTACCCATCGAGGGACGGGCAGCTATGATGATGAGGTCCGACGGCTGCCAGCCACCCGTCATCTTGTCTACGCGCGAGAAGCCGGAGGGTACGCCCGTCACTCCGCCTTCCTGCCCATGGATGGACTCGAGACGGGAGAGCGTCTCCTTGAGCACGTCGTGCATGGAGGAGGCCGCCTTGCGCAGCTGCGAGTCCGAGATGCGGAAAATCTCGGACTCGGCATGGTCCAAGAGTTCGAAGGCGTCGGCTGACGGATCGTAGGCCTGGCCCACGACCGTGGTCATGGTTTCGATCAGATTGCGCAAGAGGGACTTCTCGGCCACGATGCGCGCGTGGTATTCCACGTTGGCCGCCGTATCGACCGATGCCGTGAGCTCCGAAAGGTAATAGGATCCGCCCACAGACTCGAGCTTGTCCCGACGCTTGAGCTCATCACCCAGCGTAATGAGGTCCACGGGGTTGCCCCGCTCGAAAAGGCTCAGCACACATTCGTAGATGGTGTTGTGCCGCTCCGAATAGAACGCTCCCGGCTGCAGGATTTCGACCGTCTTCGGAATGGCCTCGCGCTCAATGAGCATGGCGCCAAGTACCGTCTTTTCCACATCGCCCGCCTGCGGGGGGATGCGTCCTCCCCTGGGTAGCGAGCTGGTCTCCTGTGGGTAGGATGAAGGGCGGATATCTGGAAGCAGTTCAGACATGGCGGGGTGGGTGGGGCCGATCAGGCCGTCAATTCGTCGTAGCGTTTGCGCAGGATCTGGACATCTTCCCAGGTGGGACGCTTCCAGTTGGGGTTACGCAAGAGCGCCGCCGGGTGGTACGTGACCATTACAGGAATGCCGTGGTAGTCATGGAACGATCCGCGCATGGCCTTCAGGCTCGAATCCACACCGAGCAGACTCGTTCCGGAGGTTCGACCCACGCAGAGGATGAGTTTGGGCTGGATGAGGGCGATCTGCTTGTGCAGGATCGGAATATGGGCGCGGATCTCGTCGGGCTTGGGATCCCGGTTGTTGGGTGGCCGGCTCTTCAGGATGTTGGCAATGTAGACATCCGATCGCTCGAACCCGATGGCTTTCAGGATATCGGTCAGGAGCTGTCCGGCCCGTCCGACGAAGGGCTCGCCTTGCTTGTCCTCCTCGGCTCCGGGCGCCTCGCCGATGACCATCAGATCAGCCTCGGGATTACCTACGCCGAAGACGGGGTTGATGCGCGTGTGATCCAACTCGATCAGCTGCGTCGCGGCTACCCAGGCACGGACCTCATCCAGGGTGGACACGCTTCGCAGCGGGGAGTCCTCGGGGATGAGGCCCTCGATCCGGGAGTACACGTCCGTGGCCGGAGCGGGCGCATTGGAGGCAGCAGCAGGTGGAGTCACTTCGGTCGGGGAGGGGTCGTTGGCCACCTTTTCTGGGGATTCGGGTGATGGAGACTCTGTTTTCGGCAGTACGCTTGCGCCCGTGGACGCCTCGGCATCGGCTCGTGCTGGTACATCTGTTGCCGTGTCCTGCCGGGCGCTGCCCTCATCCTCGGGCTCCTTTGCCTCTGGCTGCTTCATTGCCCCTGGCTGGTTAGTTGCCTCAGGCTCTCCCTGAACGACCACCAGATCCCCGAAAAGGGCAATCTGATGTTCGAGGGCCACGCGGATGTCGTTCAGTTCGTTGGACACGTTTCAGGGGGGATTGGCACGCAGGGAGTTCCGTTCCAAAAACTACCGGTCAGGAGGCTCGCTTCGAAACGCATCTTTGCACGAATTGCCCCCACCTTGTCAACAAATCACATCAA